>Ga0334883_1005578_pt1 | contig 11016 bp, 8 predicted proteins | sample GraSluR1_MG_6_FD_207230 | JGI IMG/M metagenome (GOLD analysis project Ga0334883, IMG submission 207230) | Sludge microbial communities from methane-producing bioreactor in Wageningen University, Netherlands - Granular Sludge_09_05-R1 | ecosystem: Engineered > Bioreactor > Anaerobic > Unclassified... | reverse complement strand
CCAGCTCCCGCAAGGCTTGCATATACGGGGGGCCGTCCCACCCGGCGAGGGTAAAGAGCCGCTGCATCAGAAAGCTGGCGCCCAGTCGCCCGCCATCACCCACAAAGTCCTGATTCAGCGCGGTTTTGGCCGCGTCATTGGCCCAAATCAGGTACGGGGTGCTAAAGTAGTTGAAAAACCCTTCCTCTGTCGTACGGTCTATGTTCACGCCCATGGTCTGGTAGGTGCTGTTGCCATCCCCCCACCAGGGCATGTGATCGCCGAACACCACCAGCACCACCGGCTTTTTCTCGCGCGCAAACCGCTCCGCCAGCAGCTTGATCTGCCGTCCCGTTTTGGCAAGCCCGGCAAAGTAGTTGTTGGCAATGTGATAATCCGCCTCGTTGTAACCATCGCGCCACGCCAGATACACCTTGTCATACGCGGGGGTGGTGGCATAGGGGCCATGGTTCTGGTAGGTCACATGAAAGCTGAACAGCGGCGCGCCTGTCCCTGTGCCCGTATGGTAATCCATGAGCACCGTGGGCAGGAACTGCGTATCCGGCAGCACCCTTGCGCCCTTGATGTACCAGCGGAAGCGGTTCTCGTAAAAATCATAGCTTTCAAAGCCCAGGTAGCGGTTCACATTCAGGCGGTTGTAGAACCAGCAGTTGCCCGGGTGGCTGCCGCTGGTTGTATACCCCTGCGCACGCAGATACCACACAAAGCTGCTCACCGGTGCGCGAAAATTCTCCGTCGGGTCAAGGTAACCCGTCAAAAATGCGCGCTCGGTGTTGATGGTTTCCCCCGCAAACACGTTCACCACCAGCTCACCCGCATAGCTTTCCGCCATCAGGGCATGCATATCGGCATAGGGGTCATTTTCAAACGTAAGCCCATCCTGCTTGCTGAAGTCGCCGTATGCTTCCAGCATAATCGCGATGATGTTCACTTTCTCCGCCTCGGGTATATCCGCCTGCGGATAGGCGGCCAGCACCGCGGCCGCCTGCTGCGCGTCATACCCTTCCGGCTCGTTTGGGTTCAGGCTTGCCATGCTGCGTAAAAACGGGTACACCACGCCATGGGCTACATAGCTCTGCGTGGGCATCCACGCAACGCTAAGCCCTGTTCTGCTGTAAAGCGCATCACTGGGCAGCGCCCACTGCATGTACCCAAACACCGCCGCTATGCATACGCCGCACCCCGCCGCGCGTTGCGTAAAGCTTGGCGGCGGCGTGCCGCGGTATTTGCGGTACAGGAATACCGTCATGGCTACCGTCAGCAGCAGTGCAAACAGCACCCCGGGCGCCAGCCGCAGGGTGTAGTTTGCCGTCATGGCTTTTGCCTCGCTCACAAGGCTGATATCCGCAAACAAAAGCGGATCCCCGCGCAGCAGCAGCTTATAATAATTAACCAGCGTAAGCACCAGCATTGGCGCAGCCGTAAGGGCATAGGCAAGGTACAGCCTGCCCGTAAGCCATAAGAGCGCAAACAGCAGCGCGGCAATGGGCAGCCAGTTCATCCCAAACAGCAGCGGTTTGCGCAAAAAGCCCATCGCCACATGCCAATCCGCCGTGATGGAAGATAGGCGCAACGTCTGCAACGTCAGCAAAGCGCTCAGCAGCCCCGCGGCCACAGCCACGGAAGGTTGCCAAGCGCGAAGGCGCCGCAGCAGCACGGGGATATACAGCCCATACCAGAGCATCGAAAGCATCCGCGCCCCCCGCCGTACGGGCGGCCGGAGCATCCATCTTGCAAACGTTTCACTGCGTAACCGCATTTGACGACGCTCCTCTTCAAATGGGATAGCTGTTCTCCGCTGCCTTCAAGCGTTGTTGGGTACCCTCGGCCGTGTTGGCTTCCGCCAGTGAACGCTTCTTGACGCTTCTGGCGGCCATTTTCGCGGGCTCTTGCTGTTTGGCGCCCATTGCCTCCGGATCATACAAACTGCCCTCGTGCGGCGCGTTGATGCGGTGCGTCGTCTTGACCCACACATTTTGGCGGCGGAAGCGGAACAATCCCCAAATCTGCGCCGCGGCGACGATGACCGTATTCATGCCCAGGCTCAGGATGTTGGTAATCAGCGATATCGGCCGAAAGCGCACGCGGTTATCCAGCCAATCCGCAATGTAGAACAGCATCACAAACGAATACAGGAACAACAGCAGGCTGGGGTAGTTGACCGTAAACCAATCCCAAAAGGTAATGGCGGTCTCCGCGGGGGGCAAAAGCCCCGTCCATACGCACACCTGCAAGGCAAGGCTTAACACCAGCTGAATCAGCATCGCCAGAAACGGCGTCAGGCTGTACACATACAGGAAAGTGCTCAAAAACTCCTTAAACCCGATGCGTTTTTCCTTGAACGCCCGAAAAATTCGCCTGGTATTGCGGAAGCATACAAACCAGTGCCCCTGCGCCCAGCGGATGCGCTGGCGCATGCTGGCGCGCCAGCGGGTGGGTTTTTCGTCATATATGCGCACATTGTTGTTCCACAGGATGCGCTTTCCCTCGCAGGTGGCTTCCACTTGCAATTCAAAATCTTCCGTCAGGCTCATAGCCGTCCAGCCGCCGCGGCTGTGCAGGTAATCCGCGCGCACGGCAAAGCCGGTGCCGCCCACCACGCAGTTGATGCCCCTGCGGCTTTTGGCATACTGAAAAAAGCGGTTGGTAATGGTGTAGCTCATATAGTAATACAGCGCCACCAAGCCCTTTTTGTTCTTGCAGCCCAGGTAGCACTGCACGATATCCGCCTCCGGGTGATCCAAAAACTGGCTGTTCACCTCGCGGAACATATTGGTGTCAATGCGGTTATCCGCGTCAAAGAAAATCACCAGGTCATAGCGCTTGCTGTAGCCTTCCAGCGTCTTGAGCGCCTTTTGCAGCACAATGGGTTTGCCGGTAGGCATGTCCGGACCTTCTTTGGAAGATTCCAGCACGTTGGCGCCCATCCCCCGCGCAATCTCCGCGGTACGGTCGTCGCAGTTGTCCGCTAAAATATAGAAATCATATAATTCTTTGGGATAGTCCATCGACTGCAAGTTTTCCACAATGCCGGCAATCACCGCCGCCTCGTTATGCGCGGGTACCAAAACAAGGTACTTCAACTTAGGGTCGTGATCCTCATAATCCTTGGTCGTCCGTTTGAACCCAAAAACACTGATGTATAGCTGATACACGATGATCATCATCAGCCACAGGGTTAGCACCCAGTTAATCGTCCCGATCACCGTACTGATAGCCTGCACCTTTGGACAGCCTCCTGTTTCACAATCACTTGCGCGTAAACATCTTTTTATACACTAACCGCTACTAAAAGTCAATGGCGGTCATAGAAGGAGCACTCCCCGATGAACTCCCGCAGGATGCTCAGCGGCGGGATTTCCCCCAGCACCGCGTCCTCGGCGGGCAGCAGGTATTGCAGAAATTTCATGAGCCTGTGCGCCACCAAAGCTTGCGGCGCGTCATCGGGGATGGCCGCCAGCAAACCGTAGCTCATGCGCTTGAGCACCGGCAGCTCGTAATGCAGCGAGGTGTTAAACATCACATCCGCCTTTTCCTGATAGGGGAATATCCACCGCTCCTCCCCCGCGCGCACGCTGGGCCACATGTCAATCGTCTTCTGCGGCGAGGTGGCACGGAAGCTTACATCCCGCGTGATGCGCCGCAGCAGGCGCACATCCGTTGTGCGGATGCGGTTATGGTTATCCAGGTTGATGCAGGGCAGCGCGCTCACATACACCCCGTAGGTCAGCTGCTCGGGCAGCTCGCGGGTCACCTTATCATTCAAGGCATGGATGCCTTCCAAAATCAGCGGTCCATTGCCCGCAAGCGAAAGCGGCCTGGTCTTGGCGTGGCGCGTGCCGGAGGCAAAGTCAAACTTCGGCATTTGCGCCACTTCGCCGGAAAGCAATTTTTCGATACAGCCGCTCAGGTAGCGGATGTCCAGCGCGTCCACGTGCTCCAAATCCGGCTTGCCTTCGCTGTCCAGCGGCACATGGTCCCTCGGCCGGTAAAAATCATCCAGCGAAACCAGCTGCGGGCGTTTGCCCAGCACCCGAAGGTGTACCGCAAGGCGGTGCGCAAAGGTGGTTTTCCCGCTGGATGAAGGGCCGAACACCAGCACGATCTGCGCGTTGCGCTGCACAATCTCATCGGCGATGCAGCCGATGCTTTTGTCATGCAGCGCCTCATTGACGCGCACAAACTCACGCATTTTCCCCTGCTCGATCATATGGTTGACATCCGCCACGTTATCCGCCGCCAGGATCCGGCACCATTCCTGGGATTCGGAGAAAACCCGAAGGTGCTTGGGGCGCGGCGTGTAGGGGGCGGGCTCGTCCGGCGCATCGGGCGAGGGCAGCAGCAGCACCATGCCCGGGAAGTGCGGTTTCAGGGCAAACCGCGTAAGCATGCCTGTAGAGGGGGTCATGGCGCCGTAAAAATACTCGCGCATCTCCCCGATGCGGTACATCGCAATGGTTTTGTGCGGCCGGTAGGCCAGTATCTCCGCCTTGTCAGGATAATCGTTATGGCTAAAGTAGGCAATGGCCTGCTCACGCGACCACATTTCCCGCACAAAGGGCAGATCCTGCTCGGCCAAACTGCGCATTTCCGTTTCCAGCGCGCGCACCATGGCATGATCCATATCCTCGTCAATCACCCGCAGGTATACCCCGTAGCCCACCGAGTTCAAAATACGCACGCGCTTTTTGGGGTACAGGCGTTTCATGGCCATGAGCAGTAAAAACCGTACCGAGCGTTCGTAGACGCGGCGGCCTTCTTCATCGGCATAGCTAAGGCCGGTGATCTGGCAATCCTCCTGCAACGGTTCGCCCAGTTCCAGGCAGGCGCCGCTGTGCATCAGGCAAAGGGTCTCCCGCGCGGTTTCCGGCGCGAGCGCCTGCACGGCCTCATGCGCGCTCACCCCGCGGGCAAATTCCCCGGTGATTCCTTCATACGTTACCTGTATGCGGTTATGGTGTGTTTCTGGTGTCGTTTTCATGCATGCCTCCCAGCGTCTTGCATCGCGGCACGGCGCGGAAGCGGGCAAATGCCTTTACATGTCCTCAAAGGGCATATTGCTCTCGCTTGTACGGCCGATGTCCTCCGGGTCAAAGGGAACGCCGCGCTTCTGCTTGTATTGGTGTTGCAGCACCTTGGTATGCACATAGGCGCGGTTTTGGGCGTTGGCGGGGGTCACGCTCAGCTGCATGCCCCGCTGCCCGTCCGGCAAAAGGGTAAAACGCAGGCGGATAAACAGCTGCCCGTGCTGCGGGCATTTGCTCAGCGCCACATATTTGCCCTGCGCCTGCGGCGTAATCTCGGTCACAAGCTGCGTGCGCTGCTTGCAGGTGGGGCATTCGGGGGTGCGTACGTCCGCGCCGTTTAGCCCTTCGGCCACGCTGGCGACCGTATGCGTGATGCGCAAACGCGTGCGCCGCGGGTTATGGCTCAGCTTGCGGGGCGTCTGCACGTGTTTGAGCACGCCTTCGGGGTTGGGCAGCTTTTGCAGCACCAGCGCGGTATAGTGCGCATCGTGCACGGCATTGTGGAAATCCCGGTTCTCATCCGTGGCAATCTCCAGATGCTCCATCGCGCCTTTGAGCGATTTCTGCCGGATGCCCAGTTCAAACGCCTCGGCATAGTAACGCTGCACATCATACATACGGGGCAATTCGCTCTCTTTGATAAAGAAATCGATATTCTGCTTGAGCACGCTCACATCATCCCCGCCCCAGGTGAGAAACACAAAATCTTCTCCGCACCAGCGCGTAAACTGTTCCATCGCCTCCACAAAGGTGGGCGCGTCGCAAAGCTGTTCCTGCCCAAGGTGGGTCATGCGCCGTACGCGGGGGTGGATGTTGGTGTAGTGTGTCGGACGGATCGGGATGGATACTTCCTCCAAAAGCGAAAAGCGCTCATCCAGCTTAACCGCGCCAATCTGGATCACCTCAAAGAGCAGGCTGTCTCCGATCTGCCGGAACACCGGCGTATTGAAGCTGGTCGGCTGGTTCCATTCCAAATCCATCACTATGTAGTGCATCGTACAAAACTCCAGTCTGGCTGATTGATCTTGTTTAGCGCCGCGCCCTCACGGCAGTCGCTGCGGATGGCGTGCCATCCTCTCCCCGTCCTGGGCGGCAACGCATGCATGGCAGGCCATGGGCGGCGCTCGTAAATGGCAGTCCCTCGCGCCCGTCTTGCCCGCCGCGTTTACGGCGTCGCGTCTTTTGGCTGCGCGGCTGCTGCTCCGGCGCAATAGCCGGTGGCAAAAGCAATGTGCAGGTTGAACCCGCCCGTGAGCGCATCCACATCCAACACTTCACCCGCCGCGTACAGGCCGCTTACCAGCTTGCTTTCCATGCTCGCCGGATGAAACTGCCGCACATCCGCGCCGCCAGCGGTAACTACCGCCGCGGCGATACGCTCCGCGCCGCTCACGGGCACCGGCAGCGCCTTGGTGGTTTGCACCAGCAGCGCCCGCTCCTCACGGCGCAGGGCGTTGGCTTCCCTGGCTGGGTCAATTTCGCACAGCTGCGCCATTACATCGGCCAGCCGCTCGGGGTATAACCCGCGCAGGATGCTTTGCACGCGCTTCTTGCCCGCCGCCCCGATATCCCGCTGTATGCGCGCATCCAGCTGGCTTTCGGTCAAGCCCGGCTTCAAATCCAGCAGCAGTTTGCATTCGCGCGGTTCCAGCCCCGCCAGGTAGCTGGACGCGGAAAGCGCCAGCGGGCCGGATATCCCAAAATGCGTAAACAGCATCTCCCCAAGTTCGCTGTAAAGCGTCTTTTTGCCGTGCATCAGCGTAAGTGTCACGTTTTTGAGCGAAAGCCCCTGCAACGCCCGCACCCAGGGTTCTTCGCTGATCAGTGGCGCCAGCGCGGCCTTGGGCGTTACCACCGCGTGCCCAAGCTTAGCCAGCAGCGTATACCCGTCCCCCGTGCTGCCGGTAGCGGGGTAGCTCATGCCGCCTGTGCAAAGGATCACCGCGTCCGCGGGCAGTGACTGCCCGTTTTCCAGCGTCACGCCGCACACCTTGCCCTGCGCAGTATCAATGGCGCTTACCCGCGTGTTCAGGCTGACCCGTACCCCCAGCCGTTGCAGCCTGCGCTCAAACGCGCGGGTCACATCGCTGGCTTTCTGCGAAGCGGGAAACACGCGGTTGCCGCGCTCTACCACCGTAGGGCAGCCCCATTGCGCAAGCAATTGCACCAGCGCATCCGGCGATAGTTTGTCCAGCGCCGAATACAGGAAGCGCGGGTTGCGCACCACGTTTTTGCGGAAATCCTCCGCCGCGCACAGGTTGGTCACATTGCAGCGGCCTTTGCCGGTAATGTAAATCTTCTTGCCCAGCTTTTCTCCGCGCTCCAGCAGCACAACGTTCGCGCCGCCCTCCGCGGCCGCGACCGCTGCCATCAGCCCTGCCGCGCCGCCGCCGATTACCACGATGCTTGGCATGGCTGCCTCCTTTGCCCGCGGCTGTCTTGATGCTCAGCGTTCCGCACAGCGCTCATCCTTATCCACATATACACCATGGGCGTTCCACAGGCTTTCCAGCCGTTTAAGGTGGGCGGTAAGCTCCTCGCTGCGCCGCAGGCTCAGCGCCACAATGAGCGCGTTGAGCACCGAAAGCGGCGCCGCCAGAGAATCCACAAAGCTGGCCATATCGGTATGGGCATACAGGCGTACATCCGCCTCCGCGCTCAGCGGGCTCATGCCGCCATCCGTAACCGCGATCACGCGCGCCCCGTTTTCCTGGGCGATGCGCATGCACTCCACGGTGCGTGTGGAATAACGCGGGAAACTGATGCCCACCATCACATCCGCCTCGCCGATGCGCTCCATCTCATCAAACACTTCGCCGATGGTGTTTTGCACCATCACCACATCCTCAAAGATGAGCCGCAGATAGTGCCCCAGGAACGTGGCCAGCGGTGCCGCCGAACGAAGCCCCATCACATAGATGCGCCTTGCCGAAAGCAACAGCTCTACCGCGCGGTCAAAATCCTGCTGGCTAAGCTCTTCCGTGGTCAGGCGGATGTTACGCATGTCGTTTTTGAGCACCGTGCGCAGCACATCGTTTTCCTTGATTTCAGAAGCGATGATGAACCGCTCGCTGGCGGTGAGCCGCTGGCGTACCAGCTCCTGCAAAGCCGCCTGTAACTCCGGGTACCCTTCATAGCCCATGGCGGTGGCAAAGCGCACCACGGTGGATTCGCTCACATCGCAGCTTTTGCCCAGCGTGACCGCCGTCATAAACGCCGCCTTTTCCGAGCGTTCGGTAATGAATGTTGCAATCCGGCGGTGCCCTTTGCTCAATGGCTTACCGCGAAGGTTCAGCCGGTTGATGATCTCGCCTGTATCCATACTCCTCGCAGCGCATTCGCGCCCCGGGGAAGCATGCTTCCCCGGCCTTTCCCCCGCCCGCAACGCGGGCAGGCCTGTGTTCAAAGGTCAAACGCAATCTGTTTGCACGTTTTTGCAGCCCTTGCTAGCCTTACGCGTGCAGGTCAAGCTTGCCAATCTCCCGCACAAAGGAGGCAAACGCGGCGCTGTGCTCGCACGGGTTGCCCATAAAGGTTAAGGTCACATGCCCTTTGTTCAGGAGGTCAAGGTCGGAGTTTTCCTCCGGCGCATCCATGCTGCCTTCGTTGCTCATCCAGTAGTACACGCCCGAACGGGGGCTTTCGCGGCGCACGTAGGTATCCAGAAAGTTGGCTGTGGAAAGCGGCGCCAGCCTTGGCGCCAGCACGTTTTCAGGCTCACGGGCGGGGGCGTTCATATTGAGCACGGTTGCGGGCGGGGTCTTGAGCGTACCGTAACGCTCGGCGGTGGCAATGGCCAGGTGCGCGGTATGGTCATACATCGCTTTGGTGGCGGTGTGGTGCACGCTTACCGCCATGGAACGCACGTGGTTGAGCGAACCCTCGGTGGCCGCGCCCACGGTGCCGCTGTAGTGCACGGCCATGCCCGCGTTGTACCCGTCGTTAATGCCGGAGATGAGCACATCCACCGGCTCCTTGATCAGCTCATAGAGCGCCAGGCGAACGCAATCCGCCGGTGTGCCGGTGATCGACCAGGCGGTAACTTCCGCTTCCCCGAAATCAAAGGGCTTTACATAAATGGGATCCAACAGCGTAATGCGCTGGCTGGCCGCGCTCTGCTGGCGGTTGGGCGCGCAGATGCTCACCTTGTGCCCGCGCATGAGCGCCGCCTCACACAGCGCATGGATGCCGATACTGCGGATGCCGTCGTCATTGACCAAAAGAATATGCATGCTCACAAACTCCTATTTTCGCAGGCTGCCCGTGAGGGCGCCAATCAGCGTTCTGGCCACGTTGACCACCACGGCCACCGCCGCCGCCCACCAGATGTTATCCACCGTAACCGCGCCGTTCATCATGCCCACCGCCGTCCACACAAGCCAGGTATCCACCACCACATAGAGCAGCCCCAGCGTAAGCCAGTTGACCACCTTGAGCAAAAGCCGCGCCAACGGGCGGATTACGATGTACAAAAGCCCAAGGATGGCGCCGATCATGGCGGCGCTCTGCACGTTTTGCATGTGTACGCCTTCCATGTAGGTGGCGCACAGCGGTATGGCGGCCACCGTGGCCGCGAAACGGAATATGGCTCCCAGCAACGCGCTTCCCTCCCGCGGGCCGCCATCGCGGCACAAGATTAAGTATACCACAGACTATGGAAAATGGGTAGGCATGCCGTACCTGCACTGGGTGAGCGCAACTGACAGCACTGACCATCTCGATAGCCGCACGCGGCTTACACAGCCCCTCTGTGCTTTGTTTGCAACAAACAGGTTGCTGTGCATTGCCTCAACCGCAACGCTGGTCATGGCTTAGGCAAACGGGCTCCGTTTGGCATTTCGATAGAATCCTGCCTGCAGGCTGATGTTCGCTTTATCAAAAGACAATCGCTTGCAATCATGAGAATCCAATTGTCACACAGATAAAACCGCTTGCGAACGAATGGAGGATCACAAGCGGCTTATCCCTGCGCGCAGGCCAACTATCATCAACAATTACTGCATCATACCATAAACACAGTTTACATCTTGTATGAACAGTATGCCCATCCCTGGTTCATCCAGCCTTGCATCTTTACGTATCGCTTCCACAATTGCGTCGGTCATATCCGCACTAATGATGATCAGTACAACTTCCTTCTCCGGCTCAATTTCCATATTAAACAGCTTTTTGGTTTCATGGACGCCCGAGCCGCGTGCGTTAATAATCGTTCCACCTTTTGCGCCCGCTTTTACCGCCGCATCAATCACGATTTCTGCGTTTCCTTTTGGCACAATCGTTGTTATTGCGTGAAACATGCTGCGCTCCTCCTCGTCTTGTATCTCTTCTTGGCTTTGACAGTTGCGACTCCCGGCAATCGCTGTGACCGTAGTGGAAAAGGCTATACCATGGTTTGGCTTGTCCAGATGTAACTCTTCCTTAAGCACCTTGAGCACACTGCGAATAATCGCTTTTCCAGCGATGATCTGCACAATTTCCTTGCTGGATTCAATCAGCCCAAGATAACGCAGCAGATCACCGCCCGCGGTGCCCTTGCAAAGCTGGATTGTTCCGCCAAGCGCTCCCAACCTCCTTGCAATTCGGAGGATCCTCGTCCCGTTTCCGCTTGACACGATCGCATATAATTGCTCATAGCGGCATTTGGTTTGTGTCACGTTTTTCACCCTCCATCAACTTGTTGTGAGCTTTCGATAGAGTATGCCAAGCACCTGCAAAGTGATCAACGGCATCATCGCCACGGTAGCGATTAATCCAAACCCCTCCGCCATAATGCTTGCACCCTCCATCGCATCGGCCGCGCCTTGCGCAAAGGCAAGAATGAACGTCACCGTCATCGGTCCAGATGCAACCCCGCCTGCGTCAAACGCAATACCGATGAAAACCTTTGGTGTAAAATACATCAATGCCACTGCCATCGCGTAACCCGGCAACAGATAGTGCCACAGTTTGATGCCTGGTATCATGATCCGCAGCATCGTCAGTGCAACAG
>Ga0334883_1005572_pt1 | contig 11025 bp, 7 predicted proteins | sample GraSluR1_MG_6_FD_207230 | JGI IMG/M metagenome (GOLD analysis project Ga0334883, IMG submission 207230) | Sludge microbial communities from methane-producing bioreactor in Wageningen University, Netherlands - Granular Sludge_09_05-R1 | ecosystem: Engineered > Bioreactor > Anaerobic > Unclassified... | reverse complement strand
CTCCGTCTCAACCCTCAGCAAGGCGACGCGCGGGGGCCACTGGGCTAGCTCCCTCATGGATCTGCGGGTCAGCGCGCGGGGAAACCAACCGCCCCTTGCCTGGAATAGCGTTGGTTTTCGCTGTGTTCAGTCGGTGGTGGTCACGCCCTAGCGGTTGTCAATGGCCGGTGTCGCCGAGGCGATCCAGGGCGCAGGCCAAGATGAGGGCGTGGTCAAAGGCGAGGCCGTCGTTGTGGCACAGGGTGTAGCGTGGGCCCTTGGCCTTTGGGTTCGTTGACAGGTGTGCCGAGAGGCGCAGGTCGCCGCTGGTCAAGGTCAACGCGAGGGTGGTTCCTTCGGCGGTGGTCGAGGGCTGCTTCTCGATGGAGAAGTGACGGACGGCGAGGGCGTCGCCGCCAGAGCGCAGAGACGCCTGTTGGTGGTCCACCTGGGCTAAGAAAGCGCAGGAGATGATCCAACCGCGGGGATCGCGATGGGGTGCACTGAAGACGCCGAGCTGCTCCAGGGCGACGTCCGCCAGTCCCGTCTCTTCCTGCAGCTCGCGTGCGGCGCTCTCCTCCAAAGACTCGCCGGGGCGCACGAAACCGCCGGGCAAGGCCCAAGCGTTCATGAAGGGGTGGTCGGCGCGGCGGATGAGGAGCACCGAGAGACGCTTCGCTGCCTCCGGGGCGTGTGAGAGGATGACCAGGTCCACCGCCAGGGAGGGGCGGGCGAAGTCCTCGAGGCGATAGGCTTGGAGAAAAATCTGCTCGTCCGTGTCGGGTTGGTGCCGTCGCGCGAGGAGCTCGCCCAGCTCCTGCTTGGCCCGGGCTGAGAAGAAGAGGGGGATCACGCCGTTGATGGTGTCGGCGCCGCGCTCGGTGAGCATCAGCCGCTCCCCTTGGAGGGTCATCAGCCCCTGGCTGAGAACGAATTCAAACTCTGTTGGGAAGTGCGCGGCGAAGGAAAGACCAAAGCGGTGACGGAAAGCGGCGAGGTCGATGAAGCCGAAATAGAAGGCAACCGAGACCATCTTGGCGATGGCTTCCTCCAGAGGGAGGGCGTAGAGGTCTTGGAGGGGGAAGTGGCCGCGTTCGAGTTGCTGGCGATAGCGGGCGAGCTTTTTGGTGGCGGCCCCGGCGTTATAGGCCAGGTAGTTGATGCCGAAGGACTGCGCCCCCAGCCCGAGGCCCAGATAGGGAAGGCCGGCGATGACCCGCTGGGTCAGGTAGTCGCTGGTGCCGTAGTCGTTGGCCACGCGGCTGAAGGTGTTTTTGCCGACGTTGGCGGCATAGCCGGCGGCCGTGAGCACTTGGTAGGCCAGGCGATACTGCTGCATGATGCGGTAGAGGGAGACGCCGCCGGCCTCGGCTTCGAGCTGGGTGCCTTTGTAGCGATTGCGGTAGAGGGTGATGTATTCGGGGTTGAGGGTGATGGCATAGCGCAGGGTGTGTTCGAAGTCGTCGTCGCTCTGGTGGAGGAAGCCGTACATGAGATCGATGTTGAAGCGGGTGAAGCCGGCCTGGCGAATGGCTTCGGTGGCGCGCTGGTAGATGTGCACCGTCCCTTCGCGCCCGAGCTCGTTGAGAAGTTTTTGCGAGATGGTCTGCACGCCCATGCTGATGCGGCGATAGCCCATCTCCCACAGAGCGGCGATCTTTTCGGGCTCGCGGGCGGCGATGACCGGGGTGGTCTCGATGCTGAACACGACCCCCTCGCGGATGGTGAAGGCGTCAGTGAGGGCGCGGGTGAGGCGGCGCAGGTTCTCCGCGGAGATCTTGGTTGGGGTGCCACCGCCGACGTCGAGTCCGACGACTTCCTTGCCCTGGAGGAGGGGGCGGTAGAGATCGATCTCGCGCAGGAGCAGATCGATGTAGTCGTCCTCGTGGGCGCTGTCTTCTCCCTGCACCACCACGTATTCGCAGAACTTGCACCGCACCTGGCAGAAGGGGATGTGGACGTAGAGGGAGAAGGCCTCGACCTGCGCCCACTCCGCCGCCAGCAATTTGGGGATCTGCTCCGGGTCGCTGACGCGATAGGCGTTGAAAGACTTGGGGGTCAGGGGGTAGGCCGTGTTGGCGTAGTGGTGATAGAGGAGGCCTTGCTCGTAGATGCTTTGGTGATCCATGGCGGATGGTCCTCAGGTGAGTGGCGCAAGGGACGCGCAGCTCGGTGAGCCTAGGACGGGTGGAGACCTAGGTCGAGCCCCCGCGCGCGAAACGGTCGCTGGGTGTGGGATGCGCATAGGCTAGCGACTTTAGCGCTGTCAGCAGAATGGACGCTTGCCATCACGCAACACGGATCTACCTCATGGGGTGGCGGTGATGGGCGTGCTGGCGCGGGTGACGCTCGGGCGAATGGGCGTAGACCCGAAGGTTGGCCCCGTCTCACCTGCCACGCGCGCTTCAAGGTGGATGATGCTTTGTCCCAGCGGATCCTGATGGGGCGCCAGTATAATCTGTTTGACTGAGTCCAGCCCAACCCTTTGCCGATGCTTCGCGCAAGGTCGAGGTGGCCGCGAACCCGCGGAGGTGTACCCCGCCCACGAGGCCGCCAGCCTTGCTGGATGGAGGCGTTCCATCATGACCGATTTCGACATCGAGGTGTTTTTCGACGGCGCCTGCCCGCTCTGCGTGCGTGAGGTGAACTTCTTGCGCCGCCGTGACAAGAAGCAGCGCATTCGCTTCGTCGATCTCGCCGCGGCTGACTTCGATCGCAGCGCCGTGGGGGTGGCGTGGGACGTACTCATGGAGCGCATTCACGGGCGACTGCCTGACGGCACCTTCGTCGTCGGGGTCGAAGTCTTTCGCCGCCTCTATACGATCGTGGGCTACCGCTGGCTCGTCGCGGTGACCCGCTGGCCCGGCATCGTCCAGCTTCTGGACCTCTGTTACCGCTGGTTCGCCAAGAACCGTCTCCGCCTCACTGGGCGGTGTCAGGACCACGCCTGCGACTTCCACTCGCCGGTGCCGCCCCCACCGCCGGACGCTCCTCTCCAGGCAACGGGAGACTAGGGGGCGCTATCGCTGCGCCAGGCGATGGTAAAGCGGCGCAGGGGTACGCCCTGGGAGGGTGGATCAAGAAGGGGCGAGGCCATCGGCATGGGCCTCGATATCATAGCGGTAGGCGTCGGTCAGGAGGGTGGAGGCCGCCAGGTGGCGTTTGAGGTATTGGCCGCAGTTGCTGCCGATGACGTTCTCCTCGGCGGCGCCGATGCTGAGGAGCACCTCGTAACCGGCTGCGCGTAGGGCGCTGAGGGTGGGGCAGTCGGCGCCTTCTTGCCAGGGATCGATGCTTGACACCAGGTTGTTTTCCCTGGCGCGATAGGTGGGGTTGAGGGGGGTGGTTTTAATGAGGAAGAGGTCCGGCGAGAAGTGGCGGAGGAGCGCGTCGGGCAGGATGGAGACGCCTTGGGCCAGGGCGAAGTTCAGGGTGATTTTGCGATCGCCCGGGCGGTAGAAGTCGGCGCCATAGGCGGCGATTTCACTGAAGCTCCAGGTTTTTACCGGGATGAGTGCTTGGCGCGCTTCTTCGTTTGAGGCATGGAGGGAGAACTGGAGTTGGAAGTTGCCGCGGGCGTAGTGGGCGCGCTTGATGCGGAGTAGGTGGTCGAAGAAGGCGGTGGCGCTGCGGGGCGCGACCGTCGACAGCGAGGGCATGAGGCCGGGAGCGGCATAGCGCTGCGGCAGCTCTTCCAGCACGGTCAGTACGTGGGGGTTGAGCGCGGGTTCGCCCATGCGGGCGAACTGGATTTTGAATTGCTGGCAAGGGACCTGCCCGTCTGGGAATCTGCGGCGGATCAAGAAATCGATCTGGGCGAAGATCTCCGCGGGGGTGAGCTTGCCCTCGTAGTGGCCTCCGGCGTCGCACATGGCGCAGCCAATGGGGCAGCCGAAGAGGGTCGAGACGAGTAAGACCCATTTGCGCGCGCGGGGAATGGGCGGCTGCACCGACTCGACGCATTCCACCATTTTGCCGCTGTCGTACTGAACGATGTAGACCATCGCGACGTCATCGCGACCGGTCGATGCGAGCACTTTCATGGCAGGGTGTCCTTTCCGTGGTCATGTATCTTCATGGCCGCCAGGATGCCTTCCCCCACGGCGATGGCGGCTTGGCGAAAGGGTCCATTTCTGACGTCGCCGATGAGATGGAGGAAGCCGCTGTCCAGGTGTTCGGCCAAGGCGGCCTGTAGTTCAGGGGCGACGAAGTCGAGCCGTGGTTCACGGCCGAGGGCGCCGAGGAGGTCGTCGACGCGCAGGTCCAAGGGGCCGGTGGGGGTCGTGCAGGCGAGGCTGAGGGAGGCGTCGGCGTTGGGGGTGATGTGGGTGATGCTGGTGCGGCTGAGATAGGTGATGCGTGGGTTGGCGCTGGCCCGCTCCCAGAGTGTGGGTAGGCACTTGCGCCTCTCGCCTCGGTTGAGGATGGTCACGTCGTTGTGTTGCGCCAGGGTCAAGGCGTAGTCGAAGGCGGCGTCGCCCGCACCGACCACCACGATGTCTTTGCCTCGCCGTGCCCGTAACGGCGCCACCTCATAGCAGATGCGCCCCCGGGCCTCAGGCGGCACCAGGTTTTCGGCAAAGGTGATGGGCTTGGTGCCCGAGGCGATGACGACCCATCGCGAGCGGTGCTGGCCGCGTCGGGTTTGCACTTGAAAGCAGCCGGCGACGTGGGTCAGGGCGACCACCTCGTCATGGGTGATCGCGACGGCTGCGCGGCTGAGGTGCTCCTGGAGCAGGCGCACGAAGTCCGGCCCGGAGATGCCGCAGGGGAAGCCGGGGTAATTCTCTACCCGTTCAGCGTTGACGAGGAGACCGCCGACGCTGGCGCGCTCGATGAGGAGAGGCTTCCACCCGAAGCGCTCGAGCTGGAGCGCGGCCGCGACGCCAGCCGGGCCGGCGCCGATGATGGTGACCCGCTCTAGGTGCATGATGGGTGCATCGATCTCAGGCGTGGGAGCGGACGTGGGATGGGCATCATGGTTGTGGCAGGCGGGTGTGGGAGCGGCGGACGCATGGGTCGGCCGCGAGTCGACGATCATGGTGCGGGCTGGGCGGCGCGTGGCGGCGCTTCGTCAGGGGGTGGGACAGGGGCACAGGGGGGCCACATACCAAGAGTTATCGTTGCCTCTGACGAAGACCGCGTCACGCACGCGATGCACCGCCCCGCGCTCATCGACCAAGCCCGGGAGGGTGTGGGCTTGCCATCCCAGCCCCGTCGCGCCCAGGGGATAGCGGGCCCAGTCCTGGGTGGGCGCCCCGGTGCCATGTTGTGGGTCTGTCGTCGCATCGAGGCCGCGGATGAGCCACAGCTCGTTTTGGCAGCTTGGGGTCATGCTGCCTTCGATCCACGCCAGTGATTGGCCCAGGCCGGCCTTCCAGGGTTTTTGGATGAGGGCGGCGGCCGGGGTGGCGGCTCCCGTCGTGGTGACACTGAAGTGATAGACCATGTCTCCGGGTTGAAGCTCTTGGCCACTGACGTTGCGGGTGGCGTAGTAGATCCCCGCAGGGGAGCGGGTGACGCTCTCGTTGCGCGAGGTCCATCCTGTCGGTGCGCCCACCAAGTTGTCTGTCTTGAGCCAGTTGGTCGTGCTTTGCCCGCGAGCCCAGTCGAAGCTTAGCCATTGGAATCCGGCGTGGTGGGCGGCGTAGCCGACGCCAGGCCGCTCGGGATCCATGATGAGGGCGTTGGAGAAAGAGGCGGTGAAGTGTGCCTCGACGTTGGGATTGAGCCACTCCTCCCATTTGTCGCTGGCGATGTCATAGCGCACCAAGGTGCGGGGCTCGTGGGGACTACTCACGATCGCCGTGGCGTAGAGGTGGCCATCGTGGTAGGCCAGGCCGCCAAAAGAGTTCATAGCAGTGATCACCAGCGGAGGGGGCGAGAGTGCTTCCCAATCACCTTGGCTGGCTTCCTCGTCTGGACCCCAGGTGTAGCGATAAAGGGTGTTGTTGCCCAAGACCGCGTAAAGAGCGCTACCATTGGTCCCGACGTGATTGATTTTGGTGTTGTGAGCGTCCTGAGGGCCGGTGATCTCCAGCCAATGGGGACCCTCCTGTTCGCAGGGCTTCCAGTTGTCTGGCTCCAACCATTGGCAGCTCTCACTGCAGGCGAAGGTGGCGAATTGGGTGCCGCAGTAGCCGCAAGGGCGGGAAAACTCCCGGGTGTCGCCAACTTGGCACTCGGGGGTGCAGGTGCGGGTCTCCCACTGGCCATCGAGATTGCACACTTCAGTCGTGCCGCTCTCACAGCCGACGCAAGGGCTCACTGGGGCAGGGCAGCACACGATCGAGCAGGAGACGGCCTCGGTGCCATCGCATTGCCAAGTGCCCTCTGCACCGGGACAGCCCTCCACGGCACAGGGATCACCCAGGACGTGAGGGAGGACGGCGCAGCCGCCGCAGGCATTGAGGTCTGGGCACGACACCTCATCGACCTCGCTGATTTCTGCGACCTCGCTGACCTCTACGACCTCGCTGATTTCTGCGACCTCGCTGACCTCTACGACCTCGCTGATTTCTGCGACCTCGCTGAGCTCCTGATCGCCATCCGGTTGCGGGAGATCCGCCGTGTCGCCAGCAGTGTCCGTGTCATCGGCGGGTGGGACGTCGCCTGAGTCTTTGTCCACCGCAGGGAAGTCGCTCGGGCTGATGCAGCCCATGGGGCTGGCGCAGAACAGGCCAAGGATCAGCGCCGTGAGGAGGGTGGCCAAGGCCGGAGGCAGTGAAGGTCTCGAAAAATTCAGCATGGTTTTCCTTGTTCCCAATGCGCCGCAACGCAAGCACTAAGCATCAACGGGGCGCAACAATGTAGCAAAGAGAGCTGGCGATGGCAGCAAAAACCGGCGGCTCTGGCCAAAGTCCCGCGTGGCATCGCCCTAGCGCGGTGAGGGTGCTGGTCCTGGGGGGTGTTGCGTGGTCGGTACGCATGGCGTAGTTGGAGAGGCCAAGCGTCGCGATGGGCGTTGGGTCATTGGACCAATTCGGATGAGGAGGTGTGCTGTGATCGATTGGACGAGACTGGCGCAAGCCGTCGGGGCGCTGACGGAGCAAGGGGAGCGAGGCTCGAGCGAGCTGGCGCGCTTGGCCTTGGTCCACCTCCTCGGGGAGCAGGCCATCCGAGATGCGGTAGACCACTACATCGCTGCGGAACCAGGCTTCGAGCTGGTTCGGTCCGTGCTCTGGCTGCTCCGTCCGTGGAGCGCCATGTGCTACTGTCACGCGCTCTACCAAGACGCGCAGGATCTCGAGGTTCGACGCAGCGCCGTCGAGTTGTTGCGCGTCGTGGCCGATGCCCGCGCCTTGCCTTGGGTCGAGGCCTTCCTCGCCGACGAAGACCAGGCCATCCAGTGCTGGGGCTTCGGGGTCGTCGACACCTTGCTCTTCCAAGATCTGATTGAGCCCGAGGCCGCCGAGACCTTTTTGGTGCGGGCCGAGGTGCACGCCAACCCTGGGGTGCGGGAGCAGGCCGCGGCGGTGCGCGCTACCTTGGCGCGGCGGCTTCAGGTCGCAGCGGGTTGAGCCCCTCGCTCCACTCGAGCGACGCGCTTGCCCTTAGATCGCAGCGTTCCCTTTTGTTTGCGGGCGCTGTGGCACCACGCCACCCATCGCCAGCCTCCAGTGGCCCTCTTGGCAACTCCGTCGGTGACCTCTATGGTTGAGCGACCTGGTGCACGCTCCGGGCCGATGGCCCGACCCCATTCTCGGCGCAATATTCGTCACGAGCCAAGGAAGCCCATGTCGCAGCTCTGCCGTCTCTTCACCGGGTGCAAAAAGGAAGCAACAGCGCCAGCGTCAGCGCCCGCTGATGCGCCGCTTCCGCCGCCGCCGCGAGCTCTCTTCGACCCCGTGCCCGACGGTGTGGGTGGCCACGCGCATCTCCACCTGGGCACGCTCCAGGCCTTTGGGGCGGCGGGTCGCTTGGCCCAGCCGCTCGGCGCCGTCGCGTTCGACCACGCGGACCGCCTCCGGGCCGTCGCTGGGGACGGCACCATCTGGGCCTGGGGCCTCGAAGCCCCCGCCCCCCTCCCCATGGCCACTGACCCGGCACCGGGCCTGGCCGTCTGGGATGCCCAAGGCCACCTCTGGGGGGTCAACGCCCAGGGGCTCCATCGCTTCCAAGGCGAGGATCTTCGCCATGACTTGGTCACTCTCCAGGGCCTGCCTGCGTCCATCCTGCGCATCGCCGTGAACCCCAGCGGCACGGAGCTCGTGATCGCCACTCGCGAAGACTTGAGTCTCTACACCGTTGCCGACGGTCAACGCCGCTGGCAAACGCCGCACCTCGAGGTGGGTCATCCCCACTTCGATTTTTCCCCTGATCACCAACATCTCTTGGTCGTCCAAGGGGACAAGCTCACCCTCCTGTCCACCCAAGACGGAACCATTCGCCTACAGAGCACCGTCGAGGAGCGACTCCTCACGGCGGCCTTCACCGACGACGCGACCGTTTTGGTTGCCACGGGCACGGGCCGACTCCAGTCGTGGGATCTCAGCGGCAAGGTCCTGCGCCAGAGCGCGCCCGACTCGGCCTTTGCTTCGTACCTGCGTCGCCACCCCACGCACGCTACGGTCGCCGCTGCTGCCACCCGCGACGGGGCGGTGCTCATCATCGACACGACCGAGCTCGAGGTGGTGGCGCGACACGACCTCGCGGGCGAGGCCAGCGACTTGGCCTGGTCCCCTTCGGGCGAACACCTGGGCGTGACTTTGGGTAACCGGATGCTGCGGCTGGCGCCGCTCAACCCTACGCCCCCCAAGCATCTGGGCCACGTCGAGGAGGTCTTCGCCGTCTTTCAGCCGGCGCCAGGGCGCGTCGTCTCCCAGAGCGAAGACCGGCTCCTCTGGTGGGATCTCGAGAGCGGACACATTCTGCACAGCGTCGCCCTTTACGACCGCAGCGCCTTCCCTTCGACCCACGGCCGCTTCTGGGCGATCTTCGAGCCGGAGCGCCTGCACCTGGTCGATGGCGTTCGCGCCGAGTCTCTCGGTGTTTTACCCCGTGAGGAGGCGCTGGCGAAGGTCGAGACCCTGGTCTGGCGCGCCGACGGCACCGCCTTTGGGACACTGAGCTTCGACGAATCGCCGCGCCTGCGCTGGTGGCAGCGCGAGCCCCATCGGCTGCTCTGGGAGCTCGAGCTCGACGGCGCGGTCGATCGCCTGGAAATTGCACCCGAGGGGGGCTACCTCGCCGTGCTGCATGAAGACTCGGTGCGCGTCGTGGACACCCGCACGGGGACGCCCGTGCTCGAGCGACCCTTCGACCCCGAGAGGGGGCGCTTGGCCTTCGCAGAGGATGGGCGCTGGCTGGCCCTGACCCAAGAACGACAGATCCAAGTGGTGGACCTCAACGCCCCGACGGCGGCAGCGGCGGAACTGGAAATGGTTGATACGGTACACGACCTGGCCTTTTCACCCGGTGAGGGTCCCTGGGCCCTGGTCATCGGCGGCTACGACACCCTCTACCTCTGGCGCCAAGGAGAAACGCGCCTCGCCTGGACGGCGCCCAGGACGACCTTCGAGGCCGTGCTGTCCGTGGCAGGCACCCTGCGGGTACTGGCGCTCAACGGCGACGCCGATCGCTTGGCGTTGATAGATTTGCACGATGGGCAGGACCTAGCCGTCTGGGAGTGCTCCGACGCGACGGACAGCATCGCCACCTGGTCTAACCACCTCGTCGAGCGCGCACCCCAGACGGGTGTTTTCTGGATCTGGGATTTGGAGGCCCTGGCCGAGGCGCATCCCGTGGAGAAGCCCCTCGTCCGGGGGTGGCCCGCGCTCGGGAAGCGCTTGGAGGTGACGCGTTACGGGGCGATCCCCGAGGCTGTCCTGGCGAGCTGGGGCGAGAGCCCGTTGCAGGAGCGCGGGGTGCTGGAGGCGAGCGCCGAGGGGCACTGGCTCTATTACGATGACCTGCGCCTCTTGAATCTGGAGACCCTGCCGCAGGCCGGTGGGTGTGCCGTGCTGTCCCCTGAGACGCCCAAGCTGCTGTTTACCAACGAGGAGAACGAAGCGGTCATGGTCGTGCTCAGCCTCGACCCAGAGGGGGCAGCTTTTTACCTCTTTGATCGGGAGGAGGCGTGCCTCGTGGCGTCAGCTCCCTTCGTGGATCTAGCGAGAGCCAAGGATCTCGTGGTTCTCAACGTCGCCTTGGAACACGACGGCGAGAGCTGGACTCTGCCCGAGGCCCTTCCGGTGCGCTATGAAGCCAACATCTTCCCGATCCGGGGCCAAGAGACCATCGTCCTGGGCGAGCATGGCTTCGCCATCGAAGATGGGGAAGGAGATGTCATTGCAGGAGAAAACGCCTACGCCTTGACCATGGGAGAGGAGTACTACGAGGACCGCAGGGGGCCCCAGTCCATCCCCGACAGCAGCCTCCGGCTATCGCTGACCGCCAACGAACAAGTGCTCGTCATCTTTACGCGCCAAGAGCGCCTGAAGAGCCCGCAGAGGACGTACTCACTCCGGGACAGGCAACACTTCCTGGCTCTGAACATCGAGGCGATGCCCACCCTCGTTCCCCTGGATGCCGAGAAGGTTTTGGGGGAAGTTTACGCTGAGGCGGCGCCGACGAGAGGAACAGACGAGGAGGAGGTGCGCCGAGTCTTTCTGTCCCCCCTTGGGAGAATGGAGTGGCAGCACAGCGAGAAGAGATCTTGGGAGATGATCCCCTGTGCTGAGGCGCAGAGGCACGATCCCATGGGAGCGCTCCTGATGGGGTCCGATGGGGGCCAGGCTGACGATACGGAGGCGGGAGAAGGCGACCCGTGCTGTCCGCGACGGGAGACGGACAACGACATTCGCAGCACCTGGACCTTCACCAACGAGGACGACATCCCCGTGACCTTGTTCGAGCGCGCCGATTTCGATCGCGCCATGGGCCCCTGCGAGTAGGGCCGGGGGCGGCCTGAGCACTGGGGGGGGGCGTCAGTCACGGGTGCGCTTGCCCTGATCCACGGTCAAGAAAAGAAAAAACCCCGTTGTTCTTGGATTTCCAAGAGGTTATGGTTGCGTTGCTAGACAACAGCCATCACCAACGGGGTGA
>Ga0334883_1005571_pt1 | contig 11027 bp, 10 predicted proteins | sample GraSluR1_MG_6_FD_207230 | JGI IMG/M metagenome (GOLD analysis project Ga0334883, IMG submission 207230) | Sludge microbial communities from methane-producing bioreactor in Wageningen University, Netherlands - Granular Sludge_09_05-R1 | ecosystem: Engineered > Bioreactor > Anaerobic >... | reverse complement strand
ATTTTTAACGATTCACCACTGCGTTCCTATGGAATTGATAGAGGTTGGAGAATTGCAGCCATCGATGGTATTGTGCCTACCCCATCAAATGTTAGCTATCTTTTTGGACCTTCAACTGCAGGGATCACAATCGCTTTTACTATGATTAACCTTCAGGGTGAAACAGTTTATTTATCGGCAACCAAAAGAGTTGTTTCCATGAATACGGTACTGTTGGATACTACCTATTCAACCACTGCCGGTAAGGTGGGGTATTTTGTTCTTAAAGGTTTTATTAATCCTACAGTTGATGAGTTGAACTTTGCTTTCAACAAATTCCTCTCGCAGGATGTTAGCGAATTAATAGCTGATCTCAGGTACAATACAGGCGGTGCTATATCCACAGCATCCCATTTAGCTAATCTTATTGCGGGTAATATTGCAAACAATGAAATTCTTGGGAACTATGTACATAATGACAAACAATCGCACAGAAATAAGTCTATTTACATTTCTGTTAAGGCAAATTCACTGCCAATAAGCAGAGTGGTTTTCATTACTACAGGACAATCTGCTTCTGCCAGCGAACTGGTAATTAATGGCTTAATTCCACATATGGACTTAACCTTAGTAGGTACGAAAACGTATGGGAAGCCAGTTGGAATGTATGGTTTCACTTCAGAAGATTATGACTGGGCTTTTGTGCCCATATGCTTTAAGATACTCAATGCCAATAACGAAGGCGACTACTATGATGGTATCCCTGTTGATTTTGAGCAAATTGATGGGATTAACTACCCCTTTGGGGATCTTAATGAACCCAGCCTAAACACAGCCATGGCATATATCGAAGGAGGTATCCCAAAACAAGGTTTGCCAAAATCAAGCGATAGGATCGAATACCCCATAATGAAAGGATTACAGGGCGAAATAGGGGCATGGTAACTTCATTTTTTGGGTCGGTTCAGATTATCATCTAATCGTTACAACCTTATTTGCTATCTTTGCAACTAGAAAAAGTTAACTATTGCCCTGATGAATCAGCAACCCGAAAAGGTAATACTTGGCATTGATCCAGGAACCAATATCCTTGGCTACGGAGTGATAAGAACAAAGGGAAAAAACAAAGTCGAACTGGTGGTATTGGGTATTATTGAACTGAAGAAGTACGATGATCATTACCTAAAGTTAAAGGTAATTTACGAAAGGGTTCAGCAACTTGTAACGGAGTATTTACCCGATGAGGTAGCCATAGAATCAACCTTTTTTGGGAAGAATGTGCAGAGCATGCTGAAGCTGGGAAGGGCTCAAGGTGTTGCAATGGCGGCTGCACTTTCTCGATCGGTCCCCATTTTTGAGTATGCACCCCGAAAAATTAAGTTGGCCATTACTGGACAGGGGAATGCATCAAAGGAACAGGTAGCTTCGTTGCTTAAAAGTATTCTTGGGATGGATGAGTTAAACTACAAGAACCTAGACGCAACTGACGGATTAGCTGCTGCAGTATGCCATTTTTATCAGCAAAAAGCAGGGGTGGGAAATAAAAAAGCAGCTGGGTGGAAGGACTTTATTAAGAACAACCCCGAAAGGGTGAAGTGAGCTCAGGTGTTGAAAAGTAAATTTCATAACATTTATAAAGGTTTTACATTTGAAAAGTAATAATTAAAGGAGATAATATCATGGCCATGATCACTTTTTTTAGAACCCCTAAGCCAAGGCAATTCAAGTACGTGCCTATATTCTACGATGAGCGAAAGGAAGCCCTAAAACAACGTGAACAGCAGATCAAGCAGGAATTGGGCCTTTCCGATGAGAGTGAACCAAGAGTTTCATATATCAGAGGGAAATTCAGCGATTATTACAAACGTAATATCAGGCATAAAAGCAAAAGCAACAGCAGGCTTATCGTAATATTTATTATCCTTTGCATAATTGCATACTTTCTAATTTACCGTTAAAAAAGAGTTTTCTATGCCTGATGTGATTCAACTCCTTCCTGATTCAGTGGCAAATCAAATTGCTGCTGGTGAAGTTGTACAACGCCCAGCCTCTGTTGTGAAGGAGTTGTTGGAGAATGCCGTTGATGCCCAGAGCCGAAGTATTGAGGTTAACGTTCGCGATGGGGGTAAAGCTCTAATTCAGGTTGTAGATGATGGTTCAGGGATGTCCGAAACGGATGCGCGTCTCTGCTTCGAGAGGCATGCTACCTCCAAAATCCGTGAGGCAAGCGACCTTTTTGCCATTAAAACCATGGGTTTTAGGGGCGAAGCCCTTGCATCCGTTGCTGCAGTGGCCGAAGTGGAATTGCGTACCCGTCGACCAGAGGATGAGGTGGGAACCCTTATCCGTATGTCAGGATCGGAGGTGTTGGAGCATGAGCCCATTGGTTGCTCAGTGGGCAGCTCGATAACAGTAAAAAACCTTTTCTACAATGTGCCAGCAAGGCGCAAATTTCTAAAAAGTTCATCGCTGGAATTAAAGCATATCATTAGCGAGTTCCAGCGCGTGGCACTGGCAAAGAATCACATAGGACTTTCGCTAAATCACAACGGTGCCGATATATATAACCTTCCTGCTACCACTGTAAAGCAACGTATTATTGGCCTGATGGGGCGATCGCTAAATCAGCATCTTCTCGATGTTAACACATCCACAACAGTAGTTAATATTTCAGGTTTTATTGGTGATCCACAGAGCGCAAAGAAAACACCAGGGGAGCAGTTCTTTTTTGTTAATGGTCGTTTTATGAAAAACCCATACCTCCATAAGGCTGTGATGATGGCATACGATAAGTTGCTACCCACTGATTCTATACCACCTTACTTCATCTTCCTTGAGGCTGATCCGGAAACAATAGACGTAAACATTCATCCCACAAAAACTGAAATCAAGTTTGAGGATGAGCGAGTTCTTTGGCAAATTCTCCATGCTGTTGTGAAAGAGACCCTTGGGAAATTTGCTGTGGTGCCCTCAATCGACTTCGATATAGAAATGGTAATTGACATTCCCTTTTTCCCTAAAAGTGCACCTGTAAGTCCGCCCGAAGTGGAAATAAACCCCAACTTCAATCCATTCGACAGGGACTACCTTAGCCAATCATCAAAAAGGCAGATGTCTAAACATCAGGAAAAATCAACAGAAGGATGGCAAAACCTTTTCCATCAGGAAAGAGGGAAGGGTTTCGATGGTGTCCCTGAGGAAAGGGTTGCCGGACTTTTCGATGAGGGTGAGCAGAATATTATCATGCCCAAAGCAGTGCAGCGTTTTTTCCAGCTAAAGAATAAGTACATCCTTACTTCGGTAAAATCGGGTTTAATGGTTATAGATCAGAAAAGGGCTCATGAGCGAATTCTTTTCGAGAGCTACCTTCTAAACCTATCAATGGGGCCAGTGAGTGTTCAGCAGGAGCTATACCCACAATCCATTGATCTTAGCCATGGCGATTTCGTTCTTCTTTCAAATCTGGTGGATGATCTGGCAATACTGGGAATAAATGTGAGCTTTTTGGGGCAGAATACCATAACAGTAAATTCATTACCTTCAAATTTAAAGGTTTCGAATCCCGAACAGCTTATCCGCGATTTCATCAACTCCTTTAAAGAAAATACTGGAAACCAGAGCATTGATGTGCACCAGAAGCTGGCCATGTCGTTGGCAAAGGCTTCGTCAATTCCTTACAACCGGCAGCTGGAACCCATCGAAATGCAGGATTTAGTGGATAAACTCTTTGCCTGCCAGCACCCCAACATTTCGCCCGAAGGGAAACCAACCATTTCAATTATCTCAACCGAAGAGTTGGATAAGCGGTTTTAATTGGGACAGTTTTTATAACTTTGCCAATATTTTTCAGCGTTCACTTTTTTTTATCATGGTAACAATCTGCGAAACGCAATGGGAATTGTTTTCCTTGTAAACATGTATGGATAATAAATTGTTATAACAAAAATCATTAATGCAAATTCTTTCAAGAACTCTATAAATGAAATAGTCATGAGTTTTAATGCCAGATCACTTTTCCAGAATATTCCTCCTGTAGTGAAGAACTTGATAATCATCAACATAATCCTACTATTTGCATCTTTCGTATTTAGCAACATGGGGATGAACCTTAATCGTACATTAGGACTATACTATTTCGGATCGTCACAATTCAAACCCTTCCAACTGGTAACCCACATGTTTATGCATGGTGGAATCGCTCACCTTTTTTTCAACATGTTTGCTTTGTACATGTTTGGCAGAATATTAGAGCAGGTATGGGGAAGTAAGCGGTTTTTCATTTACTACTTCTTTACAGGAATAGGAGCAGCATTGCTGCATAGCTTTGTAAATTACCTTGAGGTTCGGTCGCTCATGGCTAGCCTTACTCCCGAGCAGATTGCAATAGTAAAATCCGAAGGGACAAATATTTTCCTCAGAGGACAGAACTATACCCATCAAGCGATGGGTGCGTTAAATCTCCTAATGAACATTCCAACAGTTGGAGCATCGGGAGCAGTGTTTGGTGTTCTTCTGGCGTTTGGGATGTATTTTCCTAACACACAGCTAATGCTACTATTTCCTCCTATACCCATTAGGGCTAAGTACTTTGTTATGATTTACGGAGCCATTGAACTATATTTAGGATTCACTCAGGCAAACAGTAATATTGCACACTTTGCTCATCTGGGGGGGATGCTTTTTGGATTTATTCTCATTAAGGTATGGGCAAAGAATAGGAATACATTCTATTAATAAAAATCAAATGCCATAAAGATGAACAGCATTTTTCAAGAAATAAAGCAATCATTCAAAAATGGAGGAACCCTAGTTAAGTTGATTTACATTAACCTTGGTGTTTTCCTGATCTACAATCTACTGAGGGTGTTCTTGTTTCTTGGTGGTAGCGAATATGGTGCTGAACTAACCAGATTTTTGGCAGTACCGGCCTACTTGCCCAACCTTGCCCAACATCCATGGACAATTTTTACATACATGTTCTTTCACGAGGGGTTTATTCATATCCTTTTCAATCTTCTATGGCTTTACTGGTTGGGTAGGATATTCCTTAGCTTTATGTCGGAGCGTAAGCTGCTTGGAGTATACATTATGGGAGGCTTATCGGGAGCAGCCCTTTATATTTTATTCTACAATACCTTTCCGGTTTTTTCAGGGGTTCTTCCCATTTCATTTGCGTTGGGAGCCTCAGCCTCTGTTTTAGCGATAGTATTTGCTGCTGCCACATTCGCGCCAAACCTTCAGCTGCATTTAATGTTTATTGGCCCCGTTAGGCTTAAATACATTGCGCTGTTCATGGTTGCTCTCGATATAATTGGCATGGCAGGTTCAAATGCCGGGGGGCATATTGCTCACCTTGGTGGGGCGCTATTTGGATACCTTTTCATCTACTTTCAAAAACAAAACGTTAATCTTATTAAGCCTGTCGAGTGGTTCGTTGATGCATTTACATCTAGCCCATCCACAAATCGACGTAAAAAGATGAAGGTGGAATATACTAAAACGTCTGATGATTACGAGTATAATCGTATTAAAGCTGAAAAGCAGGCTGAGATCGACAGGATACTTGATAAAATATCAAAAGCGGGCTACGATAGCCTTACTGCCGAGGAGAAGAAAACATTGTTTAAGATGAAAGATAGCTAGTATAGACCAGTTATGCGAAAGTTAGTTGACACAATAGTGCTTTTCCTTACTATGCTCTCGGCAATGGTGTTGCTGCTGGCTTACTTGTCCATTTACATTAAACCAACATTTTTTTGGATATTCGGAATAGTAGGATTGGCCTATCCGTTGTTGCTCCTTTTAAACTTGACTTTTCTGATATATTGGATACTGCGATGGAAATGGGGATTTCTCATTCCGTTAATTGCTATTCTCTTAGGAGTTAATCATTTTTCAAGCTTTTTTCAATTCCCTTTTGGCAAGAATGGTCATATTGGCGAAGATGATATCAAGATTTTAACACACAATGTAAACCTTTTTCAGCTCTCGATATGGGATGATGATCCTCCCACTTATAATGAGATATTTGATTTTATTCACGAGGAGAGCCCCGATATTATCTGTTTGCAAGAGTTCTATGTTGTTGATGATAAATTCTCAGAGCTGGAGGCTAAATCGAGGCTGGATTACGATGTACATATCGGTTACATCGTTAAACGAATGAATTCGGGGTATGGCCTTGCGACTTACAGCCGTTTTACCATTGTAAATTCAGGTGAGATTAAATTTGAGAATAGTGCTAACGCATGCATATTTACCGATTTGTTAATAGAAGGCGATACCATAAGGATTTACAACAATCATTTACAATCGCTAAGGCTAAAGGAGAGAAACATAAGCTTTTTGCTCAATCAGAGTTATCGTAAGGAAAATCAAGCCATGGATGAAATTCGCGACCTTTCATTTCGCTATCGCGATGCCCTTCAAAAAAGGGCGCAGCAGGTTGAACTGGTTACAAAACATATCATGAGCAGTCATTACCCGGTTATCGTATGCGGCGATTTTAACGATTCGCCTATATCCTACAACTACAGGCAAATGCGCCATAACCTGAGCGATGCATTTGTGGAGGCAGGATTGGGTGTAGGACATACATATAAAAAATTCTTTCCCTCTTTTCGCATTGATTACATCCTCTATAATCCGGTATTCAAGGCAACAAGCTACCATTCACCCCGTGTTTACTTCTCCGATCACTATCCAGTGGTTGCAACATTGAAAAGGGAATATTCCAATTTTTAGAAGCATTTTTTCAAATTTTGATATAAAAAGTTAAGGGCTATTGTTTATGACAATAAGCCCTTAACTTGCTCTAATACTTGTAAACCTTGCAAATATATAGTCTATAAACTATTTGCCTTGAATTCTGCCTGAACCTGTTACCTTGGCATCTATTAACGGATTTCCCGAGTAAACAATATCGCCACTACCCACAACACGGGCGTTGAGGTTTTCGGTTACAACCAGATAGGCATTACCTGAACCAGTGATGGTAACTTCCCCATCTTTGAATTCAATACCCTTTAGGGTAATGTCACCCGAACCGGTTACCTTAATGGAAGCATCCTTTGCAGTACCCTTGCCCAAAATGTTAATATCTCCCGATCCAGATATATTTGCAGTAAGTGTTTTTACGCTTAGATCAGGGATACTAATATCTCCACTTCCCGAAATGCTGGTTGATAAATTATTGGCTGTTATTGACGTTACTGCCTTAATATCACCCGATCCTGCTATTGAAAGCTTTTGAATCTCGGGCATGGTAACATGTATTTTAATCTTTGCATTGTTCCAACCGATGCTGAAACCACGCACTGTACTAATTTTTAGGATTCCTCCTTCAACTTCCGTTTCAATTTTATCCAGGATGTCTTTGTCTGCCTCAATATTAACGCTATATTCATTGCCTTGAGTTAGGTAAACATCTGCGGATATGGATAAACTAATACCTGTAAAGTCTTTTAAGTTTCTCAGTTCCTGCCCTATTTCACTACTGAGGCTGGTTGTACATGCATTAGAAATAATGCCAACGCTTAAGAAAAAAGCTATGGCTAAATTTCGAAATAATCTTTTCATGATTGATTTTTTAAAGGTTGATAAAGTAAATGAATGACGAGTGCAAAAATTGTTTCGCTGCATGCTGATAAAAAAAATCAAAAAAAACTTCTTCTCAACGTAAGTTATTGAGAAGAAGTTTTGATTAAGTATTATTGAAGAGCTATTTATACCATCTTATAAAAATCGTTTCCCTTGTCATCCACAAGAATAAATGCGGGGAAATTTTCTACTTCGATTCTGTATATGGCTTCCATACCCAGCTCAGGATATTCAAGCAGTTCAACCTTTCTAATATTATCCTGAGCCAGAATGGCTGCTGGGCCACCAATGCTGCCCAGGTAAAATCCTCCGTATTTCTTACATGCATCAGTAACGGCTTGGCTTCGATTGCCCTTGGCAATCATAATAAGGCTACCCCCATGACTTTGGAAAAGATCGACATAGGAGTCCATTCTGCCAGCAGTGGTTGGGCCAAACGAACCGGATGGCATTCCTGCGGGGGTTTTAGCAGGACCAGCGTAGTAGATCGGATGATCCTTAATGTACTGTGGTAAACCCTCCCCCTTGTCGAGTTTTTCTTTGAGTTTGGCATGGGCAATATCGCGACCAACGATTATTGTTCCACTAAGAGAAAGCCGTGTGCCAACGGGATGCTTTGATATTTCAGCGAGGATTTCCTTCATGGGCTTGTTGAGATCAATTTTCACTCCACCATCCACATCAGTTTTACGATATTCTTCAGGAATATACTTGCTGGGATTATTCTCAAGTTTTTCAATCCAGATACCATCCTTGTTAATCTTGGCTTTAATATTTCTGTCGGCTGCGCAGGATACTCCCATTCCTAGGGGGCATGATGCTCCGTGGCGAGGCAAGCGTATAATCCTTATATCCAAAGCAAAGTATTTGCCTCCAAATTGCGCTCCAATACCAAGTTTGTATGCTGCATCAAGAATTTTCTTTTCCAGGTTCACATCACGAAAGGCCTGACCCCCCTCGTTGCCTTCTGTGGGAAGATTGTCAAGATACTTAGCCGAAGCCAATTTTACATACTTTAAGCACGCCTCGGCTGAAGTTCCTCCTATAACAAAGGCTATATGGTAAGGAGGGCAAGCAGCTGTTCCAAGAGAGCGCATCTTCTCAATGATAAATGGCTCAAGCTTTTCGGGGGTAAGCAATGCCTTGGATTCCTGAAATAGCATGGTTTTATTTGCTGATCCACCCCCTTTGGTTACGAAAAGGAAATTGTACTCATTTCCTGATGTAGCAGAAATATCAATTTGTGCAGGGAGATTTGTACCCGAATTTTTTTCGCGATAGGTATCCAAGGGAATGGTTTGAGAGTACCGGAGATTTTCCTGGGTGTAGGTTTTGTAAATCCCCAATGATAGTGCTTCGGTATCGTTACCGCCAGTCCATACCTGTTGCCCTTTTTTGGCAAAGATTGTTGCAGTTCCAGTATCTTGACAGTAGGGTAAATTTCCTTTTACCGATACTTCTGCGTTTTGTATAAGTGTAAGTGCCACATACTTATCGTTTTCGCTGGCATCATTGTCTTTCAGTATTGCCGACATCTGCTCCAGATGCTCTGAACGTAGCATAAACGAAACATCCTTAATGGCTGTTTGGGCAAGCAAGCTTAACCCTTCGGGCTGTATCTTCAGCATTTCCTTCCCTTCAAAGTTAGAAACCGAAACGTACTCCTTGGTAAGAAGGTAGTATTTGGTTTTGTCTTCACCCAAAGGGTAGGGATCGTAATACTTAAATTCTGGTGTTGGCATGGGTTTAGTTTTTAGTTATTGGGTTATTAGGTTATTGGGTTATTAAGTTTGGAGTAAATGTTAGTTTATTTTTTTAAGAATATTTGAGTGTAGAATATCGTTCCGTCCTTAGCTTCGGCAATTCCAACCCCAATGTGGGTGAAGTCACCTTCGATATTACTTTTATGTCCTGGACTATTGAGCCAGCCTTTTATAGCCTCCTCCGCATTACGGTGTCCGTAAGCCACATTTTCAGCGAAAGCTATACCCCCCATCACATCTGAGATAGCCTTGGTCCTTTTAGAAAAATCCTTATGGCTAAAGCTTATTTTACCCGATGCCATATTATAGCTATGTTTTCTTGCTTCCTGATTAATGGTTTCATTAAATTCTAACTCAATAAGTCCCATAGCTAATCTGTGTTGATTTACCAGATTGGCTATTTCGCGTTCCATCACCAAAAGATCTGGATCTATTGATTGGGCATTGATCAATATTGCGACTAATAGAGAAAAGAATGTAATGAGGACGGTTTTCATTCAATTTTTTATAATAACGTGTCAATTCTGATGGGAGGATTCGCTATTACTGCCTTCAACCTACCAACTACAATTGGACGTTGGATGAGTTTGGGGTTTTCCAATAGGATTTTTACCCATTCATCGTTTGTGAAATTCTTCCCTTTAAGGTTCTTCCGGTAATACTCTTCCTGTGTTCTTGCCAATTCTTTTGCTTGAAGGTTGGTTTTCAGGAGTATTTCTTTAATCTCTTCCTTTGTTATCGGTTCTTTCAAATAATCCCTAATATGAAAATCAGAGGTTTTTGATTTGAGATAATCGAGCCCAGCTCTGCTGTGCTTGCAGCGTGGGTTATGAAATATTTTCAGCATGCTTAACAGGTATTAAAAAAGTACAAGTTACTTTTTATTGATGAAAGTGTCAATATGATGTAGAACACAAAACATCATTTTATATCATTTTGTTTGATGAAGATAATCATCAGAAATAACTACTCGTGAATAAAATCGGAAAGTTTTCCAACACGAGAATTGAGCCAATCGATTAAAATTTTTCTTGTTTTAGGTTTAGCCCTCTCCAAATCCTGAATACATACAAACGCTAACCTTCTATTAATTCCAACTAGAGAAAGCCTATACCTTAGCATAGTATTGGAAATTTTGCCCATTTTTAGAGTCTTTGACTTTAACTTGTTGTTAACCTTGGCTTTGGAATATGAAAATGCCAGATGGGTAGTCAGGGCATCGGGTAAGAACTGTTCATTGGATCTAATTCGGAATTTTATGTTTTTGTTTAGAATATCAGAGTGTTCAGAGTAGAATTTCTGTAAAATTGATTTAATTTGAGGATGTGGTACGTGAGGTGCACTGAAAAATCTTAGTTTGTAGCTAGCAATTGATGCTGCACTTGCCTGAGCATGGCTTAACTTAGGCCTTGTAGATTGAACCGTTTGTTTGTATCTTTTTGGACATAAAATTCTGATTAGGACTTTATCTATGCGGTATTTATGCTGCAATTTCCAGATTCCCCGTATAACAATGCTATCTTTGAAAAAGAAATCATTTGGTGTAACAGTTTTTATGATAATAAAGTCGTCGTTAAGAAAGAGATAATTTTCCGAGAGTCCTGGGATTCTCCATATAAGGGAAGCGATTGATCGGCTATTGAAGGTAGGTAGGTTTTCCTCATATCCCGAAAAAATTGTAAGATG
>Ga0334883_1005570_pt1 | contig 11029 bp, 10 predicted proteins | sample GraSluR1_MG_6_FD_207230 | JGI IMG/M metagenome (GOLD analysis project Ga0334883, IMG submission 207230) | Sludge microbial communities from methane-producing bioreactor in Wageningen University, Netherlands - Granular Sludge_09_05-R1 | ecosystem: Engineered > Bioreactor > Anaerobic >... | reverse complement strand
TAGAAGTAACAATCGTGTCAACCAGCTCTTCAGCCCAAACCATTAAATGAGTGTCTTCAATCATAACCTGAATAATTTAGTGTTCACCCAAAATTAAAACACTCTCCCCACCCAAACAAACAAATCAGGTAGAATCAACTCCTTGATTATTAAAGTTTTTACGAATTGTCTTTTTTTGCCACAACCCACATCCCCAAGAAAAAATTAGATAATTTTTTGGACAAAAATAGGTGGGGTTTAAGAAAAGTAAGTGCTATTTATTGCGCCGTATTTAGGTGAATATTCTGAACCACATTGAATCTCTTATCTGGCCTTTATTTAATACTCCGTATATTTTATGACCGTGTTTAGTTCACTGTGTTTATTTATTATAATTAAGGCACATTTTGTAGTAATTGTCAATTTCTTTAACAAATCTATAATCTTGCAAATCAGAAATTACATCTTCATAAAAAATGGGCTTAATAATTATCTTGTCAAGCACTTGTTTGAAATTTTTGTCAAACCATTCTTTCCTTTCTTTATAGTCGGATTCATTTTTATATTGTTCTACACGCCTTTGCACAGTTTTATTAATGTTAATTTTATCCATTGCATTCTTATAACTATGCTTTGCATAGTACTGGTTTTTAGGAACAATCAAATAAAAGCTAATATTTAAATCATTAAGTTGATCAATTTTTCCTGCCATATCAATTGTCTTTGCAATACAGGCAATATACCTTGAGGCTTGGTTATAAAAGGATGCTTTAGTAACTTTTGGTGCAAATTCAGAGAAAATCTTTGCTTCGATAATCTTTAATTCTCTTCCAATCAGTTTTAAAGCTCCTTTATTTTCATTATCTCCTATTTGAAAGTTACCGATTGCACTGTCTGCACGTGTAAAAGATTCATTTAACGGGTCTTTTTTAAATCTTTGAAGGAATGGAGAATATAACCATGGTTCGCTAAAATACTTGTTATCAGGTTTAATAAATAAATCATGTTCCTTTAGTCCACAATCAGTCACTGCGAATATCAATATTCTCGTTAACCAACCTTCACAATAAAACTCAGTAGGATGTGTAAAATCTTTCCAATAATTAAAAATATTTAACAGTTTGTTTAAGTCGTAATTATTCATTTTATCTTTCCTCTCCCCCCGTTTTTTTTTGAATTTTGTTTTTGTGGTCTTTTGTGAACCGTTGAATCTATTCTATGAACAAAATCATCTCGCAAGGTGTTTAATTCTAGTAGTTTGTCTTTTAACATTTCGTCAATAATTCCTTTTTCTTTGGCAGTTTTAATAAATTTTTTCCCAACACCTGCAAATGATATTTTTTCATCAACAGGATTGTGATATGGCAATCCTAGTAAGCGCGCAATTTGTCTTTCTATCGTTACGGCACACATGATGATACTCGCTACAAAATCACCGTCCATAAAAGCGTGGCTTGCTTCTTCAAAGCAATAATGAACATCGGGCGGTGAAAGATAATCCTCGTTTTCTGGATTGCAATTATCCAAAAGAAAACTCAAGCGCTCTTTAACAGCTTCTTCGTTGTTCTGCATATAATCTGCCCAGTATTGATCAATTTGCGCTTGGGTGTATAGCATAATTAAAATTTCAATTTCTCCCAATCACTCCAATCGTTCTTTTCGCACTTGTTCCAATCATAAACCGCCTTTTGATTAATTTTCCAGCCGTCGCTTTTCTCAATCGCAATACCACCGAAAAGTTTTTTTCCTTTTTGCTCCTTGATATATTCCTGCAATTTTTCTGCTTTGGCTTTGGTATAGTTTCCGCCGTCGCGATCTTCCATATCTTTCGTTTCAAAAATTCCAATTCGTCCGTCAATTAATTGCACGAGATAATCAGGGTAGAAAGTATGGATTACTCCGTCGGGATATTCGTATTTAACGCCAAAATAATCTTGTTTGTTTTCGCCATTTTTCCACCACCATACTATTTTGTCGCTATTTTCCGCCAAAAACTTTTCAAAATTCTTTTCGGGATTAAGTCGAGAAGCGGACAAATAGCACGGCTCATAAACAAATTTTTCATGCTCCACGCGCTCGTCTGTGTGTTGATTGAAAAAGCTCTCTTTGGCAATTTCAAAATCATAAAATTGCTCGCTTTCTTCCACGCGCTTCAAAATTTCTTTTTCGCGAACCGCTTTGTATGCTTCAATCGCGCTCGCCAAAATTTCTTCAAACTGCTTTCTGTTGCCGTTGTGCGCCAAAACCATTTGCACGAGTATCATTTCCTCTGGCCATGCTTTTGATCCGAGATATTTTCTAAACCAAGTATAAATTGCCGTCTTCACCGCAGGCACAGACCTTTTAACATTCTTAAATGAGCCGAGGCGCTCTTTGATAATCTGCTCAAACAATGCTTGCAAATCGTTACCCGCAATCGTCAAACGAGCACGCGCGGCGGAATCAATTTTGCCTTCAATCTCGTCAAAAGTTGAGCCTTCAATTTTGGCGTTGGCGATTATGTCTTGCTGATATTTCTTTACATCTAAAATCACGCCTTCCTTTTCCACTTTTGCCACATTTTGGGCAAACATTGTATGGTCGCCTTTCAATCCAAAATGTTCGCACGCTGTTTTTTCAAACACAGGCGTAAAACTGGAAGTAATGTCGCCATAATCCGCGCGCGATTTATAGTAAGAAGTCAGTTTGATCGGTTTATAGACTTCTTTGCGGACAGCTTTCAAGTGTTTGATGATGTTCGGATTGTATTCTTCTTTTTTGACGATAATGCTTTGGACATTGGTGTAAATATATCCGCGATTTAAGTCTTCACTAGCATAATGCTTTTGCTCGGGCATACGCAAAATGCGCCCGACAGTTTGGATTTCAAAAGTTTCGCTGTGCGATTCTCGGAATTTCACCAAAATATGCGCGCGCGGACAATCCCAACCCGTATCAATCGCTTGCTTGAAAATCAAAAATTCAATTTCATTGTCTGGATCGGACACCCAATCCAAAGTTTCTGATTTCTGCTCCGATAACCAAATGGCGAGTTTGCCGTTGCCAGTTCCGTCTTTTCGTTCGGTTATGCCTTTATCCGCTAAAAACTTTCTCACCGCTTTTATTTTATCCTCGCCAGCTTCGGCGGTCGGAATCTGCACCAAAACAAGCGGATTGATATTCGCTTTTTCTTTTTCAAAAAGTTTTTTTAATTCCAAGCGTTTTTTATACGCCGTTTGCAAAACAACCTCTTGCGAATCTGCCTCGTCGTCGTTTATCTCGTCAATCTTTTCGTTGATAATCAATTCCTTCTTGATCATTCCTTCTTCAATAACATCTTTTGGCTCAACAAAAATATAGCCAGCAGTTCCGCGCGCCAAATCTCTTGGGTCAGGTGTAATCCGGGGAGTAGCACTCATTTCCAAAATCACATCAGCGTTTATCTCGTTGCGTAGTTCATTGGTTCGCTCAGCAGTCGCGCCAATATGACTTTCGTCAATAATCATGATGACTTTTCGCTGTTCGCGCGTTTTGGAAAGTACATCGCGAAAATTCAATTTTTCACCGTCTTTCATCAAAATATTTTTCCAATCGCCAGTTTCTCGTTCTTTACTTCGCAATTTTTCCCAGTTCACGACGACAACCTCGTTGCGGACGATTCTTTCGCGTCCACCAGTAAATTCTTCCTCCACGAGCGACACTCTCGGCGCTCCGCCAAAAATTCTCACCAAACTATGCTTGCTTTGCAAATGTAGTTCGCCTTTACCGACACTTATCCAAACAAAACACAAGTCCATTTCTGGCACTTCTCTGATAAGTTCTTCAATAAACTTGGCAGTCATCAAAGTTTTTCCGCTACCTGTTGGCGCTTGAAAAACGCACACTTTCTTTTGCTCCTCTTTTGTAAGAAGTGTTTTGAAAGTGGCGATAAGTTCGCCGACCGCTTTTTCCTGATAATTTTTAAGATTAATATTCATAAATTTGCTCGTAAATATCTAATATTTTTTGTGGAATCGGCTCCAAACTCACGCCTTGCCACTCGGCAAAATCGTTTTTGTCCAGCCCTAACGGATCAAAAGTAAAACAATACAAAATCTTTTCGCCTTCCATTTTGTCCAGTTCCTTTTTTAACTGTGCAAGACTATCTCGTTCCATAGAATAATACACGCCCATAATTCTGCCGTTTTGTTCAAAAATATGATAATCGGGTTTAGCTTTCACTTCATCAAAAATTCCTTCTCGTAAGCAAAGCATTTCCGTGCATTCGCGAGTAATCCGTAATTTCATATCATCTCGGCTAATGGAGTTTTTTACAAAAGCAGTTTTGAAGTATTTTAGATTTCCAACGTGTGGTTTAATTTTTTGTCCATCCTTATTTTTATATCCAGTTTTCATCACCTTATATATTCTTGGATAGCAGTATTCAGTACAAATTCCTTCATCATCATTTGTACAAAGTATGAATTTTGCTTCTTTTTCTTTTATATCCAAAGCATACTTAAGTAATGCATGCCCAGTTGTTCCTGTGCCAGCAAAAAAATCAAGAACGGTCAAATCTTTACCCTTATCAGCTAATTGGATAAGTGTTTTTATTAGCCTTGTGGGTTTTGGACGCATTTTACTGCAATCTTTATCTAAAATTTCACTAACCTCTTTCGTCCCTTCTGTTGTGGTTCCTTTTGTAAGCAGTACGGAATAGGGGGTTATTGATCTTTCTTCAAATATAAAAATTTTTATTGCTGGCACGGCGTTATCTTTAGCGCCCCAATAGATTCGACTAACTTTTTTTCCGTCCGTATTTTCTACAATGTCTGAGTTTAAACTGTCGAAATCATCTTTTGGAATATCGAACTGTCTAGTAAATTTTTTACCGCTTGGTGAAACGACAGTATAAAAATTTTCATGTTCAGGATTTGATGCGCTTTCTCGGCGTGAAATACTGCCCGCTTTGTATGGACCTCGCGGATCGTTATCGGGATTACCATACTCGTTTTGAAATTCAGGTGTCTCATTTATTTTATTTAACTTTTTTTCATATTTGTAGCATACAAGAATATACTCATGATCCTTTCTAAATGTGGTGGTGTTCTTCATTTTTCCATCCCTACCATATCCACTTTTTCGCCACACCATTACGTCAACATTATCTTCCCCAAAAATCTCATTGAGCAGAAGCCTAAGCTGTGCTTGCTCGCTGTCATCAATACTAACAAACATCACACCTTCTTCGTGTAGTAGGTTTTTAGCTAAACGCAACCGCTTATTTAAGAAAGTTAGCCATTTGCTATGTTTATACGAATCATCTTTTTCAACATATTTATCATTATATTTGAAATCTCCACCCCGGTTGTAAGGCGGATCAATATAGATAACATCAATTTTGCCTTGGTGGGTATAATTCAAAACAGATAAGGCGTGATAATTGTCGCCTTCAATCAAAATGTTAGTCGGCTTGCTCGCGTCGGTTTTGATTTCTTTGCCTTTGACTTCTTTCAAAACCGGCAAGGCATTCTCTGATTCCTTTTCAAATTGCTCTTTGGTTTTTTCCTCGTCCCAAATCAGCCCGTATTTTTTACGGGATTCTAGTTTTTCAATGACTTTGAGCAAGTCGTCTTTTTCGAGTTTTGAATAATCTTTTTTTGCCATAATATATTTCAAGTAAGTAATTGTATTGTATTGTATTCGTTTTCCCCTTATAAATAAATTGTTTTCGTAGCGGGGCGGAGAAAACACCTTATACCTCTTTCTTATAAATAAAAAACAAATTTATTCCCCTTTTTAAAAAGCCTGTCAAAATTCTTTATTAAAAGAAAAATATTTTTAAAATTGCGTATAACGTTCCACAAATATGATTAGTTGCGGATTGCGTGGCATTTTCCAATCAAAAAGCACTGCTGCTGTTGCGGGTGATAATGTTGATTATCAGCACCGAAACCGTAATTAATTATATTTTGCTGTTGCCGTCTGTTTTTTATACTTCTTCGTAAAATTTTATATTGTGTAAAGTTAAAAACTCTTTAATCCTGTCAACATGAACACAATGTCCAACATGCAAAAAAGGATGATTTGAAACTTTGGTCTTTTTGCCATTATTTACAATTTCCTTGTTTTCAATATCAAAACCGAGATGAAGTTGATTAGTCATAAATTGCATACCATATACTAATCCATCTTTATCAAATAATGGTCCACCGCTTTGCCCTTTTAGTCCCGGAGTACTGAGTTCAATTGACGTAACTTGATTATTTTCTGCTCCAAATCGTGTGATTATCCCATCAATCGGGAACTTTGGTGAATTTGGGTTTCCAGTCATTGTCCATTCGATATCATCGGTGTCTAGATTATGTTTAAAATTATTGAATTCAGGGAATGGATAACCAAGTCTACACAAATATTTGCCTTGCGCTAATTTATTTGAGTCTTTGACAAATTTTGCGTAAGATGAATAATGTTTATTTTCAAATCCTTCAAAAATCAAGATTGCTAAATCAAGAGTTGGGTGTGCATGAAATCTAATGTTTGTAATTGGATGCACAGAATTAATAAATCTGTTTTTTAATTGAACAACACTATCAGATTTATACCTATATTTTAACTCCAAGCCTTTTAGTCCTTTTTTAAATTTTCCATCACGTGGTAACTTGTCTCGCTCTGCTTTAAAATTTTGATATTGACCATTTACCTTGTCCGCTTGAACGATTAGGTCTAAAACATGCTTACAGGTTATTGCAACCCCTTCTTCATTTACAAAAAATAGAGTCGCTGTGGCTGGAGAAATTAGTCCACCATAAGTTCTTACGATTGAATGAATAGGTTTTGTAAATCTATCCACTTCTTTAATTGCTTCTATGAACATATATAGTTGGTTTTACATTGTTAGCAACTTTTTATAGATTCAATGAATGTGTATCTATACCCTCAAATTTGGGGGTATAGATGTAGAAATAACGTGTATTATATACTTCTGAATCTTAGTGCAAAAATTCCTCTTATTACCCTTATCTAAGGCTAATAAAAAAAGTAAATCCCGGAATTTACAGGTGTCAAAAAAACTGACTTTATGTGCGGGCATAAGAACAATGTAACTGTTTCTAAAACAGAAGTATGTAAAATTAGCACTTATTCAAGAAAATTCAACTCTTTAGTGAGAAAAAAGAATGGGAGCACATCATTTTCTCTTCTCGAATAACATCGCGCATCCATCCAGCAATAGCCTGAGAATCAATATTACCGCCTACATATTTCTTCGTTTATAATATTTCTGCAACCAAGGGGACACTTCTCACACGCGGGTAAATAAGTATCCATTACGTCAAAATACGACGTAGTGGACAAAAATTGCTTTCAAAAAGGATCTTACTTAAAGCCGAGATGTAAGCCGAAGTATAAGCCGAGCCGAGGCATCAGTCATTCTCTTTCCGCTCCGCAAGCTCCGCTCCAATCGAATCACTGAACTTGTCCTTACTTCCGCTCAGAGATTGTCATCCTCCATTCCGCATCCGCTCCATTCCGGACCACAAACTCTTGACGCGCCAGAATAGAGCGGTATTCGCTCCGCTCATGATCCCTTAGCCCCGCCCAGCGAACTGCGTTCGCCTCCCACCCAAACCCAGCGGTGTTCGCTCCGCTCACTCGCCGTTGCAAATGAGCCCCCGCCCGGACCGACACAACCTCCATCAAAACAATGAACCCATACTTGACAAATCCCTTCTCTGAACCTTCCCCGAACCTTCATCTCCCCCCGGGCGTGCGCTCGTTTCCAACCGGCTCCCTTTCCTTTTCGGGCTCCGCTTCGCTCTACCCTCAATAGAGGCCGCCCCTGATTTAACATAATCTGAGCTTAGTTATGTTCCTCGCTCCGCAGGCTTCGCTGCGAAACATAACCCAGATTATGTGCAAATAGGGCCGTCCCCCTTTTGTGTCAAGCGAATAAAATACGCAGCCCTCCGGCCTGCTCCCCATTTTCTCCGCTTTCCCCAAAAGAGAGCGGAATCATCCCCACGCTGCTTCGCAGCGACACTTTTAATCAACCACAAAGGAACCGGACAGGTTCCGCTCCGTATCCCAACGGTTCGCGCTCCAGCCACTCCATAGCTTTCGTGGCTTCCGCAACCTCCGGAACACTCCGCTGCACCTCTCCGCCTGCCTCGACCCATCCAAACTGCCAGTACACCTTCCCTGATCCGGCTCCGCCGTCCCAGCGAAGAGAGCGGATGGCTTTGCCGGGTTTGTCATTCCACTGCATCCCGGGGTGCGTTCCATTCCAAACCCCGCATGCGCCAATTTTGCCGGCGGGAGAGCTCCTTTCGTTCCGTTCAGTTCCTGAATTGCGGCGTCACTTCACTCGCTCCCCCGCAAACGCCCTGATTCGGAATCTTTGATGCGGAAATGCTCGATAAAGCCAGGGCGACTTCGCACCCTCAGCACCTTGGCTTCATGACGCATATCCGCCTTTTTCCAATCACATTTCGCAAAACAAGAGAACCTTCCCTGTGCCGGCTCCGCCTTCACAAGGAAGAGAGCGGTATCGTCTTCACGCTGCTTCGCAGCGGGCACACCGGGGCACCTCAGCGGAACGGAACTGTTCCGCATCGCATCCCTCCGGTGAACGCTCCGGCCACTGCGTTGCCTGCGCGACCTCCGGTCTGCTCCGCTCCACACTTCCTCAATGCTCCGCTCACCAGCAGCACAAAATAAGGCGAGCGTGCTCCTTCCGCTTCGCTCCCTCCGCACCCTCGCCCGCATCAGTACATGGATGGCATCCCGTATCATTCAAAAATTCCTGTTCAGACCAGTCACATCAAATAAAAAAGATTGCAAAGGTAGCCCCCGGTCCGTTCCTTGTAAAGGTCCTTCGGCCCTCCGGGTTCGCCCGGTAAAAATCTCCACCGCCGGGAAAGATGAGCCTTCGACGCATCTTCCCCAAGAAGGGGGCGGTCGTATTTTTACCGACTCAACCTTGACAAGCCCCGTCCCGGGGGCATGCAAAGCAGTCCTTTTTTATTTTTCTTTCTTTTTTCGGGTTTTTCTTTCTGTTTCTTTTTTCCGGAAACAATCATAAAAGGGGAGCGGTGCGATGGTCCGACGCATTCCCGTTTGCCATCCTGATTTTGTAACTTTGTGCCTGCACGCAAGCAAACCTTGTGTTTAAGACTTGTAACTTGTAACCTGCGCCTGTGCCCATGCCCATCTACCCACCCAATATCAGATTCTCCGACTGCTGGTCTTCAGTGGGAGGGATCACCTTCTACCACCGGAACGGAAAATGTTACTGGCGGAGCAAGCCGGCCCCGGTGTTTCCCGGGACCCTGGGGCAGCTGGATCACCAGTCGGTGCACCTTCGCGCCCTGGCTGCCTGGCGGACCCTGGACCACCAAGTGCAATTGCAATGGGCGGGGTATGCCGGAGAGGTGGCGGCACACCGGCCGCCGTTCCTGCATGAGAACCACATCAGCGGTTACAACCTTTTCGTGTCGGCATACCACGGGTTCGCGACGCTGGGGAACGAGCACGTTCCGGCTCCGGCACGGTTCGTGGCGTTTCCTCCGTTTTATGCGGCATTCGTTTCCGCACAGGTTGCCGGGAATGCCGATATGGTACTGCGGTTTTCGCTTTTCGTGGGTGGCACCGAAGATCCGTTGAGGTACCGGACCTTGGGAAAGATCCAGCTGGTTGCCCCCGGAAGGGGCTGCCATCCCGGGAAGTTGCGGAATTTTCTTTCGGTTGAGGCTTCTCCGGATCCGTCAAATCCCCGGACAATCCTGTTCAACATTCCCGACTACCGGTCCAAGTGGGGCCTGGATCTTCCCGGGTACACGTTGCACCTGCGTTACCTGCTGCTCGATACGGTGACCGGGTACCGCAATGTGTGTGAAAAGCTATCCTGTTCATTTTCTTTGTAAGGGTTTATTTACTTAAACCAATACTTCAAATAAATTATTATATTTGCAATAGATGAATTAGTTACTAATTTAACTGTTGCAAAATCATGAAGCTGCTTCCTTCCATAGCCTTTAACGACTTCTCCGGCTCGGCCGGCAATGTCACCGCCCGAAAAACAGGAGACAAGACAATCCTTTCCACCCGAACCAAACATTCCAGGAAGAAAACACCTCCCCAGGCTACCACGCGTTGCCGGTTTTCCGATACGATCAGGGCTTATTCCCGCATTACCGAAGATCAGCGCCAGGGATGGGTCTTTTTGGCCAGGTCTTTCGGGATCTATTACTCTCCTTACGGGTACACGGTCATAAGTGCTCCCAATCTTTTTGTTATGGCAAATACCTATCGGAAAATGTGCGGAAGACCGCTATTGGCCGATGCCCCGTCTGTAATGATACGGTCACGGCAAGTGAGTTATGATGATTTATGGCTTGATCCTGAACATATCCTCCTCACAAATGTGGAACAAAGTGCGGATCCGGATGAAGTGCTTTATGTGGAAATGTCTCCGGTCTTTAGTCCCGGTGTTTCGGAATGTTCCAACAAGACCGTTTTTTTAAAGGCATGTTCCTCAACCGACTGGGGGGATGTTGACCTTACGGAGGCATACCTCAAAAGATTCGGAACTCCATTAAAACTCGGGCAAAAGGTTATTCTCAGGATGTGCTGGCTGAACGCCGAGTGTGGTTTCGTGTCGAGGTGCAATACCGATGTACATCGCGTCCGGGAAACATCCATCATTCATGGAGCTTTTTATTATCCTCGTGCCCAGGTAACCATGGAACAGATTACCCCGCTTACCGAACACGTGGAATGTGAAGGGTTCGATTATGAATTGTCTCCCGGTTCAAAATTCACATCCAACAGCATCACCTTAAGGTATTTGAACTTACATTTATTAAGCTGTGATATCCCTCACAACGGATTGACTGAAGCCTTTTATGATGAACAGTCTTTTCAGTACGCAAGGGTTACCTCAAGCATTGATTACTTGATTCAGTCCATCTGGATTCGGATACAGAACAGCACTTACAAAAGGATCCGGTTCGGACACACGACCTTCAGTTTAAGAATGCAACTTGAGACGTTTGGAACCTATTATGTATTCAATTAACGGCAGAACAGTATG
>Ga0334883_1005569_pt1 | contig 11030 bp, 7 predicted proteins | sample GraSluR1_MG_6_FD_207230 | JGI IMG/M metagenome (GOLD analysis project Ga0334883, IMG submission 207230) | Sludge microbial communities from methane-producing bioreactor in Wageningen University, Netherlands - Granular Sludge_09_05-R1 | ecosystem: Engineered > Bioreactor > Anaerobic > Unclassified... | reverse complement strand
AGCATTGGCAAGGGCAAAGAGAGCCAGAGAGGTGCTTGATGGGACCGGGTGATCGGAAACGGGGGCAGGCACATGATGGAAATCCTCCCCCCGTGATTCCACCCAGCCCTCACCATCCCTGAAAGTCTGGATATAACCCTTCAGTTCGTCCAGGGTTCCTAACCATATGGGATCTTCCGCCGCGATCATCGCGACGGCAGCAAGAAGAGCTGCGGCGTCGAACAGGAATGACCGTTCCTGGAGGATACCGCCCGACAGGCAATGGGCGAGGCGCTTACCGTCCCAGAAGGTCGCCAGGATACTCCCCACCAGCGAGACTGCCTCTTCAGCATACTCCCCGGACTCAAGGCACTTCCCGGCCTGGAGCAGGCCTATCGAGACAAGGGCATTAATTCCGCACAGTATCTTGGTGTCAGCTTCTGGCTGTTCCCGTTCGAGCCTTGCTTCCAGGAGTTTCTCTTCAAGTTCCGGCAGGTTTTTGTGAGAAAGCCTGACGAGATGGTTCTTGCCCTCGAAGTTTCCCCCTTCTGAAACATCGTAGACCTCCTTAATTGCCGCAAGGCCTTCATCACCGAGGATCTCTTCAAGTTCACCGTAACTCCAGAGGTATGTCGCTCCTTCCTCGTGACCTGTATCGGCATCAAGTGCGGAGACGAACACGCCCCCTCTGCTGAAACACTCCCGCAGACATCGGATGATCGACTTCGCCATATCCCTGTACCTTTCATGACCAAAAACCCTGAAGGCCAGTGAGTAGCACCAGAGGGCCATGGCCTGGTCGTAAAGCATCTTCTCGAAGTGAGGGATCTGCCACTCCCTGTCAACGCAGTACCTGAAGATGCCTCCCTGAAGGTGGTCGTTAAGTCCGCCGAGGCACATCGCATCCAGGGTCCTGGAACACATGATCCTTACATCAGGGTTATCCTCCAGGGTGAGCAGGGAAAGGAGGAATACCAGCGTGCAGTGGGGCGGGAATTTCTGCTCCCTGCCGAACCCCCCATACTGTTTGTCAAAGAACCTCATCAGGCCGTCAACGACCTCTTCTTTGCTCACCTCTTCGGGAAGGTCCCGGGATGGCTCGAAGCGTTCCGGGAGGAAGGCCTTTTCACTGTAATGTTCCTTGACGTGAGAAGCCACATTCATGAGGCCAGGCATCCCGTGACTGCTATCAGCAGGGAGGTATGTAAAGGCCAGGAACGGCTCCATTGAGGGGGTCATGAAAACGTTAAGGGGCCACCCACCCCTGCCGCTCCTGCTCTGGATGAACTCCATGAGATAGTGGTCTATGTCCGGGCGCTCCTCCCTGTCGATCTTTACGCACAAAAAGTCCCTGTTGAGAAGGTCAGCGGTTGCGGGGTCTGAAAAAGCTTCCGAGGCCATCAAGTGACACCAGTGGCAGGTGGCGTAGCCCGAAGACACGAAGATCGGCACGTCCCTGCGCCTGGCCTCATCCAGAACTTCCCTGCTCCACTCCTGCCACCATACAGGGTTTTGAGCATGCTGCAGGAGGTAAGGCGAATTTGCTTTGTCCAGGTTGTTCCTGTCAAATCTTATGGCTCTCATTATGTAGTGATCCTTTTTCCCACTGGGGCCATGTAGATCACGAATTCCTCCTCGCCATCCACACCTGCAAGCCTGTCGGCCTTTTCCTGGTCGTAGGCGGCAAGGGCACAGGTCCCTGCCCCTATTGCTTCGCAGGCTAGGTAGAGGTTCTGGCATACATGTCCCGCATCGAGGGCTATCACTTTATAGGCCGCATCACCGTAGCGCCACTCCATGCGGTACGGGACAGCTGTCCAGAGGAAAGTGACGGCACTCCTTCCCGCGAACCTCTGGCCAAGGGCTGCCCTGGCTGTTTCCGTTTCCAGACCTTCCGGTTTTTTCAACAATACAAGTTCGTGACCGACGGGGAGATACCTGTAAAGTCCCTTCTCAAGCCCTGTCACCCTAAAGACCGCCAGATATGTTTCCAGGGCATGACGGCAGCCAGCCGAGGGGACCGTCCTCAGGGCGTGCCCCTGCTCCGGGACCCCCTCACCCCCTGGGTGGCCCATAGAAGAAAGGAAAGCTCTCCCAGCGAAATGTTTTCATGAGAATATGACCTCCTGGATTCTCGCCTTGATATAGCCTCCGCGAGGAGGATTTTCCACATGCCATTGGGACCGGGGAGATCAATTGCAGGGGCTCCTTCGGGAATGGGTTTCTGAATGGGCGGAGGGTCCATCCCCAGGTACTGGTCGGTCCGGGAGAAATCTACGGACCTTCTGACACTGTCTTTAAGAAAATACCTTCCCTGATGCTTCATGACGACCTCTCCCCTTTCGGGAAAAAACATCTGGCGATCAATGCTTCTTCAGCCACACAACCCGGTAGAGGTCGTCGCGCCTGCTCTGGAGGCTCCTGACGCTCCCCGATGCACGCAGTTCTTTCAGGAGGTCTATGTCCAGGTCGGCGATAAGGGCCATCTCGGTGTTGGGCGTTGCCTCGGCCGCGATAGCATCGTGGGGGAAGGCAAAATCCGATGGTGTCAGAACCGCCGACTGGGAGTACTGTATGTCCATGTTCTCCACCCTGGGGATATTCCCAACGCTCCCCGAAATGGCTACGTAGCATTCGTTCTCTATCGCCCGGGCCTGGGCGCAGTGCCTGACCCGGAGATAACCGTTCCTTGTATCCGTCCAGTAAGGAACGAGAAGGATGTTCATTCCCTTTTCGGCCAGCAGCCTTGGAAGCTCCGGGAATTCCACGTCGTAGCAGACCAGGATGCCTATCTTGCCCACGTCGGTGTCGAAGACCTTGAGCTCGTCCCCGCCCCTGAGACCCCATGTCATGTACTCGTCGGGTGTTATGTGGATCTTGTACTGCTTGTCCCAGGTACCGTCCCTCCTGCAGAGAAAGCAAACGTTGTAGAGGTATCCGTCACGGTACTCCGGGACGCTTCCGGAGACGATATTTATGTTGTAACTGATGGCCATTTCGACCAGGGCCTCCCTCAGGGGTTCAGTGTGTTCGGCGAGCAGGCGCATCGCTTCAGGCGGATCTTTCTGGTCGTATCGGGCTATAAGCGGGACGTTGAACAGTTCGGGGAAAAGCACCAGGTCGGCGTTGTAGCCCGCAACTGCATCTACAAAGAATTCCACCTGCTGGATGAAAGCCTCGAAGGACTCGAAAAGGCGCATCTGCCACTGAACGACGCCGAGGCGGACGTAGGTCTTTACCCTCGGAATAAGCCTTCTCTTTTCCTCGTAAAAAATGTTGTTCCACTCCAGGATGACCCCGTACCCCTTCGATCTGTGATCATCAGGCCAGTAACCCGGTACGACGGTCCTGTAGTGGAAGTCGTTGCTCAACTGGAACGAAAGAACGGGGTCGACCATCTCCCTGTTCTTGACCATCTGGATATATTTCCCGGGCTTCATCTCCTCCGCGTAACGGGCGTAACCAGGTATACGTCCGCCAATGATTATGCCCTTGAGGTTGAGGGTCTCGCAGAGTTCCTTCCTTGCGTCGTAAAGCCTTCGTCCCAGACGCATCTCTCTGTAATCAGGGTCAACGAAGACATCAATGCCGTAAAGGTAATCCCCGTCGGGGTCGTGGTTCTTGAGCGTCCCGTCCCCCACTACCTGGCGGTAGGTATGTCGCTCCCCGTAAACGGCCGAATCGATCACCAGCGAAAGTGCCACGGCAACAACCTTCCCCTTGTCCTCCACGCAGAGCTGGCCGTCGGGGAACCTCTTGATCATTGCCTGGTATTGTTCCAGTGTCCATGAGCCACCCATAGTGGGATAAACTTTCTCCATGATCTGTTTCACTGCGTCGAAGTCTTCGGGTAGCAGAGTTCGCAGATCCAGTTTGTGGTCGAACCGGTTGTTTTGCGACATTTATAAACTCCTTTCAAACTTTGAACCTATGCGCCTACCCAAAGACAGCCCTCGACAGCAATGGGGAAACTCCCTGCAAGGGTTCATCTGAAGCCAAAGGGCCTTTCTCTTGTGTCACAGTGTAAGATCCTCTGTTTTGATCTCATTTGCAGTATGGGATCTGCCTACAGGAGATCCTGTTGAGCGGGAAAAGGGGATAGGATTGTGATGCTTGTTTGTTTCTGACAGATCCAGTGGGGTAATTCAGACCTATCACCTGCATCCTTCACTCGTCGACTTTTTCTTGACCATCACTTGCCAAAGACTTTTTCTATGAACACATCTACCACTTCGGGATCGAACTGGGTGCCGGCGCAACGACGGAGTTCGGCCACAGCTTCCTCCCTGCCCATGGCTTTCCTGTAGGATCTCCCTGAGACCATTGCGTCATAGGCTTCCGCGACTGCCAGGATCCTCGAGAAAAGAGGGATCTCCCCTCTCTTCAGGCCCTTGGGATAGCCCGTACCGTCCCATCGCTCATGATGGGAAAGCACGATCTCTGCGAAGGGGCTGTATTCATTGACTGTGCTGAGGATACTGTACCCGATCTCGGGGTGCCTTTTCATCTCTTGCCATTCATCTTCATCCAGGGGACCGCTTTTTTCCAGGATCCTGTCGCTTACTCCGATCTTGCCTATATCGTGGATCACACCGGCAGTTTTGAGATCGTCTAAATCCGGCTGTCCCAGTCCCATCTCCCGGCCTATGGCCTCGCTCAACGCACTGACGTTTTCGGAGTGTCCTTTTTCTTCGGGAGACTTGGAGTAAAGCCCTTCCACTATCAGGTTCACCGACCTGTGATGATAGCTGCTCTTTTCAGATATCTTGCGGCGATACATCTGGTCCTCGGCCATATCGAAGACCTTCTCAACGCTCTCATCAACATCGGTCTTCGTGGCTCCTCCAAGGGACACGGAAATGGGAAGATCCTTAACTCGCTCTCTTGACATGGCATCGCTGATCCTGGCCATAAGGGGATCCAGATGGTCCCGGTCCGTCAAGGGCAGCAGGATCATGAACTCGTCCCCTCCTATCCTGGCAACGATGTCGTCGGCTCGACACTCCTCCCGGAGCACTCCGGCAACCTTTCCCAGAAGTTCATCTCCTGCGGTGTGACCGAAAGCGTCGTTAAAGAGTTTAAGGCCGTTGACGTCTATCATGACCAACGACAGCGGAAGGTTTCGGGGAACGTCCAGACGACTTAGTTCCTCCTCGAAAAAGCGGCGGTTGTACAGGCCGGTAAGCTGGTCATGGTAACTGAGGTACGCTATCTCTCTCTGCCTCTCCCTCTTCTCGGAACAATCCCTGAAGACGACAACCACTCCCGTGGTCTCCCCTTCCTTGTCCCTGATCGGGGCCGCACTGTCCTCTACGGGGGTTTCCTGGCCCCCTCTCGAGACAAGGATACAGTTCTCCTCCATCTCGACCGGTTCTCCGCTGTCCAGGACCTGCCTTACCGGGTCGGGAGATCTCTCTCTAGAAAACTCGTCGATAATATGGAAGACTGACTTGAAGTCCTTCTCCCTGGCCTCTGTCAGGTCCCACCCGGTCAGCTCCTCGGCCACACGGTTCATAATAAGGATCCTCCCCTCGTCGTCGGTGGAGATGATGCCGTCACCGACGGACAGCAGGGTGGTCCTGAAGAGCTCCTTTTCAAGGAAGAGGGAGCGCTCCATCTGCTTGCGTTCGGTGATCACCTCAGAGTAGAGGACTGTACCTCCGATGGAACCGTCCGGTTCATACCATGGACGGCACCACCAGCTGATCATGTCCATGCTACCGTCAGGACGGGCCACGTAATCCAGATCGGAGCTCTGCTCCACTCCTTCCAACGCACGGCGGAACATTGCGATCCACTTCTCCGGCAGTTCAGGCAAGACCTCCATGAAGGTCCTTCCTATCACCCTCTCCCTTTCGAGCTCTCTGTTCTTGAGCAGTCTCTCGCTCACGAAGACGAACCTCATGTCCCTGTCGAGTACCATAATGGCATTGGGATCATGTTGGATCACGTACTGGAGCAGGTCTCGCCACTCCTGGATCTCCAGGATATGACTCCTGACACTGCCTCTCATCTCGTTGATGTGGTCGACAAGGAGCTGGAGTTCATCGCCCTGCCTGGATGGGTGTTCAAGCTTGAAGACCTTTCCAGGATCGGTCAGATCTGCGCTCTTGACGAAGCCGGCAAGGCGGAAGAGCTGTCTCCCGATCACCATGTGATAGACGAATGCCATGACCGACGAGAGGGCCACGGCCAGGAGCAACTGAAGAAGGAAGAGCGACCCCATCCACTCGAAGATATGGGAGAACAGTTCGTTCCTGTCAACAAAGAGGGAGATCGAACCGATCTTCCTGTATTGCCCGCGGTTGGAATAGACCAGGTCGTGGGATATCACTTCCAGGGAGGGTTCCGGGTCGGCCCCTGCGGCGAAGACGTCGCCTTCATCGTTCCTGACCTCGACCCGGTCGATGTAGCTGAACTTGACGATCCCCTCTATCTGGCTCTGAAGGGACTCGTGGTCCGTCACCCAAAGAGCCGGGATCAGGAAGGGAAGGTAGATCTCCTCAACCTGTTCCACATTCCGCTCCAGGTGACCCGATTCATGCCTGAACAGATAATAGCCAAGGATACCCGTCACGACGATAGAGACGAGGACAAAACCGGACAGGGTGTAAAGGAAGAATCTCCAGGTACTGGAACGTCTCCAGTTCATCATCTTTCTCCGCTGCCGAACGTCAATCCCCAACGTTCCCGCCGAATGCGAGGTGAGCCGTTGTCTCGGTTACGATCCTGTCCCAGGTCCCGTCCTCCTTCATGCTTCTGAGAGCCTGGGCTAAAGGCCCAGCAAGGCTTTCATGCTCCCTGTTGAGATAGAGGTACATCTCCCTGCTCGCCAGCGGTGGCTCAAGGTGAAACATCCCTTCGAAACCTCTCAGGTGGATCTGCTCGTAACCAGTGAGTCTGTCGTAAAGGGCGACGTCGATGCGGTCCTTGTCGAGCATATTGAAGAGCTCCGTCTCGGTGGGCACCAGGGTTACATCGGGAAAGCCGGCGGTGTTCTCCTCCAGGATCTTCCAACCCTTTACTATCCCTATCCTCAGGTCGCTGATGCTTTCCCACCCATTGATAATGTACTCTTTCTTCGAAAAAGCCACGAAATCCATCACCATGTTGGGCTCGGGAACCCTTACAAGATTGGGAAAGTTCTTCTCCATCCCCTCTATCCTGTTCAACTCTCCGTCGGCAAGACCTTCGTTGACATCCGAGAGGGACCTTCCTGTAGGGTTGAAGACTATCTCGGTCTCAAGACCGATCTTGCTGAATGCCTCTTTTACCAGGAGGTCAAGCATTCCTTTCTGATCAGGGGTCGAAAGAAGGCTCTTGTAGGAGGTGCTTATCGTCAATGGACCTTCCAAAACCTCTGCGGCGCCTCCTTTGATGACCGAAAGAGAGAATAACGCCACCAGTATTGCCAGGGCGCAATTCAACACAACGAATGACCCGGCTCTGTTCAAAGTGCATCACCCTTTCTTTCGACATAGGAGGTGACGGGGACAGTTGCGATGTCTTTGTTTCCCAAAACCAGGAACAAGGCGATTATATACCTCTCGTCTTTGAAATGAAGACAGATCTTCACTGGATTCCTTCTAAGTTTTATTTTATTACTATTATACCTGTATTGTCACTTCCCTTGTGGGCTCAAGGGGAACTCCCCGATACTCCATGCTGTTATAATTCAGCCGTTGCCGACGCAGTGAGGGATCACCTTCTGCTGCTGATCAGGGTCTGCACCCATATCCAGGTGGCCAACAGCGTAGCCCTCGCAGCTGCGGGCATCCCCGAAGAAGAGTGGGACGACGGTCTTCTCCTCGAGAAGAGGGGGAACCCGGTCATCAAGGATCGATCGCCTGACGGCACTGATGGCATCCTCTGCCTTGGCCTTCACATCGTAGACAACAAGTTCCAGTGGACGACCGAGTGCTCCTCCGGCCGCGTCGATCTACTCCAATGCTATGATCGCGCCATTCTTCTCGTGGACTCCCCGCGTCGCCCGTCAGATTCGCAACATAACCTTTCTTGATAGGCTCTGCGGCAAATGCTACGGGGGACAGAACAAATAAGACCAATGGCGCAGTAATAACCCTTTTCTTCACCAACGATACACTCCCTTTATGGATTTTGAGTATAGGGTCGGTTTTTGAGTGTCAATATAGCAATTTAACTCTACAAATGGCATGCAACAAAATGTTTGACATGGTATTGCCCGTCGCAAAAGTAGAAAGAAAAAGCAAGATCACGACCTCCAACTAAGGTCTGACCTCAGATAACCTCTCAATTTCTTGACCTATGGTGACTGGGATTTCCGGGGTTATGGAGAGAGCAACGGGTCGTGCTCCTGAGTCCAGTTGCTTTTCCGGCGTGTATGACTTCTGCTATACCGGAGGAAGGTTGTGGATCCCCGCTCTCGTCGCCGGACCGCAGGGGGGCAACTTCCACGCCGCCGAAGAATTTGAGGAGACAGACGACATTACCTGCAGATCATTGATCCATGCAAAACGTTACGGAACTGGTCCTGGAGCTACTCCAGGACCAGTTCCATGAATGAACGGCTGTCCATCCCTGAAATGTAATGGCTCACATCTACCCGTTTCAGCATCCCCGAAAGGCCCTTCTCGGAAAACTGCGTTCCCGCAAGACCATTCTCAAGGCCGGCGATATCCCCGTTGCCGAAAAAGTCCCCGAAGATCCTGCAGGAGGTTATCCTTCCCTTTCGGACGTTGAGCCTGACATCCACCTTCCCGAAGCCGAAACGTCTTTCCTTCCGAAGGTCGAACTCCGGTGAGGCCCCGTAGTTCCAGTCCCAGGTCCCGTACTTGCTCTCCGCGAGGGCCGCGGCCTTTTCCTGCACCGATGGGTCCGGCGGGGAGATCTCAAGACCGGGCCACCGCTCCTTTACAGTGAAAAGGAGCGCCCTCCTGAAAACTTCAATATCAGGTTCTCCCTTGAGGTGGGACCTTATGTTGGTCACACGGCTTCTTGCCGACTTGACCCCCTTGGATTTGAACTTGTCCGGGTCTGCCTGGAGCACCTCTTCGAGAACGTCCATATCGCTGTCGTAAAGGATGGTGCCGTGGTGAAGGAGTCTCCCCTCACGCATGTACTGGGCATTGCCCGAGAACTTCTTGCCCTGGATCACCAGGTCATTCCTGCCGACCAGGCCTCCGTCCACGCCCAGGCTCCAGAGGGCCGATATTACCGGTTCAGTCAATTTCCTGAAGTCCAGGTTCTGGGGGTTTTCGGTCCTGAGGATAAAGGTAAAGTTCAGATTTCCCAGGTCGTGGTAGACGGCACCTCCACCGGACAGACGCCGTACCACGTGGATGCCCTTCTCCCTGACCACGGGGACGTTGATCTCTTCAAGGGTGTTCTGGAACCTCCCAACCACTACGGTAGGCTCATTCTGCCAGAGAAGGAAGAAGCCCTCCTCTTTCTCATCTAAGGACTGAAAGAGCACCTCTTCAAGGGCAAGGTTGAACCTGGGGTCGGTCTTCCGGTTCTCGATATATTTCATTGGCCCCTCCCCATTCCAGGTACCGACACTGCTCAGACCCGGGGTATGCTGTGAATTGCCCTTTCAAGACCGGCAAGGACAGCTTCTCTCGTAGCTTCACAGAACGTGGGATGACCATGGATCGTTTCGGCCACTTCGTCCAGGGTGGCTTCGAGCCTGATGGCGAGGGAAGCCTCGGATATGAGGTCCGTGGCTCTCGCGCCGACTATGTGTACACCCAGGATCTCTCCGTACTTCTCGTCGGCGACTATCTTTACCATTCCCCGGGTCTCCCCGGAGATCAGGCTCTTGGCGTTCCCTATCATTGGGAAGACACCCTTTCTTACCTTATGACCTCTCTTCTTCGCCTCTTCCTCGGTAAGGCCTGCCCAGGCCAGTTCCGGTGAGGTGTAGACACAACCTGGGGTAGTGCTGTAGTCCATCTTCTCATCGAGGCCGAAAATGTTGCCCGCAGCGACCTCTCCTTCCATCATTGCCACGTGAGCCAGCATGATCGGGCTGCAGCAGTCACCCACGGCGAAGATATGGGGCACACTTGTGCGCATGGACTTGTCGACGCTGATCCTGTCCCTCTCGATCCTTATTCCTGCCGCCTCCAGGTTCAATCCTTCCGTGAAAGGCTTGCGCCCCACCGCCACGAGGACCTTGTCGGCTCCGATCTTCTCTTCCCTGCCGGAAAGATCGGCAGAAATGACCAGCGATGACCCGGCTGCCTCTATGGATCCAACCTTTGCCCCGGTGTGAATTGTAATACCCCTTGCCTCGAGAACCTTCCTGAGGGCGGAAACAGCTTCACCGTCTGCACCCGGCAGTATCTGGGGCAGCATTTCGATGATCGTCACGCTGCATCCGAAATCGGCATATATGGAGGCAAATTCTACACCTATCACACCGCCACCGATGATGACCATCCTCGATGGGATCTTATCGAAAGAGAGGGCTCCAGTGCTTGTTACTACACCACCGAGCTCCACGCCGGAGATGGGGGGAAGGGATGCCTCCGAACCAGTGGCAACGATCACGGCATCACTCTCGATCTTCCTGTCACCTTCCCCGGACCGGACCAGGATGTTCCTGTCATCCATGAACGAGGCTTCCCCAGTGATGATCTCAACGCCGTGAGCCGATAGAAGCGCCTTAATGCCCTGTGAGAGCTGCTTCACGACCTGGTCCTTGCGCTCCTGGACGACGTCCCATTGGACTTCCAAAGAACCCACCTTCAAACCTGCTTCGGCGGCATCTTCAACCGTACGATTCACCTCCGCCGAGTGAAGAAGGGCCTTGGTGGGTATGCAGCCCACGTTTACGCAGGTACCTCCCAGCCTCTCTTTCTCCACCAGGGTGACATTGCCGCCCAGCTGGGCTGCTCTAATGGCAGCTACATATCCCCCGGGGCCGCCGCCAATGACCACCACCCGTTTACCTGTGTCTCCCTTCGCCGGAGCGGGTTCGGTACCCTTCAATGAACCAGTGGGCCGTTCTTGCTCTCTTTCCGAAGCGGCCTCATCTTTCGAGGTTGGGACCTCTTCTGCTACGGCGA
>Ga0334883_1005568_pt1 | contig 11030 bp, 6 predicted proteins | sample GraSluR1_MG_6_FD_207230 | JGI IMG/M metagenome (GOLD analysis project Ga0334883, IMG submission 207230) | Sludge microbial communities from methane-producing bioreactor in Wageningen University, Netherlands - Granular Sludge_09_05-R1 | ecosystem: Engineered > Bioreactor > Anaerobic > Unclassified... | reverse complement strand
TTGGCTGTTGGCTGTTGGCTGTTAGCTGTTGGCGGTTGGCTTTTGGCGGTTGGCTTTTGGCGGTTGGCTTTTGGCTAAAGGCTAAAAGCCAATAGCTAAGTGCTAAACAAAAGGGTGATATTCTCCAGTTTTTCCAATTGGTTTCTTGTTTCTGATAGAGTGCACAATATAGACACTTGGGCGCGCGTCGGCTAAGCCGTAGCCTTTTCCTTCGAGGATGTTTTGATACGAAACCGTATGCAAATCCGTAAACCCTCCGGAGAATTCGATTTCTTCATTATTCACGGTAATGCTCCTAAAAGTAGTTTTACCTTCTTTCTTTGCTTGTTCCGGCAAATGTTCTCGGTTGATGCTCAGAAACCAGCGGACACGGGCGTTTTCGAGTTGCAGGAAGCCGGCAGCGCGGTCGGTTTCGCTCAGATGCACCACATTTTCTTTGGCAGGGCCGAAGATCCAGGTGAGCATATCGAAGAAATGTACACCGATATTGGTGGCTACGCCTCCGCTTTTTTCCAAATCGCCTTTCCAGGAACGGTGGTACCAGGCACCGCGGGAGGTGATGTAGGTGAGGTCTATATCATAGCTGTTGGCTGTTGGCTGTTGGCTGTTGGCTAGTTCGGCTTCGACTTTTTGTTTGAGGGCGATGATGGCTGGGTGGTGTCGGAGCTGGAGGATGGTGTAGATGTTTTGGCCGGATTCTTTTTCGATTTCCATGAGGGCGTCCACGTTCCAGGGGTTGAGCACGATGGGTTTTTCGCAGATGGCATGGGCACCGTTGCGCAGAGCCATGCGGATGTGGGCGTCGTGCAAGTAATTCGGGCTGCAGATGCTTACATAGTCAATGTGTCCGTTGCCGCTTCGGCGTATCTTGTCCAGATGTCGGTCGAAGCGCTCGGGTTCGGTAAAGAAGGCCGCATCGGGGAAGTAGCTGTCCATAATGCCTACGCTGTCGAAAGGGTCGAGGGCAGCGAGGAGGTTATTGCCGGTTTCTTTAATGGCTTTGAGGTGGCGCGGGGCGATGTAGCCGGCAGCGCCTATGAGGGCGAAGTTTTTCATGGGAGGAGGTTTACGAGTTTACGGGTTTATGGGTTCAAGAGTTGAAGATTTAGTTTATTTAGTAGGATTAGAGGTGATCGAGCGGCTTGCACTGAGCGGAGTCGAAGTGAGTCGAGAGCACCGAATGGTTAGGAGATCTGTCTTCCGCTGATCGCCAGACAGGTTCAAGGATTCAAATATTCGGGTTGGTAAGACAATTTTGAATTTTGAATTAGAAATTTTGAATCCAAAACTATTCTTCTCTTTTTCGTAAAATCCAGCTTTTGAAAAATGGATCATCGAGTTCGTAATTTGTGTTTGCTTTTACCACATAGCCTTGTTGAACGAGTCGCGTCAGGCCACTGTATAAAGTGCTTGTTGAACTGAATCCCATCTGCTGAATACTATTTTGCGACAACAACTGTTCTTGCCCTTGTGCTATTTGAATGAGTATTTTCTTGTCGGTCTGGTTTTGGTTTTGCCATATACGTTGATAATCATTGTCGTGGATTCTTACCAGGTAATTTACCGTACTATTTACCAGTTCCTTAACGGGCAAATTATCATCCCATTTATTCCATACTGTATAGGCCAACTGCTGTGTATAATAGGGATGACATTGCGTTATTTGAAGAATGATTTCTGCCAGGGGTTCAACTTCCGTTGTTTTATCTTGAAAGCCCTGAATGATAAAGTTTGTAAATTCCTGATAGGGTATTTTATCCAGTGGCATAAGCTGACCAAAATGATAAAAGGGAGATTTCTTTTCTTCAAATATTTGCCGCATCATGGATTCAATGCTTCCCATAAAAACATAGTTGATATTTTGATGGTGCTGAATAATTGCTCTTAAATGTTTGTCTAAGTCAGGGTTTAATCGCATTATATCCTGAAATTCATCTAAAACTACGATTGGTTTTTTTTGAGCGGTACCTAACTTATCGAGTAAATTAAATACATCTTCCAACAATAAGGTATGATTTGAATTTGATAAAAATGATACATCTACCTCGTTGGTCAGCGGGTTTAAATTGATTGATGGCGTTACTCTAAAGTTTTTAAGAAAACCTTTTAACCGTTCAAAGGGATATACTCTGTAAACCCGTTTCAGAATCTGAGACGCAAAATCATTGAGATCTGTAATGAGTTGCAAGTCGAGAAAAATCAAGGGTCGTTCGAGTGATGAAACAACTTTTTTTATAAGGCTCGTTTTCCCATACCTGCGTGGACTAATGATAATTAAATGATTAGCGCTTGATAAAACCATTTTAATATCAGCTTGTTCAATTACCCTGTCTGTAAAATAGGGTTCTTGTACTACACTGCCAAATTTAAAAGGGTTCGTTGGTTTCATTGCGATTTTTTTCGTTGCGATTTTTTTCGGAATGGAGTTAAAAGATTCAAGATTCAAGATTCAAGATTCAAGTCGAAGGTCTGAAAGTCTGAAGGTCGAAGGTCTGAAAGTCTGAAGGTCGAAGGTCTGAAAGTCTGAAGGTCGAAGGTCTGAAAGTCGAGTCAGATAGTTATGTAGTTGGATTAGAGGTGATCGAGCGTAGCCGAGAGCACAGGGAGTTTAGTAGGCTGTTGATTTGTTGAGTAGGTTGTTGATTCGTTGATTTGTTGATTTGTTGAGGGGCTATTTCTCAACGACTCAACGCATCAACGGTTCAACGGTTCAACGACTCAACAATGAATTTCTGAGTTTATTTAGTTGATTTGAAATTAATTCTATGCTATTACGTAGCTCGGTGTATTTTTCTTCAGAAAGAAAACCTAGATCGAATGACAGGATTAACTGATTTAATAATTCGACTAAGCTGCTATATGCAGTTGTGTAGAAATGTGCCTGGTCTTTTTCTGTTTTCCTTGAAGATCCTTCGGCTATATTAGAACCAACAGATATACTTGCTCTTCTCATTTGGGATACTAGACCAAATTTTTCTTCAGCGGGAAAAGTATTTGTTACCATGTATATTTCCTTTGTAAGACTGCGGACTTGTTGCCAAACGTTTAGTTTTTCAAAGGAGTAGGTGTACATGTGGTGTTTATTTGTTGATTCGTTGAGGGGGCTGTTGATTTGTTGATCTGGAAGTTGTTGATCTGGAGGTTGTTGGTTCGTTGATTTGTTGATTTGTTGAGGGGATTTTTCTCAACGACTCAACGACTCAACGACTCAACGGTTCAACGATTCGATACAATAATTTGTTTACTATTCTATAGGCCTACCTCTTTGCTGTCAAAAGGCACGCTCTCGCCTTCTAAGTCCCATACTATTTTGCTTATGGAACTGTTAATGAAGGCAGTAAGACAGTTTTCCGTTTTATGGGAAAAGCTGTTTTGGCCGGAAGTTATTAAGACTTCGGGCCGGGGATAGATTCAAAGATTCAAGATTTAAAATTCAAGTCAAAAAGTCTGAAAGTCGAAAGTCTGAAAGTCACAAAGTATCTTTTCATTTTTCATTCTTCATTTTTCACTTATCTACTTCATCATTTTGCCAGATCAGCAGCAGGTTTTGCTGGTTAAGTCTGGGGTATTGTTGTTTTAACTCTTCGGGGCTGAGCACCAGGTAGCCGATGTCGCGGCTTACCAGTTTCTGTGCTTTTGCCACCAATGTGTCCAGGTAATCGATATCGATGTTTTCGCCCATGATCAGCAGGTTGAGCTTGTCGCTGTCGATGCCCTGTGCCAGTTCGCCCATGAGGTAAACCTCGTAGGGGTTTCCAAGGTGCAGGATCACACTTTGTATGATATCTTCGATGCCGATGTATTTACGGACGATAGATTGTATATCGGGGAATAGCGGGTGACGGGCGTTAGCGCGGAAGACCTTACGTGGGCCTTCGAACTGTGACTCGAGCAGCTTGGCTTCTTCCAGCTTATTCAGCTCCAGGCGGATGGAGTTGGTGCTTTCGTTGAATTCGACAGCAAGGCCACGGAGGAAACCGGTGTTGGAACTGTTGAGGAAGAACTTCAACAGCATTTTGAGCTTTGTCTTAGAAGTGATTAGTGCTTCTAACATGTATTTTGAAATTTGATTGCTCTGTGGCGGTGCTTGTGAATATTTGATTGAATATTGGAGTAGCAAAATTACTCATGGTTTTGAGAATAGCAAATTTTTTTTGGTTATTTTTTTGTTAAGAGGTTTATGGGTTTATGGGTTTATGGGTTTATGGGTTTAAGGGTTTATGGGTTTATGGGTTTAAGGGTTTAAGGGTTTAAGGGTTGATGGGTTGAAGGGTTTAAGGGTTGATGGGTTTAAGGGTTTATGGGTTTAAGGGTTGATGGGTTTATGGGTTTAAGGGTTTATGGGTTTAAGGGTTGATGGGTTGAAGGGTTTAAGGGTTGGATTTTTTAGTGGGTTTGGAGGTGATCGAGCGGAGCCGAGAGCACTGATTATAATAGGAGATTCAAGATTCACGATTTGATAATTTGAGGATATGTCTTCCTTTGGTTGTCATGTAAATTCAAGATTCCGAATTCAAAATTTAATTATTGAATCAGGGATCTTTAAATTCTGCAAGAATCCATTTCCAGACTGGGGTGATGTTAATTTTTGGGTTGTCAAAAACGACATCTGTTTCAATGGTATGTACGAGTAGTGTTCCTTTTTGGATATGAAAGTTGGTCATGGCTTCGATAAGGCCGTCTATTTCGCGTTGAAGATTGTTAATGTCGAGGGACCAGCAAACCTGTATGGCTTCTGAGGCATTCAGCCCTTCTTTGACAATGAAATCACATTCGTTTTTACCGTCGTGATAATAAACTTCTTTGCCTTGTCGCAGTAGTTCAAGCAAAACAATATTTTCGAGCATTCGTCCTTTGTTTTCTGAGAAATTAAAACCAAGACGTTGAGAAAAAGCAGGGTCAACAGTATAAACCTTGCGTGGGTTCATTACTTGCTTTTTAAGAGAATAGTCAAATTTCATCAAAAAGAAAAATAAATAAGCATGCTCATAATAACCTAAATAATCTTTTATCGAACTCAAGCTTTTTACTCCGGATATCTGTTGAAGAGTGGCATACGAAAATCGTTTGCCGCAGTTTGAAGCCAAAAACAGGCCGATCTGTTTAATTTCGTTCACCTGGCTAAGCCTGTAGCGTGCAATGATGTCGCGGTACAGTATATCACGAAAATAGGAATTGATAAGTTCGAGGTCGTTTTCTTTCACAACCAGAGGGAAACCACCTGTTTGAGTATATTGTCCAAAATCATGCAAAAGCAATGCTTTTTGCTTTGAACTCAGTTGATCTACCATGTATTGATGCCCAATAAACCTCAGGTATTCGGCAAAAGAGAAGGGAAATAATTCAATAATTTTATTCCGTCCTGTAATACTTGTCGCTATTTCGGAACTGAGTAAGTGAGCGTTTGAGCCGGTAACAAATACCTTGATTTTTTTCTCATGCACACGATTAACAAACTTCTCCCAGCCGGGAATATTTTGCACCTCATCCATAAAGAGCACCGGTTCTTTAGCGTAAAGCTCAATATGGAGTGTATAAACGGCGTCCATTAATGCAATGTCGGCAATAATACGCTCATCATCGAAATTGAAATAGCAGTAGTCCTGTTCCTTCAACTTCATTTTCTCTTTAATAAGAAATAATAATGAGGATTTTCCGCAACGCCTCACACCAGAGATAATAATTACCTGTTCTGAATCTATTGCAGTTTCTAATGATACATCACGCGCGATGAGCTGCTTCTGCCTGTTAAAAGCCTCTCTTTGATCAAGCAGGATTTCTTTTAGACGGTCTTTATTCATAAAATCTTTGTTATTGTTCGTTTGTAAAGAACAAATATAGTATTAATTATTCTTTTGTAAAGAACAAAACATCAAAATAAAAAGATTCAAGATTCCGAATTCAAGGATTCAAGATTCAAAGATTCAAGTCGAAGGTCTGAAGGTCTGAAGGTCTGAAGGTCGACATCTCGACTATCGCTCGATGACCAAAGTCTGAAGGTCTGAAGGTCGACATCTCGACTATCGCTCGATGACCAAAGTCTGAAGGTCTGAAAGTCGACATCTCGACTATCGCTCGATGACCAAAGTCTGAAGGTCTGAAGGTCTGAAGGTCGACATCTCGACTATCGCTCGATGACCAAAGTCTGAAGGTCTGAAAGTCGACATCTCGACTATCGCTCGATGACCAAAGTCTGAAAGTCTGAAGGTCTGAAGGTCGACATCTCGACTATCGCTCGATGACCAAAGTCTGAGGTCTGAAGGTCTGAAGGTCGACATCTCGACTATCGCTCGATGACCAAAGTCTGAAGGTCTGAAGGTCTGAAGGTCTGAAAGTCAGCTAGTTATTTAGCAGGATTAGAGGTGATCGAGCGGCTTGCACTGAGCTGAGTCGAAGTGAGCCGAGAGCACCGGGGGTTTAGGAGATTCAAAGATTCAAGATTTGATAATTTTAGGATATGTCTTCCTTTGGTTGCCAGGCAGGCATACCTTTTTTCAGTCGGTGGGTAAATTTGATAATTTGAAGATTTGAGGATATGTCTCCCGCTGGTCGCCATACAGGTTCAAGATTAACCATAAAGGGCACTGAGGTCTCACGAAGGACACAATTAGGGCGTGGAGTTTAAGGGTTTATGCGTTTATGATTTTTTAACTCACTTCACGGGACAGGAGATAAATAGCAGAACCTCTTCAAGGTTCTTTTTATTGCAATGATGCTATTGCTACAATAGCAGAACCTCTTCAAGGTTCTTTTTTAATGTAATGATGCTATTGCTACAATAGCAGAACCTCTTCAAGGTTCTTTTTTATTGCAATGATGCTTTTGCTACAATAGCAGAACCCTGACTGGGTTCTTTTGTTGCTGGTGATGTAGGTGTTGCTACAATAGCAGAACCTCTTCAAGGTTCAGCCGAGCCAAAAGCCAACAGGTGTGTGTCGACGTAGTCACAGACTACGCCGAGTGCAGTGTTTATGGGTTTACGGGTTCATTATGTTACGATATTAATGATGCGTTTGGGGACGATGATGACCTTTTTGATGGGTTTGCCGGCGATCCATTTGGCTGATTCTTCGTGTGCCAACACCTGGGTTTCGATGGCATTGTTGTCCATGTCGAGGGGCAGTTCGAGCTCGAAGCGTTTTTTACCATTGAAGGACACGGGATAAACAAAGGTGTTCTCGATCAGGTACTGCTCATTCCATTGCGGGTAGGGCTGACTGGTAACGCTTTGGCTGTGGCCGAGCAGCTGCCAAAGTTCTTCGGCCAGATGGGGGGCGTAGGGAGAGATGAGGATTACGAGCGGTTCGAGGATGTCGCGTTTGTTGCATTTGAGGTCGGCCAACTCATTGGTACAGATCATGAAGGTCGAGACGGCGGTATTGAAGGAGAAGCGTTCGATGTCTTCTTCCACCTTGCGGATGGTTTTGTGCAGGATTTTGAGTTCGGCTTTCGTGGCGTTTTCTTCGGAGATGCTGAACTGTTGCTGCTCATCATGAAAAAGCCTCCAGAACTTACGGATGAAACGAAATACTCCTTCGATGCCTTGTGTGTCCCAGGGTTTGGATTGTTCGAGTGGTCCGAGGAACATCTCATACATGCGCAGGGTGTCGGCTCCATAGCGTTCGATCAGCTCGTCGGGATTTTGTATGTTGTATTTGGATTTCGACATTTTTTCTACTTCCCAGCCGCAGTAGTATTTGTCGTCTTCGAGCATAAATACTGCATCGGCAAGGTGTGGCTGCCATTTTTTAAAGGCTTCGATGTCGAGGATGTCGTTGTGCACAAGGCTGATGTCAACATGGATGGGGTCAGTAAACTGTTCGCGGCCTTCAATATTTTTGGAGGCAAAAACAGGGATAGCCTTCAGTTCGGGTTTTTCTTCAAATTCCGGCACATCCTCACCATGGATGGCAGCTGTGATTTTATTGAAAACGTTTTCCTTTTCGAGCAACATATCCCTTGTAGGGATGAGGAGGATTTTGTAGCCTTTTTCGCGTGCATAATCTGCATAAGGGTACACCACTTTTTCGAGGCTGCGCACCCGGCGCACTTCGATAATGAGTTTGGCTTCGGGGCTAAAGAAGTCAAATTTGCGGTGGCCATCACGGAAGTCGCGTACAAACTCCACGCCCATGCCTTTGTTTTGGAGTTTTTGCCAGAGGTAATACTCAGCCATCTTTTCTGCATTGACGCGATAGACCAGACTTGACCGGCCTTGAATCATACCCTGGTTGATCATCTTTTTGAAAGGTTCGTCTTTCACGGTCAGGCCCAGATCGTAGAGGAACATATTCCAGAAGCGGGCATAGATAAGGTGTCCGGTGGCATGCTCGGCACCACCCATATAGAGGTCTACCTGTTGCCAATAGCTGTTGGCTTCGGCACTGAAGTATTCGTTGGGGTTGGCAGAATCCATATAGCGGAGGTAGTAGCCGCTGGAGCCGGCAAATCCGGGCATGGTATTGGTTTCGAGGGGATAACCTTCGGGTGTTTGCCAGTTTTTGGCTCGTGCTAATGGTGGTTCGCCCGATTCGGTGGGCAGGTAGGCATCTACTGCGGGTAGTTCGAGTGGCAGTTGCTCTTCACTGAGGGCATAGGGCATGCCATCTTTGTAATAGATAGGGAAAGGCTCGCCCCAGTAGCGTTGGCGGCTGAAGATGGCATCGCGCAGGCGGTAGTTGGTTTTTCCGGTTCCGATGCCTTGCTTTTCTGCTTGCTGAATCACTTTGAGGATGGCATCTTTAACTTGAAGTCCATCAATAAAACCCGAGTTGATCAGTATGCCTTCTTTGGCATCGTATGATTCTTCCCAGAGGCTGGGATCGGTAGTTTTTTCGTTGGCTTGCTTCACCACTTGAACGATGGGAAGGTTAAAATGACGTGCAAAGGCAAAGTCGCGGCTGTCGTGCGCCGGCACAGCCATGATAGCACCGGTGCCGTAGCCCATCAGCACATAGTCGGCAATCCAGATAGGGATAGGTTGGTTGTTGAAAGGATTGCGTGCAAAAGCACCTGTGAACTGCCCGCTTACTTTTTTCACTTCGGCCATGCGTTCGCGTTCGGAGCGGTTTTTGGTTTTCTGGATGTAGCTTTCCACAGCAGCTTTTTGATCGGGGGTGGTGAGTTGCAACACCAGTTCGTGCTCGGGTGCCAGCACCATAAAGGTAGCACCGAAGATGGTGTCGGGACGTGTGGTGAACACTTCAATCTGCTGATCACTGCCCTGCACCGCGAATTGGAGGGCACCACCAACAGATTTCCCGATCCAGTTGCGCTGTATGTCTTTGATAGAATCGCTCCACTCTAGGCTGTCGAGCCCCTTGAGTAGGCGGTCGGCGTAGGCTGTGATACGCAGCAGCCATTGTTTCATGGATTTACGTTCGACGGGATGCCCGCCCCTAACGGACAGGCCTTCGCTCACCTCGTCGTTGGCCAGTACGGTACCCAAGGCCGGGCACCAGTTTACAATGGTATCGGCAAGGTAAGCCAGGCGGTAATTCATCAGCAGTTGCTGTTGTTCGTTTTCGCTGAAGGCATCCCATTCTGCTGCTGTGAATGATTTGTGCTTGCTGCAGGCTGCTTCGATGTCCTGACTGCCTTGTTTTTTAAAAGTATCGATCAGGATGGTGATGGGTTCGGCTTTGTCAGTTTGTTTGTTATACCATGAATTGAACAGCTGGATAAAAGTCCATTGTGTCCATTTGTAGTAAGCCGGATCGCTGGTGCGCACTTCACGATCCCAGTCGTAGGAGAAGCCAATTTTATCGAGCTGTTCGCGGTAGCGTGCGATATTTTTTTCGGTGGTAATAGCCGGATGTGTGCCGGTTTGGATGGCATATTGTTCGGCGGGAAGGCCATAAGCATCGTAACCCATAGGATGCAACACGTTGAAGCCTTTGTGACGTTTGTAACGGGCAAAGATATCGGAGGCGATATAGCCCAGCGGATGGCCCACATGCAGGCCGGCTCCGGAGGGATAAGGAAACATATCGAGCACGTAATATTTGGGTTTGTTGTGGTCGATAACTGTTTTATAGCTTTTGTGGCTGCGCCAATAGTCCTGCCATTTTTTTTCTACCGCGTTAAAATTGTAGTCCATGGGTTAATATGCTGATTTGTAGTTTATATGCTAAGTTTTATTGATCGTGTTCCAGTTCGTCAAACGAAAGATCCATAAGTGGAAACTTTTCCCAACCGATATAGTCGAAGTGCCACCATTCGTGCGGATAAACGCTGAAGCCGGATTGCTGCATGGTGGTGATGAGGAGTTTACGGTTTTGGATCACCTCATCAGGGAGGTGCGGATAATCAGGGCCAGCCTTTTCGGTGAAGTCGTCGTAGGCAGTAGGCATTGGGAGTTCTTTTCCTGTTTGAATATCCACCAGGGTGATATCAACAGCGGCACCTCGATTGTGACGTGATCCGTGCCAGGGAGCAGCCACGAAGTTGGTGTCGGGATAAACTTCGTAAAAGCGCAGGGTAGCGGCATAGGGACGGTAGGCATCGAATACTTTGATGGAGAGCCCTTTGCTGTTGAAGGCTTTTTGAGCTTTGGCGAGGGCTTCGGCAACGGGTTTGCGTGCCCATGCTGCAGGTTGGGGGTAGATGGTTTCGCCGGTGAAGTTGTTGTGTGTGGCATAGCGGATGTCGGGGATGATGCCAGGGATTGCCGTTTCGAGGTTTATCATCTGCATATCAGGATCGTTGTTCACACTGCTGCGATAGCTGTTTTGATCGCTGATCAGTGGTAGCTTGTAAGGGTTGCTGCTTTGCGACTGGGCGAGCAGAAAACCTGGCAGGAGGAGTAAAAACAGTAGGATGTTTCTCATCGTGATTAGGTTACTGATTTCAGGCTGCGAAGTTAGGAAAATTAGTGTGAAGGTCTGAAAGTCGAAGGTCTGAAAGTCGAAGGTTTGAAAGTCGAAGGTCTGAATGTCGAAGGTCTGAAAGTCGAAGGTTTGAAAGTCGAAGGTCTGAATGTCGAAGGTCTGAAAGTCGAAGGTTTGAAAGTCGAAGGTGTGAAAGTCGAA
>Ga0334883_1005566_pt1 | contig 11036 bp, 7 predicted proteins | sample GraSluR1_MG_6_FD_207230 | JGI IMG/M metagenome (GOLD analysis project Ga0334883, IMG submission 207230) | Sludge microbial communities from methane-producing bioreactor in Wageningen University, Netherlands - Granular Sludge_09_05-R1 | ecosystem: Engineered > Bioreactor > Anaerobic > Unclassified... | reverse complement strand
ACCACCAGCCGATGTAATCGAAACTGTGGGCTGAACCCGAAACCTGCCCGGCGGCGTCGGCGGAGACGAAATCCCGCGGGTAGGCCCACATCAGCATGGGCAGGGGGCCGTGCTCTCCCGGGCTGTACCCCGGGGGAAGGTAGAGGGTGGCGGACAGAAGTATGCCGTCTTCCCGGGTGTATGTGATGACCTCCTTGTGCATGTCCTGAAACCACGGGTATGGATGGGGAAAATCTGTCAACCGGGTTTCCTCCCCGGTAACAAGATCCCGGGAAAAACGGTTTGGATTCAGGTTGGCGGACTCCCTTCGAAACAGAAGCAGCCTTCCATCACGGTCCAGAAACTGAAGCGGATTTTCATGAAAGGGCGGGGACGATTGAAAGAGCCTTTCCACTCCTCCCGTCCGGAGATCAAGCCGGTCCACGAATGGCCTCTCCCCTTCCGGAGTGGCTCCGCTGCCTTTCAGGTAAAGGCTTCCCCCGGTGAGGTACAGCACTGGCCTGCCCCGGTAATCCAGGGTTGTCATGAGAGAACCGGGATGCCGGTAGGCATCTTCAAACGAGTAATCCAGAAGCAGTTCCGGCTCGGTCTCCGGCTGGCCCGGGCGCAGCCGGAATGCCCGGGTGTTCCTGGTGGGCCACCACCAGTCATAGACGATTGCCAGAGTGTCACTGCTCCATAGAATGGCTGAAACACGGTTTTCAATGGTTGCCAACACCCGGGGCTCTCCCCGGAAAGGAGCTTCGAAGGTGAAAACCCTGTCCCGAAGCGATGCCTCGACTCCGGCGTCGCCTCCGTCCAGGGCTTCAACCCAGCACAGTTCCGCGTCGGCGTCCTCCCTCCAGATCACCCATCGTCTTCCGTCCTGCACGCTCCCCCTGGCGATGGGAATCCTGTCCTGAATTCCGTGGCTTTCCACCTCGAACACGGTTTCGCCGTTAATGTTCCACACCATGGTTCTCCCCGGGAACCGCCAGGCGGTCAGCCCGTAGGAAAAGGGCTCTTCCAGGGTCTTCACCAGCACATACCCGCCGTCCGGTGAAGGCTGGAAATCCCACAGCATGCAGGGTTCCCCCAAAGCCACGACTTCGCCGTCCAGACCTATCCGCGCCAATCGGGTGGTCATGTGATGCCGGAACAGAGCCTCGTCATGGGGGCTTGCCAGAAGATCCTGCATGGTCCGCGCCGGCGAGGGAACACCGATGGATTCCTGAATCAAAGGTCCGCGGGGGACCGGGTCGGGCTCGGGTTCTAAGCCTCTCTCCCGGGGAATGACGGCACAGAGTACCTCATCCCTCCCATACACCCATTGCGGTTCGACCTGTGCCACAAGGCTCACCACGGGCCCGGTAAGCCTCCGGGCCTCGGCATTCCGGGTGGAAAGAAGCCAGAGTTCCACCCCATCGGGGGTTTCATGGGTAAAAACAGCCATTGAACCGTCGTTGTTCCAGGCGAAGCTTTTCACCATGGGAAGGAGCGGCATGCCGGAAATGGGAATCATCTCCCCTTCCGGGTAGGTCATCAGGGCCATTTCCGTGAAGGTGGTTGTTCTCCCCGAAGCTCCGGTGACCGGGTTGAATCTCATCCCGGCCAGCCTCAGTTCACCCTGTGCAAGCAGGGATATGGGAGGGTTTCGAAGCACCGTTTGAACAAGCCAGACCGATGTATCAGGCGATACGCTGATCCATGGAGGCAGTGGCGCGTCCACCACGGCGGTGATGGCAGGATCCGGTTCCATGTAGCCGGATAACAGTGTGAGCGCCATCAGAACCGGAAGGAACATCATTCTTCCCCCTCCACCGTCCGAAGCATGATGGGTCTGCTGGCTTCTCCGAAGTAGAGAGTCTGGTGCGGGAAGGGAATCTCTATGCCCTCGGCGTCGAAGGCGTGCTTCAGTCGCCTGAGGTACTGCCTTCCCACCTCCCACTGCTTCATGGGAATGGTCTTGATCCTGGCCTTGATAACCACAGCGGATGTATCGAACTTGTCCACCCCGTAGATCTCAAGATCCTCGATCATGAGTTCGCCGAAAGATGGATCCTCCCTGAGTTCCCGGCCGACCCGCTCCATGATTTCAACCACATGGTCGGTGTCCTCCTTGTAGGCCACGCCTATATCCATGATGTAAGCCGACCATTCGTGGGTCATGTTGCTCAGTGTGGTAATGCCGCCGCTGGGAAACACATGAACCGTTCCGGAACGGTCCCGAAGTACAACGGTGCGGTAGTTTACCGACTCCACAAAACCCGGCTGGCCGTTGATCACCGCCACATCCCCGACCCGGACCTGGTTTTCCAGAATGATGAACATCCCCGCTATCACATCCCGAACCAGGTTCTGGGCACCGAATCCCAGAGCTATTCCCACTATCCCCGCGCCGGCCAGAATCGGGCCGATGTCAACCCCGATCTGACCGAGAAGAATCAGAACCACCACTCCCCAGAAGATGAACGACACAATCTGGCGCACCAGTTTCATTACCGTTGCCACCCGCTTGCCGGCTTCGGTGAGGAGTTCGCCTTCGGTGGTCCTTCTGCTGAGCAGGCTCTTCTCCAGCCGCTTCAGGAGCTTCGCCACCACCGTGCGGGTAACCCATGCCAGAACAAGGATGAAAAGAATCCGCAGCAGGCTCAGAAGCATCTCCTGCCATTCAAATTGCTCAGCTATGTTCCTGAGTGCTTCCATTCCCGTTTCCCTTCAGCTCCGCCCCGCACTTCCTGCAGTAGACGGCGTCTTTCTGGTGGTCTTGCGCTCCGCATTCGGAGCACAACCCACTGCCCCGAACCGCTGATTCTTCGTGCTTCGCCGTGACAACAATGCCGGTGGGGATCACTATGATGCTGTAGCCCAGAAGCATGATTACATTGGCCAGCAACTGGCCAAGAGGCGTTTGGGGAGACACATCCCCATAGCCGACGGTGGTCAGGGTCACGATGGCCCAGTAAACACTCAGGGGAATGCTGGAAAACCCGTTGTCAGGGCCCTCTATGGTGTACATGAGAGAACCCATAACCACAACGCAGACAAGAACAAAGAAGATGAAGACCGCTATTCGCCTGCGGCTGAGCCTGATTGCCCTGTACAGGGCATGCATTTCCTTCTGGTAAAGGGAAAGGTTGAACACCCTGAAGACCCTGAGTATCCTGAGAAACCTGATGGTGGAAAGAAAGCGGGTTCCCGGAACAAGAATGCTGATGTAGGTGGGAAGTATGCTCACCAGATCCACGATACCGAAGAAGCTTCCCGCGTAGGAAAGGCGCCTGCTCACCGAATAGAGCCTGAAGAAATAGTCAACGGTGAAGATCACTGTGAGAACCCATTCAGCGGAAGACAGCAGCGTGCCGTGAACCCTGTTGATGGAGACCACGCTGGATGCCATTGTGATCAGAACGCTCATCACTATCACCGTCAGGTGGGCGATGTCGTATGCCCTGCCCGCGGGTGTGTTGGCGCCGAACACCATGGACTCAAGCGATCTTCTCAGATTCTTTTCTTTTCTCAATCAGCTCTCCCGGCGTGGGAACAGAGAACCGCCACCGGCAATCCTCTCATGTCCAGCTTGTTTTCTGCGAAGAAAGCGCAGGCAAGTCAAGTAGAAGAAGGGGAGGCATGGTTGCCTCCCCTTCCGGGCCTGATGTGAAACCACAGATCAGAGCTTCACAAACCTGGAGGAAACCGAACCCTGACCGTCGGTGACCCTTGCAATGTATGTGCCTTTGGGAACAGAGTCTGCGTTCCAGACCAGGCTTCCGCTGAACGGAGCGTTCAGAACAGCCCTTCCCGAAAGGTCGAAAATGAGTATGGACGCGTCTTCAAAGCCGCTGCCTGTTATGGTGACGGAGCTGAGTACCGGATTTGCGTTCAGGGAGAGAGCCCGGTTTTGAGAGACGACCCCTCCCCCTTCCAGGCCTGTGGTGCCCTGCAGCCATACCAGCACCTGACCGTCGAAATCGCTGGTGAGCATGTCCGGAAGGCCGTCTTCGTTCCAGTCATCGATCCAGAGCCGGGCTCCAATGTTTGGAACCGTGGCGATGGTGACAAACCCGTTGAAGGAAGGGGCGCTGTTGGTTCCCTTGTTCTCGTAGAAGTAGATGTTTTTGTTGTCGGCGCCCACTATGATGTCCTTCATGCCGTCGCCGTTCAAGTCGAACACCTGGGGCGCGTTACGGTAGTGGGCTATGTTGCTGGAACCGTTCTGGATAAGGGTGTAGCTGCTGAACACCGGAACGGAGTCTCCGCCGTCATTCAGATAAAGCCTGATGTTGCCGGGGCTTTCGTTGCCCACGAGCAGGTCCGGGAGACCGTTCTCGTTCCAGTCCACCACAACCGGGGCCGAGTTCGCCCCCACATCGATTATCACACCGTCGCATGCTATCTTGGGCATCTGGGTAAGCGTAATGGGGTTGTCGGATGTTCTGCGGAAATAGTTCACATAGCCGTCGCGGTCGCCTACTATGATGTCCAGCATGCCGTCGCCGTTCCAATCCACAACCTGTGGATTCGTCGCTCCGGTGCATCAACCGTAGGGCAGCGTGATAATGCTGCCGTCGGCATGGAGGTACTCGAAGGATGTGAACACAGGGTTATCGTTGGTTCCCTGATTCTTGTAAAACCTGATGTTCCCGTTCCCGAACTGGCCGAGAACAAGGTCCTTCACTCCGTCCCCGTCCCAGTCTACAACGCATGGGGCGGCGTAGTAGCCAACATCGATCGTAACTCCGCCTGCGGTTAGCAGGTACGGTGTGCTCCAGATCGGTGGCCATGCCATGGCCAGGCAAACAAAGAGAATGGTGGGCAAAAGAAGTTTCAGCACTGCTCAGACTCCTTTCAGTCAGTTAGCGCACGATTGCGAATTTCTCCGAGGCCCTTTCCACACCGCACTCCGCGGTCAGAATATAGACACCTGTCGGCATTCCCTGAAGGTTCATCACACCGCTTCCACCGGAAATGTCGAAAAACTCCCTTGCGGGGCGACCAGCAATATCGTAAACCGTGAGTTTCGCGTTCATGCCTTCCGGAAGGGTGATCTCATAGGGAACAAAACCCCGGGCGGGAGAGCGGAGAACGGTCAGCGAAAGGGCTGCGCCGTGGTTTCCGTGTTCTCCCTCGATTCCCACCGCATGCCCCAGGAAGACGTAGATCCAGCCGTTGTTGCACCCCACCAGCAGATCCGGAATTCCGTCGGAGTTGTAGTCGAACACATGGGGTCTTGCCCTCCCCCCGCCGGAAAAGTTGGTGTATACGTTGATCGGCCCGGCATCGCACTGCAACACATCGTAGGAGGAGAACTGGGGGTTTTCGTTGGTGCCGGTGTTCGGCGCGAAGTACACTTCTCCCATCTCGTAGCCGAGGATGAGGTCTTTCCTGCCGTCACCGTTCAGGTCGAAGGTTTGAGCCGTTGTTCTCCACCTGTTGTAGAAGCCTGAGTAATCAATGAAGTCCGGGCTGAATACCAGTGAATCCGGATCGTCTCCGGTGTTCGGATAGACCCTCAAAAAGCCGCCATAGGTGGACTCGGTTTCATAACCGGCGAAAAGAAGGTCGAGTTTGCCGTTCCCGTTCCAGTCCACCAGCCAGGGAGATGAGTTGTAGTTGCACTTGATCGGGTCACCCTGACTGTCATGGAGATAGCCCCGAAAATGCAGAGTGCCGTCGCCGTTTCCGGTGTAAATCCTGATGTGGCCTTCCCTCTCACCGAAGATAAGATCGGGAACGCCGTCGTTGTTCCAATCCACAACCTGTGGATTTGTGCAGCCGGTGCATCAGCCGTACGAACAGGTTATGTCCGCCCCGTCCGCCTGGAGAAAGGTGAAGGTTGTGAACACCGGTTCCTGGTTCGTTCCCGAATTCGGATAGAACCGGATCCTGCCGTTTGTGAACTGCCCGATCACCAGATCATTCAGACCGTTGCCGTTCCAGTCCACCATGAACGGGTCGGCTATGATGTCCGCCACAAGGTTCTGACCGTTGGCCTGAATGATGAAGGGAGATGAGAACTGCTGGACCGAGGCGAAGCCTGTGCTTAAAAACAACAGAGGAACAGTGAGCAAGAAGTGCCTCCTCTACGGTGTGTTTCATGAAACCATCCATATATCGGGGAGGACATCGCCGATGTCAATCCCGGAAAACATCTTCAGCCGATGTCGCTGAGACTAACCCTGGTGTACCGCCACCTCGCCGGACATGTGCAGCTTCATGCAGTCGGTCATTTTTTTGTGATCCAGGGCACCGCTGGTCTCCCGGATGGAGTGCATGGCCAGCATGGGATTGCCCACATCCACGGTGGGTATGCCGGTTCTTGCGGCGGTGATGGGGCCGATGGTGCTGCCGGCCTGAGTATCCGCCCTGCCTGTGAATTCCTGCACGGCGACTCCGGCTTTCTCGGCGCATCTTATGAAATAGGCTCCGGTTTCAAGGCCTGTGGCGTAGTTCTGCATGGCGCTTCTCTTGACCGCGGGACCGCCGTTGAGTTTGGGCTTCGACTGGGGGCTGTGCCTGCCCACCCAGTCCGGGTGAACCGCGTGGGCGCAGTCGGCGCTCACCATAATGCTTCGGGAAACGGCTCTGAAATACTCTTCCCGGCCCCCGCTCAACCGCTCCAGCAGTGTCTCGAGAAATGGGCCTCCGGCGCCTGATGTGGTTCTGCTCCCCACTTCCTCGTTGTCGAAGAGCACCGCCACCGCGGTGGACCCTGGTTTCTTCACCCCGGCGATGGCATTCAGAGCCGCGTGGCAGCTGGCGATATCGTCTATTCTCGAAGAAACCAGGAACTCCCGGTCGATACCGGCCAGAACCGCCTTCTCGAGGCTGACCAGCTCCGCTGAAAAGAACGACATATCCTCCGCCTTGAGACCCGCCGATTCCGCAACCGCCTTTCTCAGAGAGGAAAAATCGTCGGCTGTGGCGAATATCGGGTGCATCTCGCTCTCGGGATTCGCCTTGAATCCCTTCTTGTTCACTTCCCTGTTCAGATGGATGGCCGGCGAGACGATTCTCAGAAAGGGCTCCTGAATGTGGTAGAGAACCACTCTGCCGTTTTCGGCCACCGCCCTGCCCGCCAGGCCAAGGTCCCGGTCGAACCAGGTGTTGAGAATGGGGCCGCCGTAGACTTCGATGTCCAGTGTGGCCAGCCCCTCCCTGTGGGAGTAGGGCTCGCTCTTGAGCTGAAGCCCCGGAGCATCGGTGTGGGCGCCGGTGATTCTGAAACCTGCTTCCGAAGGGGGCTCACTGCCCATGACAAACGCAGCCAGGGTGGATCGGGAATACATTGTAAAGTAGGCGCCTCCGGAAAGGAGTTTCCAGGGTTCTCCGGTTTTCAGCTCTTCAAAACCCTTCGCCCTGAGAAAATCGGCGCTCATGTTTCCGGTGTGGGCCGCGGTGGGGCTTTGGTCAAGGTATGAAAGCAGGGATTTAAGAATGGGCTGCATGTCAGTCTCCGTTCTTCTCGGTGTACTTCTTCACCTGAAAGATGAAGGCCTCCAGTCTCGATGAGTTGTCGGTATCCTCCTGGCCGTCGAAGGCCAGATTCAGCCAGGGAAGATCGGGCCTGTCCCTTCGAATCCTTCTGGAAACCGCAGCCACCACCGTCCCGGGAAGGCAGCCGAAGGGAAGCACATTGACCGCTCCCTGAATGCCTCCCTGGCTCATCAGGGCCAGGGGAGCCCCGATGCAGAGAATGGCTTCGCCCCCTATGTTTTCGGGCATGTAGGGTTCGGCGGCCCTGAGAATCGCCTCCGCACCGGCGTGGGGCGTGTCTGCCAGAAGCTTCTCGAAAGGCTTGTCCACCGGGCGTTTCATCATGGACATCACACCGGCCTTCAGCCTGCCCGCCATAACATTCCCGTTTCTGCCAAGCTTTTTCGACTTTTCTATGTAGCTCAGGTTCACGAAATCCAGCCACTCTGTTACGGGGCTGTAGACAACCTCCGCTCCCAGCTGCTCTATGCGGTTGTGGGTGTTGTCGTTGGCGTAAGGGTCGTTCCTTATGTAGATCTCGCCGAACACCGCGACTCTGGGCCTTCTTGGTGAGTCGTTCCGGGGAATCGCCGCCAGTGCCCGGGCCGCTTCGCCCGCGGCCCTCCCAAGGCTTCCCCCCTTCTCCACCCTGGAGCAGATCCTGCCGATCTGCTCTTCGAACACCCTGTCCGTCTCTCCGGGGTTCATCTCATAGGGGCGAATTCTGTAGAGGGCCCTGTAAAGGTTGTCCACAAGGCTAACCCCCTGAAAAAGGGTTTTCTGCCTGTTGAAGGTTGAAAACCCCTGAACACTGGAGTAGCTGTCGCTGCTGCTGGATGTAACGATCGGAACGCTTTCGTGACCCATTCTTTTAAGAATCATTCTGTGGTAGTGGCAATACTGCCCGAATCTGCAGGGACCGCTGGCGGTGCCCATGAAGAAGGCGGTCTTCTCCGGCGGATTGCTCTCGAGGATCTCCATCATGCTGCCGGTGGTTATTATGGCGGGATAACACTCCCGTCCGCTGGTGACACTTCGACCCAGTGCCACCGTCCTGCCCGTTGTGGGGGGAACTACCCTGGCCTCGTGTCCGGCGCTTCTGGCCACCGCCGCCGCCACATGGCTGGCGTCGCTGAGGAAGGGAATCCACAGGGTTCTTCCTTCCAGGGAGTCGGAAGGCCCGGAATCGACCAGGTCATCCGTGCATGACACCGGCCGTTCCGCTTCGAGTGAATCAAGAAACGCCTCGCACCGTGTGATGATTCCAGCGTCTGCGGCATGCTCGTCGATCTCGATTCCCAGGTAGGGTTTGTCGCCCATGGTTTCATGGAAGATGTGCTCGATGAAACTGTCCGGGCCGCAGCCGAAATTGGAGATGTACACCGCGTGAAGCCTTTCATCATCCTTGACCGCTTCCGCAGCAGCGATGATTTTCTGCCCGTACGCCCAGTACATGTTTCTGTGCTTCTTCCACACGGTTTCCATTGGCAGTTCCAGAAAATCCATCGGGATGACCAGAGCGCCCAGCCTCGCCAGTTTCTGTGGAAGGTCCGTGTTCACCATGGGGTCGTTTCCATTGTAGGGCCTGCTTACGATCACAAACGCCCGTCTGTCTCCAATGGAGGACAGGGCTTTTCTGCCCTGGTCTATCAGGGCTTTACGGAACCGGCTCTGGGCGACGGCGGCTTTTCTGGCCGCCTTTCGGGCGCTTTCCCCGGTGAAGCCAAGCACCTTCGCGGTCTCCTCCAGAGGCTTCGTCCACTGCCTCGCTGGAAGGCTGAAATCCAGCACGGGGCGCAGGGTTTCCGGTGTCTTCATCTCCTTCAGGGAGAGACCCGCGTCAAGCAGGTAAGGCGCCGCTTCCACGAAGGGACAGTTGTAGCTTTCGGTGAAATCACCCGTTGGGGGAGAGCTTCTGAGAATGCTGGGAAGAAAAAGGTAGTCCACATCCTGCTCGATCAGTCTGGCTACATGGCCGTGGGCTATCTTTACCGGAAAGCATGTGTCCGCCGCGGTGCTTTCCACGCCCCGGTGCACCATCGCACCATCGGACGCGCCGCTGGTAACCACACGGCAGCCGAGTTCCCGAAAGAAAGTGCCGAAGAAGGGGTAAAGCTCCCAGAACCAGAGGGTTTCCGGAATACCCACCACCGGCCCGTTCGGTTCAAGCCCGGATTCCTCCGCGAACTCCCGAAGCAGCCTTTCTCTCAGCGGGAAAAGGTTCTCCCCTCCCTCCCTGATTTGCAGGCTTCCTGTCTCATACTTCTCGCACCTTCCGCCGTAGAAGAGCTTTCTTCCATCCTGAAGAGTAACCCTGTGTATCTCGCAGCTGTTGGCGCATGCCCTGCAGATGAAGCTGTCCTGAAGCCAGGTTTCCCCCGCAAGGCGGAAACCTCTGAAGGCTGTTTTCTCCGGGCGCATGTCCCGGGCAAGGAGTGCCGCGCCAATGGCTCCGGTGACATCGTGGTGTGATGGAACAACCACTTTTTTCTGTCCGAGAACGGCGTTGAACGCCGCCACAACCCCCTGGTTAAAGGCGGTTCCGCCCTGGAAAAAAATCAGGTCGCCTATTTTCCGCTTTCCCACCACCCGGTGCAGATAGTTCTTCACCACAGACACGCAAAGCCCCGCGACGATGTCCCGGAGCGGTGCTCCGTCGGACTGGTGGCTTACCACATCGGTTTCCATGAAAACAGTACAGCGTTCTCCGAGCCTGGCCGGAGAGGGTGAATCCAGCGCCAGGGAGCCGAACTCCGTGATGGGAATACCGAGCTTGTCCGCCTGCTCCTCGAGAAAACTGCCGGTTCCCGCGGCGCAGACCTTGTTCATCTCGAAATCGATCACCCTGCCGTTCTCCAGGGATATGAACTTGGAATCCTGACCGCCAATCTCGAACACCGTGTCCACCCGGGGATCGATGTGAAGCGCTGCCCGGGCCTGGGCTGTGATCTCGTTCCTTACCGTGTCCGCCCCTACGAAATCACCGGTCATGTACCTGCCGCTGCCTGTGGTGGCAACCCCGAGTACTTCCGGTTCCGTCCCGAGAGAGGACATCAGCTGGTTCAGCCCGTCCCTCACCGCGTCCAGCGGTCTGCCCGCGGTGCGCAGATAAACCCGGGCCACCACATTCCCATCGGGATCAACCGCCGCCAGGTTGGTGCTGATTGACCCCACATCGATTCCCAGATACACTCCTCTGTCGCAGTTGCCGGAACACTTGTGGATTGCCGGGGGAAGGCTGTGGGGGGCCAGGGGGGGAAAGTGTTCCTCATCATGGCCGGTTTCGGTGATTTCCGCCCTTCTTATGGCGTCTTGCGTGATAAAAACCGGCTCCTTCATGGAAAGAGCCGCTCCCGCCGCCACCAAAACCTTGTAGTGCTCCGGGACGAAAAGCCGCCTTCCTTCAACAGCCTCCCCGAATGCCCTGATCATGGCCGGGTTGGCGGCTACACCTCCCACGAACGCCACCGGGCCCCGGAACTCCCTTCCGGCTGCGATGGTGCTTCTGAAGTTTCTTGCCACGGCGAAGCACAGGCCGGCGGCAATCTCCTCCACCGTGGCGCCTATCTGCTGAAGGTGGA
>Ga0334883_1005559_pt1 | contig 11051 bp, 7 predicted proteins | sample GraSluR1_MG_6_FD_207230 | JGI IMG/M metagenome (GOLD analysis project Ga0334883, IMG submission 207230) | Sludge microbial communities from methane-producing bioreactor in Wageningen University, Netherlands - Granular Sludge_09_05-R1 | ecosystem: Engineered > Bioreactor > Anaerobic > Unclassified... | reverse complement strand
GGTGCCTGCGTCGTGGCGCTTGGACCCTACACGGCGGGAATATTCTCCGGTGACGCGGAAATGGTCTCCGGCTTTATGGATGCATCGGGGAAAACCGGTGAAAGGGTGTGGGAACTCCCCATCGATGACGAGAGGCTTCGCAAAAAGATCCGCTCCGAAATAGCTGACATAGTCAACACCGGTGGGCGCTACGGCGGGGCCATCACGGCAGCCATGTTCCTGAGAGAATTCGTCGACGAGGGGATCAAATGGCTACACATGGACATAGCGGGAGTAGATAACTCCGACGAAGAATACGGTTCCTACTGCAAGGGTGCCACAGGCTTCGGCGTCCGTACCTGCCTGGAGTGGCTGAGTAAATATGAAAGCCGTTAATCGTGAATCGTAAATCGTGAAAGCGGTGGAAGCAGGAGACTGGATACAGGAGGCAGGAAAACCTTAAAAACCAACCCGGATTCTTCGCCACGCTCAGAATGACAAAGCCCTTGCCCTTCCAGTCTCCCGTCTCCTGCATCCTGACGCCTTGTTTTTCCATTCGTCTCACTTCTTACGTCTAACTTCTTACGCTCTTGCCTTTGCGCACCGTTTACCGTTTACCGTTGACCGTTCACGCAGTTGGATTTAAGGCTTTCGCCCTTGTTTTTCCATTCGTCTCACGTCTCACGTCTCACGCTCTTGTTCCATTCGATTCACGACTTACGACTTACGACTTACGGCCCTTTCACCACAGGGGTCGCAGAGGGTGGACCCGCGCAGAGAAAACCCTTCTTTTTTTTGTGAGAACCAAAGACCTTCCCTGCCTCCAGTTTCCTGACGTCTCGCTCTTTAAACCGTTCACCGTTTACGCCTTTGAATTTGGTTTTTTCGTCTCACTTCTCACGTCTAACCTCTCACGCCCTTGCCCTTCCACACCGTTTACCGTTGACGCCTTTGAATTTACGGCCCTTGCCCCCTACGATACGGCCTTTCTTTCCTTCGAGAATCTCTCGTACTCACGCCCGTCCATGATCTCCTTCAGATGCACCGCCACCTGCCACACATCATGGTAAGTGGTATAAAGAGCTACCGGGGCAATCCGGATGACGTTCGGCGGGCGAAAATCCGGTATCACGCCCCGGGCTATCAGCGCCTCGTTTATCCTCATGGCTTCATCGGGATGCTCCAGAGCGATATGCCCGCTTCTTCTCTCCGGATCCCGTGGTGTCCCGACGGAGAAACGGTAAGGCTCCCCGGACAGGTAAGAATCCACGAGCCTCACAAAGAAAGAAGTCAACCCGATCGATTTTGCCCGGATCCTTTCTATGCCTGCCTCCAGGGTAACCTTCAGTGCCGCGGCTGTCGCTGCCGAGCCGAATATCGAAGGGGACGATATCTGCCATGCTCCGGCGTTCCCTGCCGGGATGAAATCCCTGTTCATTTCGAACTGGCGCGACTTTTCGTAGCCGAACCAACCAGCCAGTGCGGGCATGGCCCCGAAGTGCCGGCGGTTGACGTAAAGAAAAGCGGGGGATCCCGGACCTCCGTTCATGTACTTGTAACTGCACCAGAAGGCAAAATCAACTTCCCAGTCATCAAAATGATGAGGCACCGCTCCGGCGGAGTGGGAACAGTCAAAACCGACAAGAATGCCGCGGCTGTGTGCTTCTCTTGTAAGCAATTCCATGTCCAGCAGTTGGCCGCTTCTGTAAAGAACCGAGGGCAGGAGGACCAGGCAGACATCGGGTCCCATGGCGCTGATGATCTCTCTTTCGTCCAGGGTCCTGCCATCGGAGGATTTCACCAGGCGGAGAGACTTTTCAGGGGTAAAACCCTTTATCGCGGTCTGACTCTCCAGTGCGTAAAGGTCGGACGGGAAATTGATTTCATCGGCCAGGATCACATGAAGTTCTTTTGAAGGCCTGTAAAAGGTCGACACGAGGGAATGCAGATTCACCGTCGTGGTTCCGGTCATGACAACCTCGTCAGGCCCGGCTCCGACAATGGATGCGGCCATAGCCCCGGTTCTCTCGCTGATCTCGAACCACGGCGGATTTCCCTCCAGCCAGCCCCTTATGCCGAGACATTCCCACTCATCAAGCGCTCTTTTGACTGCCTCTCCGGAATCCTTTGGGCACAGCCCCAGGGAATTGCCGTCCATGTAGATCACGTCCCGCAGCAGGTGAAACCTCTCCCTGAAACCTGCAAGAATATCCCTGGAATCCATTTCGGTGGCAAATTTCTCTTCTGATGCCAGTTCTCCTGACAGGACCCCCACCTCCCCTTTCACCACAGAGAAACACTTTCTTTGTGAAAACCAAAAACCGGACCCAGTGCAAAACCTGTTTTCACCACAGGGGACACAGAGGGTGAAGCCACACAGAGAAAACCTTTCTTTTCTTTGTGAGAACCAAAGACCTTCCCTGCCACCAGTCTCCAGTCTCCTGTCTCCCTGGTCTTCCAATCCGTTGACCGTTTACGCCCTTGCCCCTGCTTTCCCAGTCTCCAGCCACCAGTTTCCTGCTTCCTTGTATCCTCCCCATTATCCCATGACACCAGAAATCATGCATTAGAACGCAAGAATGTGATATCATAATAATGCAAAGAATCCGAATAACTATTTCATTTTAACTTCGAAGATCGGGAGGTGGTTCTCTTGGAAGAAAAGGAGATTGGTTGTGCTCGTCCCACTGGAGCAATGGTAGGCGAAGCTGAACCTGCAGTTGAGGAGAAATCGGAAACGGCAAAAAAGGAGGTCCCAAGGATGTCTGTGATGGTTGGAAGAAAAGCACCTGACTTCGAGGCTCCCGTTTATCACCAGGGGAAATTCGGATCCGTAAAACTCTCAGACTCCCTGGGCAAATGGGTCGTCCTATGTTTTTACCCCGGTGATTTCACCTTCGTCTGAGCTACCGAAGTGTCGGCGGTCGCCGACAAATACAAGGAATTCCAGGAACTTGGTGTAGATGTCCTCTCCGTAAGTGTAGACAGCCAGTTCGTCCACAAGATCTGGAACGACAACGAGATCTCAAAGATGGTCGAAGGCGGAGTTCCATTCCCCATGATATCCGACGCGGGCGGCAACCTTGGCAAGATCTACGGCGTCTATGATGAAAACGCCGGAGTAGATGTGAGGGGCCGCTTCATAATTGATCCCGACGGTGTTATCCAGGGCATGGAGGTCCTCACCCCTCCGGTCGGAAGAAACGTCGAAGAGACGATACGGCAGATCAAGGCCTTCCAGCATGTCCGTGCCAGCAAGGGCAAAGAAGCCACTCCCTCAGGATGGCAGCCAGGCAAGGATACCCTCAAACCCGGCCCGGAACTGGTCGGCAACGTCTGGAAGATCTGGAAACCGGGCAAAAACTAGAGTCTCCGACAAAAACCGCGATCCGCAAACAACAATCCTGAAAAGGGCCGCCCGAGAGGGGTGGCCCTTTTTCCTTCAGGAGCCCGTAAAGACCATTCCTAAATGAGTAACAAAAAGTTGACCTTATCTGTTCTTTCTGTCTCCAGATGCCAGTCTCCTGTCTCCTTGCTTTTTCCTCTCACTTCTCACCTCTCACCTCTCACGCCCTTGCTTTTGCCCTCCCTGCCTCCAGATGCCAGTCTCCAGTCTCCTAGCTATTCTGTCTTTCCCGTTCACCGTTCACCGTTCACCGTTTACGCAGTTGAGCTTTGCCCCTCCCCAAAATACCTTTCTTTGTGACCCTCTGCGACCTCTGCGGTGAGAGGTCTGGATAAATTTTCCCATTGAAATTCCCCGCCCAAAACCTTAAAATGAATTCAGCATAAGTTTGTATTGCATCTCGCATCGATTCTTTCACTGACCCTTTTTCGCAGATCAGACACAAAGGAGACGCGCCATACGTTGAAAGATATTCAAACCCTGCAAAAACATCACTGCTTCCTCTCAATAAGAAAGGCTTTAGTAAAACCCATATCAGCGGGTATCTTTTCCTTTATGCTTTTGACGATCACATCCTCAACTCTTGCCGACACCCTCCCCACCGGCGGCAATGTGACGGCCGGAAGCGGAACCATAAGCCAGACGAATACGGACATGACGATAAACCAGGCCTCGCAGAACATGGTCATCGACTGGCAGGGATTCTCCATAGGTGAGAACAACAGCGTGACCTTCGATCAACCCTCAAGCAGCGCGACAGCCCTCAACCGCGTCATCGGCAGTGAGATCTCCCACATCCAGGGAGTCCTGAAAGCCAACGGAAGAGTATTCCTCATCAACCCGAGCGGGGTTCTCTTCCATAACACCGCATCCGTCAACGTCGGAGACCTCGTAGTCTCCACCCTCAACATGAGCAACGAAGACTTCATGAGCGGCAACTACGACTTCAACGGCAACAGCCCCGGGCAGATAATCAACAGGGGTGATATTAGTGCCGCAGACGGCGGCTACGTCGTCTTTATCGCCGCGAAGATAGAGAACACAGGCACCGTAACGGCGAACAGCGGCGGAGTGCTTTTTGGTGCCGGGAGCAGGGTGATCCTGGACCTTGGAGGACCGGTGAAACTGAAGGTGGAAGAAGCAGCCATAGATGCCCTCATAGAACAGGGCGGGGCAATAAGGGCCGATGGAGGGCTGGTCTACATTTCCGCCAAGGCTGCGGGAGACCTTACATTCACCGTCATAAACCACACCGGCATAACCGAGGCCAGAACACTCTCAAGTGGCGAAAATGGCGAGATATATCTCCTGGGGGACATGGGAAACGACCGTATCTCAGTAGGCGGAACCCTTGATGCCTCCGCCCCCGACGGCGGCGACGGCGGGTTCATAGAGACCTCTGCCGCGAAGGTCAAGATAGAGGAAGACGTTCATGTGACCACGAAGTCCGAAGATGGCGAAACGGGGACATGGCTAATAGATCCCAACGATTTCACCATCGCCGCAAGTGGAGGGGACATGACCGGGGCGACGGCCACGAATGCGCTGACTGAAAACAACATGACAATAGAATCCTCGTCGGGGAGCCAGGAGGGCAACGGAGATATCTTCGTCAACGACTCAATAACCTGGTTGGAAAACACTCTTTTCCTCAAAGCATGGAACAACATTGAAATAAACCGTGAACTCTTTGGTTCCGGAACCGCGAAACTTGCCCTGCACTATGGACAGGGGACTAAAACCGGGGGTAACACCTCTTCTTACAGCATCAACGCACCCGTCAATCTGGCCGAGGGTTATAAATTTTTCACCAAATGCGGTTTTGACGGAGTGGAAAAAGTTTTCCTTGTAATAACATCTCTCGGGGTTGAGGGCGAAAGTACAGTCACAACCCTGCAAGGGATGAAGAATAAACTGAATGGCTACTATGTCCTTGGTTCGGATATTGATGCATTTTCGACTGAAACCTGGAACGGTGAAGAAGGGTTTGAACCGGTGGGTGACAACCTGAAGAAATTTTCAGGAATTCTCGATGGCCTTGGCCATACCATAACAGGGCTCACGATCAACAGACCCGATTCTGATTATGTTGGCCTTTTCGGCTATATGGAGAATGCGGATATCCGGAACCTGGGAATAGAGGATGCAAGCGTATCGGGGCGAAATAGAGTTGGAGGTCTCGTTGGTTATTCCTATGACAGTACTATCAGCAATTGCTATTTCACTGGGAGTGTCAAAGGAGTCAATTATGTCGGAGGTCTCGCGGGTTACAGCAATGTCAGCAGCAATATTTCTGATTCTTTTTCCGGTGGAAATGTCGAAGGCGCAAGCTATGTAGGTGGCCTTACAGGTTATAACAGAAACACCAGTTCGATCGATTCTTCCTTCTCCGCCTGTCTTGTTGCTGGTTCTGGTACTGGTGATTATATCGGTGGACTGGTTGGCCGGAATACCAGCACCGTCACTGCCTCCTACTGGGACACCGAAACTTCGGGTATGTCCGACAGCGCCGGTGGAACCGGGGTAACGACAGAACAAATGAAAACCATGACCACCTTCACCGGCTGGGACATATCCGAAGAACAGGATGCCTTCTCCACCTGGTACATCGACCCCGGCAATGATTACCCGCGCCTTAGAGCATTTTTGTCATTCCCCGAAACTCCTGCCGGGGGCGACTCCGGCTCCAACCCGTTGACCCTGACACCCCCGCCAGACCCTGTCCTGGCGGCCATCGGTAATAGCGCTTTTTCGCAGGACCCTCTTCCCGGCCCCCGCTTTTACCCACCCCAATTAAACAACTGGCCCCTTGTTGGCGGGCAGGGAATAAACCTGCCGGGAGACGTCATGTGGTACCAGAATTGGATCCAGGAGGAAGGCCTGGATAACAGGGACTTCGAGGGCCAGGATGCGAATGAAGAATAAAAGACCAACCGCCCTCTTTGTCGTCCTGGTCACCTTTGCGATCCTTCTCGGAGCATCAAAACCGTTCGACGCGGTACATGCATCCCCTCAGGGGTTCAACATCAAAAGCCTTGTGATAGAGGGCAACACCATCTTCAGCGAAGAGGCTCTTGTAAAAGCGCCCGGTTTTGATCATCCCATCGAGGCAGACATGGAAGAGATACATCAGATGGCCGACAGGATAACTTCCTTCTACCGCGACAGGGGATACCCTTTTGCCCTGGCCTATGTGCCTGAGCAGTCAGTTCAGGACGGAGAGGTCATTATCAAAGTGATCGAAGGGTGCTGGGGCCAGATCACGGCAACGGGGGATCCGGCACTCATCGCCTGGGCCCAGCGCTTCCTGTGTGGTCTCAAGCCGGGGTGCGTTATCGAGGAAAAAAGCCTCGAAAGATCCATCCTGATACTCGGCGACCAGCCGGGAATAGAGGTATCACCCCTCATGTGTCCCGGAGAAAAAGTAGGAACGGGCGACCTGGAAGTGCAGGTTACGGAAGGGGCAAAGTGTTCCGGGCAGGCACGACTGGACAACCACGGCAACCGCTACTCCGGCGAGTACCGGGGAGAGCTGACCCTGCGGATGAACCGTGCCTTTGCGATCGGAGACGAACTCTCGCTCCGTACCCTCTACACAAGGGAGAACATGTGGCTGGGGCAACTCGACTACTCCTTTGCCATAGGCTATTCGGGTTTAAGGGGAAACGTCGGTTATGCCCATACCGCCTATGATCTCATGGCTCCCTACGAAGGGTACACGGGGACGGCGAAAGTAAGCAAGGCGGGACTGAGCTATCCTCTCATCCGCAGCCGAAAGACCAACCTCGCCCTTTACGTTACGGGGCAGTACAAGGACCTGAACAACGAACTCTCCGGAGCAAGTTACGAAAAGAAGACGAGCCTCAGCGGCATCGCGGGATTGCAGTTCGACCATCGCGACTCATTCGGAGGAGGAGGCATCACATACGGCGACCTCTCCGTAACGGTGGGAGATCTCGATTCAGACAACGCGGGAGCGGTCCAGGGCTCCTTCACCAAGGCTAACCTTGAGATCACACGACTGCAGAATCTTTCTTCAGCCTTTACCCTCTTCGTGAACGCCTCGGGGCAGTGGTCCGACAGCGACCTTGACTCCTCCGAGAGCTTCACCCTGGGCGGTGCCAACGGAGTGAGGGCATACCCGCAGGGGGAGGCATCCGGGAGCGAAGGGTGGCTCGCCAGGGCAGAACTTCGCTATTTCTTCGGAGGCAGTTTTGCGCCCTACATCTTCTATGATGCCGGACACATCTTGAAGGATGCATCCACCGAGGAGCGCGGCATTGGCGGGGTGGGCCTGGGCCTTCGTATTGTGCGCGGCTCCCAGGAGCTTGACATCACCGCGGCCTGGCCGACCCACGGCGGGCCATCCAGATCCGACAACACCTCCGCCCCCCTGATCTGGTTCACCCTGACCCACAGCTTTTGATTCCACGTTCCCGGCCCCTCTCACCACAGGGGACACAGAGGGTGAAGCCACACAGAGAAAACCATTCTTTCTGAGAACCCGGGTTTGCCCTTCCCGTTTACCGTTCACCGTTCACGCCTTTGAATTTGGTTATTCGTCTCACTTCTTACGTCTAACTTCTTACGCTCTGGTCTTTGCACACCGTTCACCGTTTACGCCCTTGCCCCTGCTGTCATCCTGAGGAGCGCAGCGATCGAAGCGGAACGTCCGCCCACCGGCGGAGATCTGGTTTTGACCCAGATTCTTCGTCATTTCATTCCTCAGAATGACAAGCCCTTGCCTTTCCAGTCTCCCGTCTCCAGTTTCCTGACGTCTCGCTGTTAAACCGTTCACTGTTGACCGTTTACGCAGTTGGAATTAAGGCCCTTGCCCTTCCAGCCTCCAGTCTCCAGCCTCCTGTCTCCATGGTTTTTCGATTCACGATTTACGATTTACGATTCACGAAAAAACAGATTCTTCGCTCTGCTCAGAATGACAAAGCCCCTGGTCTTCCGCCCCCCAGCCGCCAGCATCCTGTATCCTTGCTTTTTCGTCTCACTTCTCACGTCTAACCTCTAACGCTCTTGCTTTCGCCCTTCCTGCCTCCAGCATCCTGTATCCAGTCGCCTTGTTTCTAATTCCTTCCCCGTTTACGCCTTGGACCTTTCCCTACAACACCCACCATGGAATGCCGTAAATATCCCGCCCCAGCACCTGAACCTCCGGGCAATCACTTACCACAAATCCTCTGACAGGGCCAAGCTGTTTTCTCGCCGCGACAATGGCCTTTGTGTCTCCAGTGGATACCGAATCCCTTGCCTTGGCCTCAAAAAGAAAAGTTTCCTTGCCTCTTACAAGAACAAAATCCACCTCATCCCTGTTTCTTCGCCAGGTAAACAGATCACCACCTGAAACATCCGTATGCGCTTTCAGCAACTGGTAAACAAGGGTCTCGAAAAGCCGTCCCCGGAACTTGTCGTCGATATCATCCGAATTTCCGAATCCATTCAAAGCGCATGCCATGCCGCAATCCGCGCAGAACAGCTTGGGAGTCTTTCTCATACCGGCAGTCTTTGTTGCCTGAAGAGGATATATGCGCCTGAAAAGAAAAAGCGTCTCCAGCATATTGATGTAGCGCGAGAGCGTACTCTGCGGCACCCCCGTATCGCGGGAGAGCGACAGCACGTTCAGAAGATTGCCAGTGATCTCCCCCAGGGCGGTCACAGTCCGGGCGAATTCCGGCAGATTGCTGATGTTGGCCAGATCCCGCATATCCTTTTCCATATAGGTCGAGAGAAACCCTTTCCACCAAAGCCCGATCTGTGACTCTTTCTCAAAATCCATCGGCCTTGGGAAAAAGCCCCGGAACAAAACCCTGTCCAGATCACCGGGTCTGGGGCCTGCCTTCAGGCCCCGCGGGTTTTCAATAAAATCCCAGGAAGCAGCCTCGCCTTGTCGCTCACTCATGGAAAAGGGTGAAAGTGCCAGATGCAGGGCCCTTCCCGCGAGACTCTCGGAAACATCCCTCAAAAGAAGCAGATTTGCCGAACCGGAAAGGACAAACTTCCGCTCTGGGTGCATATCCACTATTCGCTTGATCTCCAAAAGAACCGGGTGATATCGTTGGACCTCGTCCAGAATCACCAGAGGCTCATCGGGCAAAAAATCCTGGGGAGACTCCCTCACGGCGGCCAACACCCTCAGATCGTCGAAGGAAAAGTAAGTCGCGTCCTTCATCTTTTCCGCGCTGCGCAACAGGGTTGTTTTCCCTACCTGTCGCGGCCCCGTCAACACTACCACCGGCACCGTTTCAAGCGCTTCCGCAATAAGATCTTCCATCCACCGCTGAATATATTTCATATTTACCTCCACCATGGGTAAAAATACCCCACGCCATGGGTAATTATAACAGAAAACCGCAAAGCCCTTCGGATTCAGAATGACAAAGCCCTTGCCCCTGCCTTTCAGCTTTCCCTGTCTCCAGACGCCAGCCTCCTGACTCCTTGCCTTTCCGCCTCTCCCGTTCACTGTTGACCGTTCACGCAGTTGGAATTAAGGCCCTTGCCCTTCCAGCCTCCAGTCTCCAGCCTCCTGTCTCCATGGTTTTTCGATTCACGATTTACGATTTACGATTCACGAAAAAACAGATTCTTCGCTCTGCTCAGAATGACAAAGCCCCTGGTCTTCCGCCCCCCAGCCGCCAGCATCCTGTATCCTTGCTTTTTCGTCTCACTTCTTACGTCTAACTTCTTACGCTCTGGTCTTTGCACACCGTTTACCGTTCACGCAGTTGGTTTGACTTTCAGGTTTCCCTGCCTCCAGATGCCCGTCTCCTGCTTCCTTGGTTCTGTCTGTCATCCTGAGGAGCGCAGCGATCGAAGCGGAACCCGCCAGCAGGCGGACGTTCCGCGCCCTTTGCCCACTGGCGGAGATCTGGTTTTGACCCAGATTCTTCGTCATTTCATTCCTCAGAATGACAAATCTCTTCATCCCCCCAGATACCCCCCCTTGGGCGGGCTCCGGCCGTCCAGCGAAGAAGATGCCATAGATGAATCCACTCCCTGCAAAAACATCCCGAATTGATGTACCGTCTCCCGGAGACCCCTTGCCTTTATTCCTCATGAGCAATAAAATTACTCGTAAATCAACCGTAAACGTGGATTAGGCCCTTACTGTTCACCGTTGACCGTTCACCGTTTACGCCTTTAGGAGTTTTTCCCATGCTCGAACCCTTTATCACCTCAAAGACCCGTGTCCGTCTACTGCTGAAATTCTTCCTCAACCCCGGTACCAGCGCCTACCTCCGGGGTCTGGCGGAGGAATTCGGCGAGTCCACAAACTCCGTCCGGGTGGAACTCAACCGCCTCTCCGAGGCAGGCATACTCGAATCCGCCGACGAGGGGCGCACCAAAGTCTACCGCGCCAACAGAAAACATCCCCTCTTCCCCGAGATCCGGCGCATAGTCGAAAAGACCGTGGGTATGGACAGGATCGTGGAGCAGGTAGTCTCAAGACTCGGTAACGTGGAGCTTGCCCTGGTTACAGGCGACTACGCCCGGGGCATCGACTCAGGTCTCATCGATCTCGTCCTCGTTGGCGACATCGACCAGACCTACCTTTCGGAACTTGTCAAAAAAGCGGAAGACCTCATCGAAAGAAAGATCCGCACCCTCGTCCTTGCACGGGGCGAATACAAAAAACTGGAAGAAAAATTCACCCGTG
>Ga0334883_1005556_pt1 | contig 11053 bp, 7 predicted proteins | sample GraSluR1_MG_6_FD_207230 | JGI IMG/M metagenome (GOLD analysis project Ga0334883, IMG submission 207230) | Sludge microbial communities from methane-producing bioreactor in Wageningen University, Netherlands - Granular Sludge_09_05-R1 | ecosystem: Engineered > Bioreactor > Anaerobic > Unclassified... | reverse complement strand
GAGGCGACCCTGGCCATGGACGCGGCCCTCAAGGCTGCCGACGTGCGCACCATCAAGCTCTTCACACCGCCGACGGAGACCAACTACGCGGCGGCGTGGCTGCACGGCGACCTGAACGCCTGTCAGGCCGCGGCCGAGGCCTTTGCCGAGGCGGTGGTCGAGGTGGTGCGCTGGCCCACGCGGCTCTAGTGCGACCCAGGGGCGCCTGGCCGCCGGCCTAGGGATAGGCTCAGTCTACCGTCTTGGCGCAACGGAAGCCCAGGGTCGTGCCATAGCTGGTGGGTGCCAAGGAGTGGCGGGCCGAGGTGCGCATGGTGGGGCCAGTGCTGTTCCAGCCGCCGCCGCGCACCACGCGCTGGGTGCCCGTGCTGGGGCCCGTGGGGTTGACCGCGGCGGCGGCGGTGTAGGTGGTGGCGCCGTACCAATCGGCGGTCCACTCGGCGACGTTGCCCGCCATGTCGAGGAGGCCGTCGGGTGAGGCGCCATTGTTGCTGCCGAGGAGGAAGGAGCCGACGGGCGCCGTCGCGGCGAAGCCATCGCCGGTGTAGAAGTCATCGCCGTTGGCCTTCGCCGTGGACAGGCCCCACTCGAGGCTGCTGCAATAGGTGCCCCAAGAATTGGGGCAAGAGTTGCCCCAGGGGAAGCGTTGGTGATCGGGGCCTTTGGCGGCGCGCTCCCACTCGGCCTCCGTGGGCAGGCGTTTGCCGACCCACTCACAGTAGGCTTTGGCCTGGCTCCAGGTGACGCCGTTGATGGGGTGGTTGCCGCGGCCGAGGACCCCGGCGTTGTAATTGGCGCCCGTGGCGGCAGCGGTGCAGGGACCATTGTTGACGCAGAGTTGGTACTCCGTGGTGCTGACCTCATAGCGATCGATGAAGTAGGCGCTCAAGGTGACGCTGTGGCTGGGCTGGGCGTCGCTCTCGCACCAGCCGTCGCCGTTGGCGAGGGTGGGGCAGCCCATGGCGTAGGTGGTCGTCGCGCCGCTGGACGGGAGACGGCGCATCGCCGCTGGGCTGCAGGCGAAGGTACCGGGCTGGGTGACGCTCTCGCTACATACGCCGTCGAGGGTGGCGCAGTTGACCGTGGTGATGGCGCCGTCGACGCAGGTGGTCAAGGTCTGCCCCTGGCAGGCGCTGTGCAGGGGGCTGCCACAGATGCCGCCGCAGCCGTCGGGTCCACAGCTCTTGCCGTCACAGTCGGGGACGCAGACGCAGTGATGGCCGCCTTGGCCGTCTTCCCGGCAGGACTCACCGCTGGTGCTGCAATGCTCCGTGGCGATGACACCGTCATCGCACCAGCGCAACAGATCACCTTGGCATTCGCTGCTGAGATCCTCCCCACAGATGCCGCCGCAGCCGTCGTCGCCGCAGGCCCTGCCGGTGCAATTGGGCAGGCAGGCGCAGTGGTGACCCCCTTGGCCGTCCTCCTGGCAGATGTCACCCGACTCACCGCAGTCGACGCGCTGAATGACGCCGTCTTGGCAGAGGCGCAGGGTGGTGCCGTCGCAGTCGCTGGTGAGGAATTCGCCGCAGACGCCGCTGCAGCCGTCGGATCCGCAGGCTTTGCCCGTGCACTCCGGGGTACAGCCAGGATCGACGCAGTGGTGGCCGCCTTGGCCGTTCTCTTGGCAGACGTCGCCTGCGGCAGCGCAATCGACGCTTTGAATGACGCCGTCTTGGCAGAGGCGCAGGGTGGTGCCGTCGCAGTCGCTGGTGAGGAAGTCGCCGCAGACGCCGCCGCAGCCGTCGGGCCCGCAGGCCTTGCCTGTGCACTCCGGGGTACAGCTAGGATCGACGCAGTGGTGGCCGCCTTGGCCTTTCTCTTGGCAGACGTCGCCTGACGCGGCGCAGTCGAAGGGTTGAATGACGCCGTCTTGGCAGAGGCGCAGGGTGGTGCCGTCGCAGTCGCTGGTGAGGAAGTCGCCGCAGATGCCGCCGCAGCCATCGGGCCCGCAGGCCTTGTCGGCGCAGTCTGGGGTGCAGGTCTCAGGGGTGTCGTCGTCGACCTCAGGGGTGACGTCGATGGGGACATCGCTGGGGTCGATGTCGGTGAGATCCTGTGGCAGCAGGTCACTGTCTGCCGGGAGATCTGGGTCCACGTCGGCTTTGGATCCGCCGCTGTCGTCGCAGGCACTCAGGGAGTAGAGGAGCAGGAGAGAGAGGGCCAGGAGGGAGAGGTTTCGCATGATGTGCACTCGCGCTGATGTATAAGGTTAGACGCTGCTCAGGGCAGCAAGTAGAGGTGTCGTGCATCGAGGGCTGGTGCGGTGTCGCGTAGGGCGATCACCGTAATGGGCCACGGTGGATGCGGGTCAGGGAAGGGCAGCTCGACGGCCAGGGCCGCGCCCCAGGTGAATTCGAGCCACAGCTCGCACCACGCAGGGCTGGCGGGGCAGCGGTCGAGGAGGCGGTCGCTCAAAGCGATACCGAGGCGGGTGTCGTCGAGCCTCACGGCGAGAAAGGCGTCGGGGTCGTCACTCGGGTGCCCGAGGACGGCACGGGTGATGCCCAGGGGACTGAGCTGGACGGCGACGGGGGCGAGCAAGTGGGCGTCAGGTCGTTGTTGCTGCAGGTCCTGGAGCCAGGTGTGGAGGGCTGCGGCAGGCAAGAGAGGAGGGCCGAGACGTTCAGTCATGTCAGCTCCGAGGCCGGGTGGTGTGGGGGCTTCGCTCGGTTGCTTCGCGCCGGTGACGGTGGTGGGCCGTTGCGGCGCATCCTGGCCGGCGGCCGGTGAGGCGCCGGGGGGCGAAGGCGGCAGGGGCGGTTCGGGTTGGCAGGAGAGTGCGAGCAGAGCGAACGCAGCCAAGAGTCCATGGCGGAGCATGTGGTGTTACCTCGCGAGGGCCACCGTCGGGGTGACGGAGCGCACTGAGCTGCCTTCTTTTATGGTGAAAAAGCGTGACCGAGGCAACATCTTTGCCGGTGGGCACTGCATGCCTTGCAGCTAGACCCAGGGGGCTGCGACGGGTTAAAAGCCATAGACCATAGATGAGGGGCGCGACGCAACGCGGGTCGCAGTTGTGAGGCAACACGTGAGGGGAGTTCCAGAACGGGCGAGGGTGCCTTTTGCCATCATCATCCACGGCGATGTCGAGCAGAGTGCGGCGTTGGCGACGCTGTTAGGGGACGAAGGCTTGGAGGCGCGTTGCTACGCCTCGCTTCAGGCGGGCTTGCGCGCCCTGATGGAGGTTCTCAGTGAGGCAGAGCGCGCGTCTCAGCAGGCGGGGCTGCTTCCTGCTGACGCAGTGCCGGGCGGTGCGTTGCCGTCGCTGTTGGTCCTCCAAGAGGAGGTGCTGGGTGTTGCTGACGGCTGGCGTTTGGGTGCGATGATGCGCTCTAGCGCTTGGTCTCCCCTCGCGGGGCTGCCGCTGTTGCTGTTGGCGGCGCCAGCGCGGGTCGGTGCCTCTGGCTTTGCTTTGGGGGAGGCCGCGGTGGTCTTGGAGGCGCCCCTGGACTTGGCCCTTTTTCGGGGCGAAGTGCGCGCCTCGTTGCGCGGTCAACGGCGGGGGCGTCCGCGGGCGTTATTGGTCTTGGGTCCCGGCGAGGGCGATGGCTTGGACGCCGCCTTGGCGGGGTGCGGCTGGTGCCCAGTGCGGGTGCAGGGCTTGCGTGAGGCCCTCGCCGCGCTTGACGAGGGCGCGTGGCAGGCGGTGTTTTTGTCTGAGCCGCTGCTCGACGTGGCCCTTGGGTCGTTGTTGGCTTCGGTGTCGCAGCAGCAGCCGGCTTGTCTCAGCGTGGTCATGGGTGAGGCGGCGACGAGCAGCGCGACCCTGGCGTGGCACCTGCGGGGCGCGGCGGCGGTGTGGTCGTTGGCGACACCAGCACCCTTGCTCGTGCAGGCCCTGGGTCACCTGGTGCGTGAGCATGCGCTTTGGCAACGCGAGCTTCGTTTGGCGCGGCGCGTCGAGGCGGTGGAGGGTGAAGCGGCGCGCTTGCAGTGGCTCAGCGGCTACGTGCAGAAGGGGCTCTGGGAGTGGAGCGCCACCCAAGAGCGTGAGGTGGCGCCGCGTGGACCCGAGGCGTGGTGTGGCTTCATGCGGCCAGAGGAGCGAGCGCGCTTTGCCGAGGCGTGGTCCGCTTTTCTTGCGGGCAAGGAGGACGCATTCTCGCTGGAGTATGGTGTGCAGGACGCGGGGCAACAGCGCTGGGTGGCGACCCAGGGTGAGGTGGTGGTGCGCTCAGACCAAGGCGCGCCGCTGCGGGTCGTGGGCACCCACACGGACGTGACGGCGCGCAAGCGCGCCGAACAAGCGCTCCAGGCCAGCGAAGCCTACAAGCGGGCCATGTTGGATGCCATACCGGACCTGATGTTCGTCTTCGACAGGGATGGGCATTTCATCGACTACAAGGCCACTGGAGACGAGCAGCTCATTCTCTCTCCAGCGCATTTCGTGGCGCGTCACTATTCGGAGGTCTTGCCGCCAGAGCTGGCGCGCATCACCCGAGAGAACCTCGAGCGTTTGACGGCTACCGGGGTCTTACAGAGCTACATCTACGCGGTTGGTATCCAGGGCGAGACCCGTTACTTCGAAGGTCGCCTGGTCAAGTGTGGTGCCGAAAGGGCCCTCGCCATCGTCCGTGATGTCACGGCGCAGAAGGAGATGGAGCGCGCCCTGCAGGCCAGCGAGGCCCATTTCCGCAGCATCGTGGACAACTCGGCAGCGGCGTACTTTTTCGTCGACCATGAGGGTCGTATTCGCCAAGTCAATCCTGCCTGGTTGCGTTTCTTCAATCGCGAGGAAGCCGAGGCGGTTTTTGGACAGCACTTCAGCGAGGTCGTGGGTGAGTCGGAGGCGTTTTGGGGGCGTGACTTTCCCCGGGGTCTGCGCGAAGGGGTGGTGGTCCAAGGCGAGGCCCTATGGCATCCGCCGACTGGACAGATGCGCTGGCACAGCATCAGCGCGAGCCCGCTGTGGCGCGAGGGGCGTCTGCAGGGTATGGACGTCTTTGTCTTTGACGTGAGCGAGCAGAAGCAAGCCGAGCAAAGCTACCAGCGTCTCTTCCTGGAGATGCGCGATGCCTTTGCAGTGCATGCGCTCATTCGCGACGAAGAGGGCGCGGTGGTGGACGGTCGCTTGTTGGCGGTCAATCCGGCCTTTGAGAAAATGAGTGGTCGCCAGGCGAGTGCCGTGGTGGGGCATCTGGTGAGTGAGATCTGGCCGGAGGCGAGCTTGCAGATTGTGCGGTTGGCAGAAGCTGCGCTGCAGGGGACGGCCGAGACGCTGGCCTATGAGAGCCAAGATTTGGGTAAGACCTTCGAGGTGATGGCCTTTTGCCCAGCGCCGGAACACTTGGCCTGCATCTTTCGGGACGTGACCCAACGCCGCCGCGCCGAGGAAGAAAAGGCCAAGCTGGAGAGCCTCCTCTTCCAAGCGCAGAAGTTGGAGTCCATCGGCCGTTTGGCGGGTGGCATCGCGCACGACTTCAACAACATGCTGGGGGTGATCCTGGGGCATGTCGAGATGGCCTTGGAAGGGGCGGAGAGGGCGACGGCGCCGTTGCGGCAGAGCCTGGAGCAGATTCAGGACGCGGCGCAGCGCTCGGCAGAGCTGACGCGGCGACTCTTGGCCTTTGCGCGCAAGCAGGCGAACGCTCCCCGCGTTGTGGATCTCAATGCCCACATTGCTGGGATGTTGATGATGCTGCGCCGCTTGTTGGGTGAAGAGATCGCCTTGGAGTGGCAGCCCGAGGCGGCGCTGTGGACCGTCCAGGTCGATCCCAGCCAGATCGATCAGGTCATGGCCAACCTCTGCGTCAACGCGCGAGACGCCATCGCGGCACACGGGCGCATCACCATCAGCACGGCCAACTGTCATTTTGAAGAGGTCGACTGCACGGAACACCCCGAGATGATCCCAGGGGCCTACGTCATGTTGGCGGTCACGGATGATGGCGGCGGGATGGCCCGCCAGGTGCAGGCGCGCCTCTTCGAGCCCTTCTTCACCACCAAGGAGGCGGGCAAAGGGACGGGCCTCGGCTTGGCGATGGTCTATGGCATCGTCAAGCAGAATCGGGGTTTCATTCACGTCTATAGCGAGGTTGGGCGAGGTTCTTCGTTCAAGCTCTATTTTCCTCGCCATGGGGCTGCCGCGGAGACGGTGAGCTCGGCGGCGCGGCGGGAGACGCCGCGCGCCAAGGGCCTGGAGACGGTGCTCGTGGTGGAAGACGAGGCGGGGATTCTAGCCATCGTCAAGACCATGCTCGAGCGGCATGGTTACGCCGTGTTGGCGACGACGAGCGCCGGCGAAGCGCTCGCGCTGGCCCAGAAACACGGGCGGGAGATCGACCTGTTGCTGACGGACGTGGTGATGCCTGAGAGCGATGGGCGGGCCCTGGCGCAGCAGGTACGTGAGTGGTCTTCGCCCCTGGCGGTGGTGTTCATGTCGGGCTACGCCGTGGATGTGATGACCCAACCTGAGGCCGACGCAGGGGTGGGCTATTTGCAGAAGCCTTTCACCCAGCGAGAGCTGTTGGCGCTGGTGCGGGAGCTCCTGGACACGGTGGGCGGGCGAGCTGGGGAGCCTTGAGCTTCGTGCCGTGCTTCAGGGTTGGCGCAGCAGGTGAGTGCGGTAGTGGGCGAGCTCGGCGATGGAGGCTCGGCAGTCATCGAGGGCGCGGTGGTTGGAAGCCTTGTTGAACTTCGGGACCTGGGGGAACCAGCGGTGGGCGACTTCCTTGAAGGAAGAGACGTCGATGCTGCGGTAGTGGAGGTGCTCGGCGAGGCGCGGCATGTGGCGGTGGAGAAAGCGCCGATCTTGCCAGATGGAGTTGCCGCAGAGCGGCGCGATGCGGGGCGCGATGTGGGCGGCGAGAAAGGCCAGGCTCTGGCTCTCCGCTTCGGCGAGGGAGATGGCGCTGTCGCAGACTTGCTGCCAGAGGCCTGAGGCGCGGTGGTGGTTTCGATTCCAGTCGTCCATGGCGAGGAGGCGAGCCTCGGGGAGGTGGATGACGAGGTTGGGCCCCTCGGCGATGGTTTGGAGCTGGTTGTCGGTGATGATGGTGGCGATCTCAATGATGGTATCGCGCTCGGGGTCGAGCCCAGTCATCTCGAGGTCCATCCAAACGAGGGCGTCCGCGGTGAGCATGTCATGGCTCCTATGGCGAGGGTCGTGAGGGTTTGCGCGCCCTTCCTGCCGGGGCAGGCGCTGGGCCTGGCGTAGGTGGATCCAGGACGCCAATGAAGGGGGCACCATAGTCAGGATGGTGCGACGTGGAAAGGGTGGTGGAAAATCGTGCACAAGTGGCAGACGCGTGACAAGTGATGGGGTCTTGAGTTAGCTTGCTGGGTCAGCAATTCGTGGCGGGCGTTTGCCTGGCCATTGGTTCCACCGCGTCGTTTGCGCGGATGCACTTTGAGGTGACCTATGCGAATGAGAACGATCATTGTGTTTTTGCTGGCCGTGGCTTTCTTGGCGATGGGCTGCGAGCAGAAGGCCAAGGACGACAAGGCGAAAGAGGCCGAGAAGAAGCCCGTTGCCGAGGGTGAAGAGAAGGCCGGCGAAGAGAAAGCCGGCGAGGAGAAGGCCGGCGAGGCGGCGGCTGAAGCGCCCGCCGTGCCGGGTGAGGGTGTCGAGAGCGCGGCCGTGGCGGCCGTCGAGACGCCGCCCGAAGTGGTCGCGCCGGTGGTTGCGCCCGTGCCGCTGGGGGAGATCAAGAATCCTTTCTTGGCGTACGTCCCGGCAGATACGACCTACCTTTGGGCGACTTTGAGCACCTTGCCTCTGGAAGAAGTGCCCATCGATCTAGAAGTGTGGATGAAGGCCTATGAAGGTTTGGCGGGCTATTTCTCTGCGCAGGGTATGCCTGAGGTCGAGGCCTTGGTTGGCGCTGTGCTCGATGAGTTCAAGGGCAAGTGGAACCGCGAAGGTTTGGCCAGCCTGGGCATGCTCGCTGAGTCGCACCAGGTCATTTATGGCTTGGGTGTGTTTCCGGTGATGCGGGTGCAGCTCGCCGATGGCGCCGTCTTCGAGACGGTCTATGCGCGGGTGGAAGAGAAAGCCAAAGTGCAGGCCGAGAAGCGCAGCCATGGCGAGGTACAGTACCGCGCTTATCCGTTGGAAGATGGGGTTGAGGTGGTTGTAGCGATTTTGCCTCAGGAGCTGGTGGTGACCATCGTTGCCCAGCCTACGGCTGAGTGGCAATTTGAGAATCTCTTCAACCCCGTGGCCAATGGCATTGACGTGGGCACCCTGCAGGCGCTGGCGACGCAGTTCACCGGCAAGGGCGTGCAGGTGGGTTTCATCGATATGCAGGCCATTTACAAGAATCTGGTGGGGGACGCCAAGAGCTCCTTGTCCGAGAGCCTCGAGAAGCTGGGCGTGCCTTTGCCCGTGGAAGGCTTGGATGGCGTCTGCAAGGACGAAGCGAGCAAGCTCTTGGCGACCATGCCGCGTTTGACCATGGGTTCGGACACCGTCGGCGATACCTTCCGCTTTTTGTTGACCCTGGAGCTTGGCGACGCCACCCATCGCAGCGATTTGCAGCGTCTGGCGGCGGCCGTGCCTGGTGTGGGCAATGTGAAGGGCAACCCAGTGTTGGCCTTTGGTATGGGGATGGACGTGGCCCAGACCGTGGGCTGGCTTTCCAAGCTGTCGAGCACTATCCAAGGTGCCCCTTACCGTTGTGAGGCGTTGGCTTTCCTCAACGAGATGGCCGAAGGGCTGGCCGAGGTGCGAGATCCGAGCAACATCCCGCCCTTCGTTTTGGATATCAAGGGTTTCAATGTCGTGGTCGAGAACCTGGCCTTGGGTGATGACATGATGCCGACGGCCCTGGCGGGGATGGTCCTCATCCAGAGTGACTCGCCTGCGGATCTCTTCGCGCTGGCGGGTGGCTTGGTGCCGGGTCTGGACGGTGTGGCCATGGAGGTGGGTAAGGTGGTGAAGCTGCCTGCGATTCCTGGCCTGCCCCCCTTCCTGAGTGAGATCCACGCGATGATGACGGAGAAATCGCTGGTGATCGGGGTTGGCCCTGGCCAAGGCGACAAGTTGGCCGCTTTCGCGGCAAGTGCGGCCGCGAGTCCGGCGCCGATCCTGCACATTGGCTACGATTATGGTCGCTTCTTCGAGATCCTCGGGCCGTTGATGATGGCCGCCGATCCGAGCATGGCGCAGATGATCGATGCCTATAAGACGCTGGGCATGTTGGAGATGGGACTCGCCGTCGGGCCAACGGGCATCGATGCCAAGATCAACATGAAGGCCAAGAAGTAAGCGGCGGGCACCTCCGTCCGTAGCGACATAGAGAGACGAGCAAAGGCAGGTTGTTCCTCGTCGTGGGCAACCTGCATGACATTTTTCCTTTGGGAAACGAGGAGTGTTCCATGTCTGAGTGGTGGATTCGCAGGCTGTGGGTCGTGGCGCTCATGGCTGTGGTGGCCATGAGCTTTGGCTGCCAGCAGAAGAAAGAGAAGGCGCCCGCCGAGGTGAGCGCGCCGAGCGCTGCTGAAGAAGGGCCCTTGCTCCCATCGGAGGAAGGGCAGCCCGCAGAGGGGGGCGAGGCGGTGGTCCCTGCCGATGCGGAAGGTGCGCCCAAGGCAGTGGCGGTGGAAAGTCGTTTCGACGCCGGGACCGTGGAGATGGGGCAAGACGTGGTACACACGTTCAAAATCCGCAATGAAGGAAATAAGGAGTTACGGCTGCTGCGCGCCATGAGCTCTTGAGGCTGCACAGCTTCCGTCTTGTCGACGGAGGCCATTCCCCCGGGTGGGGAAGGAGAGGTCAAGGCAACAGTGAGTACGCGTGGACGTTCAGGTGCTTTCTCCAAGAGTGTTCGGGTGGCGACGGATGATCCCGAGAACCCGATGATCGAGCTGGAGATCGCTTGCTTCGTGGTGCGTGAAGTGATGGCCATCCCGAATCTCGTGACCTTTGGCCAGATCGGACGCGGTGAGGAGGCTAGCCGAGAGTTCACGCTGCGCGCGGCCGATGCCGCGACAGAGGTTCGAGAAGTGGTTCTGGAAGATGAGCGCTTTCGCCTCCGCGAGCTCGAAGGCAGCGAGGACGGGCGGCGTTTCGTCATCGAGGTGGTGAAGCTGAGTGAGTTCGGGCGTTTTGGCGTGGATGTGGTGGTCCGCTATGCGCTGACCGATGGCGAGCCGAAAGAGATGACCGTGCCCGTCCGCGGTGAGGTGGTGGGTGATCTGCGTTATGCCAAGACGGTGAACCTCTTCAAACGGGGTGACACCTATCCTGGTCATGACTTCGTCATCACTTCGCGCAGCAATACGCCCGTCAAAGTGATCGAGGCGACGGCAAGCGATCCGGCGTTGAGCGTGGAGATCAGAGAGGCGGAAGGTCAGCGTGCGCTGATTCATATGGGCGTGGTCGACCCCTCGCAGGACTTCTCCACGCCGGTGCGTGGGACCGTGAAGATTAAGACCACCGACCAGGACGAGCCTGAGGTGGAGATCGCCTTCGTCATTGCCGATCGCGGTGTTGGCGCCGGCGCGGCGCAACTGCGCGGCGGTGGGCTGCGGCCAGGCCAGCCGGCCCAAGGGATGGAGCTCAAGGATGGCGACCCCACTTTTCGCCAAGCCATCATCGAGCAGCGCCGGCGTGACCGAGTGCAACGGATGAAGCTCGACGACAAGAGCGAGGAAACGCCGCCCCCCGCGCCTTGATGGCCGCTGCGGCATCTGGAGCGCCTCGAGCTTCAAGGCCAAGGGCGCTCTGGAATGTGTTGCAGGTGGTTGACCCAGCGCGCCATGGTGAAGAGCCAGTCCGAGAGGCGGTTGACATAGACGAGAACTGCCGATGGGACGCTTTGGTCTTCGGCCAAACGGGAGAGTTCGCGTTCACCGCGCCGACACTGGGCGCGTGCCCAGTGGAGGTGAGCGGCCAGGAGGTGACCGCCAGGGAGAATGAAGGAGGTCAGCGGCGCCATGGCCGCCGTGGCGGCATCGATCTCTGCTTCGAGCCGTGTGGCGTCGGCAGGCGTGAGGCGGGCGAGGCGGTGGTGCTGGTCGTCCTCGGTGGCGGTGTAGGCGGCGAGGACCATGAGATCGGCCTGAATTTGCTGGAGCTGAGCCATCAAGACCCGCCAGGGATCGGCGG
>Ga0334883_1005544_pt1 | contig 11076 bp, 4 predicted proteins | sample GraSluR1_MG_6_FD_207230 | JGI IMG/M metagenome (GOLD analysis project Ga0334883, IMG submission 207230) | Sludge microbial communities from methane-producing bioreactor in Wageningen University, Netherlands - Granular Sludge_09_05-R1 | ecosystem: Engineered > Bioreactor > Anaerobic > Unclassified... | reverse complement strand
TAATAGGCTTGCCACTGCCCGCCGCGCACCCGCGCCGCCGGCCACAGCCTCACGGTGGGCAGCTCCCGCGTTGGCACGGGCACAGCCGCCCCTTGCGCAAAGGCCGCGCTCACCGTAAATACGCGGGAAAGCTCAATGCGGTTCTGGTACGCGGCGCCATCCACCCGCCGCCTGCGCGTAAGCTGCATGTGCGCGCGCACCTTGTGCACGCCGTCTTCTTCAAAGGCTTCAAAATGAAAGCTGGCGGCAGGTATGGCAGGGCGGTAGAGTTCCTCTTCCTCCGCATCCGCGGCGCGGCTGAGCCACTGCATCAGCTCATGACCGATGGGCGGCACCGCGTACCACCGCTGCGCGCCATGCACGGTGCATTGGCCGTTGAGCCGCGCATCCTCAAAGGGCGGCACGCCCTCGCACAAAAGCAGGCAGTCTGAAAACGCGTGCGTAAGGGTGTGCACATCTTCCAGCCCTACCAACTCGCGCGTTAAGCGCGGCAGGGTGGCGGGCACATCCGTAAGGGGCAGCTGCAAAGCGATGGCGCGTTCGCCCGCCTCACGAAAGCCCGCGCGCTGCACGCTCCACTCCCGAAGCAGCGCAATCACGCGACGGCTTGCGCCCAGCCTTCCCGTGAGGCGGTTGGCCAGCCCCACAAAGCGCTTGGCTACGGCGCGATTCCATTCGCCGTCAAATTGCAGGGGCAAGCTCGCTTCCTGCCACAAACGGCGCAGCGTCTCCTGCTCGCCGGGGGTATTGGCGGGCTCCAGCAGGTACAACGGCGATTCGATGGCAAACGCCTTGCCGTGGAACGTATAGGTAATCACGCTCACGCCGCCCAGCTCCGCGGGCGCATCGGCGTCGGCGTGCGAAAGGCGGCTCAGCAGCGGATTTTTGGCAAGGTCGGTAAGCGCCAGGGGATCATCCCTGCGGGCAAGCCCTTGCAGCGCGGTCACTTCCTTGAGGCCGCACACCGCCAGCGCGCGGATGTACAGCTCCCGCGCCGCGTGCGGGTCGCCCGCTTCCAGCCGCTCCCGGAAAGAGCCGCGGCGGGAAAGCAAATCCCCGATGAATTGGTCAATCAGCCCGCACAGGCTCGCATCCGCCGCATACAGGGGACTGTTGAGCTCCGCGCGTTCATTGAGCGCCTGTACATAGCGCAGGCGCTGCAACAGGCGCGCGCGATCTTCCTCGGTCAGCAGCGGGCAGGGATCCTCAAAGCGGTGGCGCGCACGGTTGTACCAGCGCACCGTATCGGGCAGGTAGTCGGAAAGATCACCCGCGTTGGCGGCGGGCGCGAGCGCCACAGCGGGGGATAGCATCCCCACGGCTTTCTTCTCAGGCACGCCGTCCCGCGTGATGGACAGGGTAAACAGCCACAGCCCAAACGCCGCGCGCTCGGGGGGCAGCGCGGCCTTCACCCCATGCAGAAAAGCCCCGCCTTCATCGGTAAGCATGTTCTGGCATTCCAGCAGCGGCCACGTGGCGTCCTGCGCCCAGCAATCCCACAGCAGCAGCATCGCAAGCGTGCCGCGCCAATCCACCATCTCCTGATGGCGCATGGCATCTTCATAGGGCAGGCGCATCAGGCGGCGCAACTGCGCCTCGCCCGCCAGCACATCGGGGATGGAATACCCCACATCCTCCCCCGGGGTGAGCATATTGCGGGCGACGCTTTCCAGCCATTCATGGGGCTTTTGGTTGCCATCGCTCACGATGCCCGCGCGCGTCTGGTAGCCGGTATGAAAGCCCTCATCCATGGTGGGCAGCAGCGTAAGGTAGGTTGTTTTACGATCCAGCGCAGCTTTGCGCTCATCTTTGCGGGTACGTTTCATAGGCTGTCCTCCTCTACCACGGCGGCCAGCAGCGCCGCCGTAAAGCTGGCAAAGGCGGCCTGATAGCCCTCCCCCGCGCGTGTGCCGCCGCCCATGCCCGCCACCGCGTGCGCGGCGGTAATGCGGTCGGGCACACGCTGGGCGATGATCTTGCCAAACCCATCCCACAGCGCGCGGCGGCACGCCTCTACCGCGCGGGCATCCCGCGCATCGGCAGCGGTGCCGTACAGCGTCAAAAGCGTATGCAGCTCATGGAGCAAGGCGGGGTTAAACAACTTGTTATGTGGCAAGCCCTCGGGCGTTTCCTGCGGTTTTTGCTCGGCCACGCGCTGCTCTACGGCGCGCAGGGCATCTTCATTGACCAGCGCAAAGCGATCTTCCACCCCATCCAGGGCGCGTTCCATGGCCGCCAGCCGATCTTTTTCCACAAGCAGGCTTTGCGCGTCAATCAGCCGCGCGTCTTCCCCTTCAAAGCGGGCAATCCGCTCCCGTTGCTCCGCCAGCGCGGCGCGCTGGCTTTCCAGTTTCACAAGGCGGCGGTTCTTTTCCGCCTGCAACAGCCCCAGATAGGTTTGCCCGCCCACGGCGGCGATCAGTTGCGGCAGGCGCTGGTTCAGCGCGGCGTATTCCCGCATCAGCTCGCTCTCATAGGCATCGGGCGTTGGTTCGGGTTGCTGCTCCGCAGGCGTTTCCTGCCGCGCGGCAAGGGAAGCGCGCACCTCCACAAAACGGCCGTACAGCTGCGAAAGCTCCCGCGCGGCGGTTTCTTCGGGCTTTTCGGGGCGCAGGGTGGGGGGCAGGGTGCGCAGTACCTGCCACATCCAGTTGCCGTAGAAGGCCATCAGCTTGTAAAGCGCATCCGTCAGTTTCTCCAGCGCCGCGCGCTGCGCGCCGCTCCATTTATGGATATCATGGAAATACGCGGCCATGTAATTGACGGTGTGCGCCTGCCGCGCCGCGTCCTCCCGCAGGATGGCGCGCAGCGTGGGGTAACATTCGCCAAAGAACAGCGCGGCGCTCTTCATCAGCCCGCCAAAGCTGCCGCGGTAGAAAGCCGCTTCGGTATCAAAACAATCCCAGCTGACCTCGCGGGAATGCCACTGGTAGTAGTAACAATCGATATTGTGCGCATCCGCCCCGCGAAAACCCGTGCGGAAGAACTGCGCCGCGCAGCGCACCGCCAGCCACTCCAGCAAATGCGCGTCATTTTCCTGGCTTTGGGAGCCGGTGGAGTAAATGCGCTGCGTCACAAACGCCTCGCGCGGCAGGCCAAGCAGGTACAGCGCGTCATACACGCCGCGCGCATCCTCCTGCCCGGAGCGGATCATCCCCTCCATGCCGTAGTATTGCAGCGCCGTGCGCGCCTTGTCCAGGAATGTGGATGATTTGACCACGATCTCCATGGTTTCATCCGCCGTGGCGGGGGGAACGTCAAAATAGGGCAGCATCAGCGTGGCGGATAGCACGAACCGATCGGCGCGGTCACGGAAGCGTTCCCGCAAAAAACGGCTGATGCTGGGGATGCCGCTGGCGCCCGTGCCCCCGAAGATGGACCCCACCAGCATCACCTTGACCGTATCGCCCGCGTCCAGCTCGCGGCGCATCCGCGCAAGCATGGTAACCATTTCATCGGGCTGCCCTTCGGCGGCCAGCGCGTCCAGATTGTCCAGCAGATCGGCAAAAAAGAGCACGCCCAAATCCGGATGCCCGCGAAAGCCCTCGCTGTACTCCAGCTCCGCTTCGGTACGGGAGAAGAGCGAATCCGCCAGCAGTTTGTCGCGGCGGTGGTTCTTGGTCATGCCCGCCACCGATGTGGCGCGCTTGGCAAGGTTCATGTTCCACCGCTCCACCGAAAGCCTGGTGTGAAAACCCCGGTACGGCACATGCGCGGCGGCGAAAGCTTCCCGCACGGTTTCATAATGCTCGCTGGCCTGCTTGGCGCGGGTGGTGTTGCCGCAGGCCGCGTCCACATCCACGATGAGGGCGGTAACATCCGGCAAAGGCACGCGGCGGCCTTCTTCATCCGGCGCGTACAGCGCATCCGCGGCGCAGGCGTACACCAGGGATTCCAGGATTTTGTTGCCGGTGCCGCCGATGGCGATCAGGTAATAGGACATAGAACCTCCTGTTGCAAGGGCTTGCAACGCCCATACGGTAACAATCGATCAAAGCGGCGCGTGGCGCGGGCACAGAACAGGCGGCTTCATCCGCGGCGACCTGCCGGGGCAAAGCGGGGGGAAGCGCGCGCCAGTGCCACGGCGCAACCTGGCGCCCAACCCGCAGGCGGCATTGCTTTGCGTGGCGTATGGTTAAGCCGCCCCGCGCGCGGCGCAAACCGCCGCTGCCTACAGCCGCTTGAAGAACGCCTTCTTGCCCGACAGCGCAGGCGGCGCGGCAAAGCGGAAGCTCACCCACGCCGCAAGCGGAATGAGCGCGAACCCGCCAAAGTAAACCAGATAATCCCACACAGTACGCCCGCTGATCCACCGTACCCCCACAAGGTACAGCGCCAGCGCGCCCGCAAGGCAGATGGCCACAATCGCAAGCAGCATCAGCCGATAGGTGCGTATAGCACCGAGCACCGCGCGCGCGCCGCTTTTGGGGCGCATATACCCCGCGCGCCACAGGAGCTGGCTAAGCAGTGCAAGCACCCAGGTAAGCGCCACCGCCGCGCCCACCGCGTAGCGCCACACCAGATCCCGCGCCGCGATGGCCGCGCCCAGCGCCGCCTGCCCCCCGCCGGTGCTATCCAGCGCGCTGCGCAGGGCTTGCGGAAGGGGCACATTCAAGGCCAGCAGGCTAGCGCCCAGTTCCGGCGCGGAGCCTGCCAGCTTGTAGGGGTAGAGGTACACCAGCGCCAGCAGCGGCAGCAGCAACGCAAGCCCCCATGCCAGCACATAGCACAGGAGCACCTTGGTGCGGTTGTGGTATTTGACGCGCAGGGTTACGCTGGGCATGGCGCAAGTTCCTTTCCGGCATGGCGCGCACTGGGCGGCATGCGCTGGGGGATGAGGTACGGGCGGGGCTGGTGCTTGCCCCGCATCCTGCGGGGATGGCAAGGGCGGCGCGTTCGCCTGCTTACAAAACGCGCATCGCGCTGGGCTTTGCCTGCGCCCGCCTACGGGTTTCATGCTTTGGAAACGCGACAGGGCGGGCATTGCCGCATGGCTTCGCTGTTGCGTGCTTTCAGGCTTGCATGCTTTCAACGCACGGCGCATCGCCACATGGGCGGGGTTCGCCTGCTTACATAACGCGCATCGCGCTTTGCTTCGCCTGCGCCCGCCTACGGGTTTCGTCCTTTGAAAACGCGACAGGGCGGGCATTGCTGCTTGACCCCGTTGTTAAGTGCTTTCAGGCTTGCTTGCTTTCGACACACGGCGCATCGCCACATGGGCGGGGATTGCCTGCTTACAAAACGCGTATCGCGCTTGACGCTGGGCTTTGCCTGCGCCCGCCAAAGGGTTTCGCCCTATGAAAACGCGACAGGGCGGCATTGCCGCTTGACCCCGTATATGCCTGCCTTTGCTGTATGCGTGCCAGCCCTGAATGGCTCGCTACGGCGTCAGCTTTCCGGGAAGGCCACAAACACTTCAAAAGCGTAGCGGATCAACGGGCTTTGATCGGAAGCCGCCGCCGCGCGCAGCTGCGTAACCAGCTCGCGAAGCCGCACATTTTTATACACAGGCGGAAAATCCGGCACGGTCAGGCCGTGGTACAGCTTCTCGGTATAGCCGCCCCACGCATGGGCAAACATGCGGGGCAGACCTTTGGCGTCCCGGTCATACTGGGTCATCGCGGCGGTAAAGGTTTCCCACGCGTAAAGCTGCCCTTCTGTGATTGATGCGCTCACGCTGTCCGCGCCATCAATCCAGGGCACGTTCTCCCACGCTACCTGCTCGCCTGTTACATCCGCGGTCAGGCGCAGGCGGTAATACCCCGGGGACAGTTGATCGCCGTGGATGGCAAGCACGCAGGTGAGCGCGTCATCTTCCAGAGTTATGCTTTGCAGGGTAAACGCATCGCCCTGCGCGCCCTTGGTAAACACATAGCGTTTATCGCGATAGACGATGCTCTGGCCGCCCGCAGCCTCCGCATCGGGGGTGTTGGGCAGTACATCCGTCAGCAGCAGGCTGGCAAGGGGCTTAATGCCCGCGCCGCTTAACGCGCTCACATCCAGCTTTGCCCCGCCCTCCGCCTTGGCGATGGGCAGGCGCACCGTCACCGTGCGATCGGGCTGGCTGCCCGCGGCATCGGGCGTAAGGCGAAGCAGCGGCAGGCCGCTGGAGGCCGTGGTCACCTGCGCGCCGCCCTCCGCCGCGCCCTCGGCTTCCATCTGTGCGCCTTGGGTATACTGGGTGTACAGCCCCATGCCCGGCCGCGTGATGACCGTATGGTTCCACGCAAACGTGAATGGCTGCTGCGTGACCGTCTGCCCCTGCGCGGTGTAGGTAAGCTCCCCATTTTCGGGGCCGCGGAGGCCTTTGAGGGCGCTATCCGCCTCGATGGCCTTATCCAGCTTTTCAATAAACCCGTTCACCTTTGCCCGGGTGCCAATGACCAGCGTAAGCATGCGGCGGGGCATCACGCCCACGTTTTCAAACGTCTGCTTGCGCTCATTCAAAATCACGCGCCCCCACACCAGCGGCTCGGTAAAGACCGCCGTGGTAAAGGAGCCCATCTGCCCCATATAATCCAGCTGAATATCCAGAACGCCCACGGCAAGGCCAAGGTCAAACACGCCCGCCTCGCGCAGCAGCTGCTCATAATAGGCCACAGGCGTGCCGGACGCATCCGTACCGCTCACACGGCGGATGGAAGCGGGGTCCACCGTGATGATGCTCAGCCTGCCCGTATCCAGATTGGAAAGGGCGCTATACAGCGCGCAGTTTTCCTGATTGGCGCCCGCTTGCAGGATGAAGCGCGCATCTCCCGCCGCCGCGCCCGCGGCAGTCTCGTCCAGCGCCGCTTCCATGGCGGCGGCCAGCGTGGGGTTTTCCAGCCCCTGCGGATTCAGCTCCGCAATGCGGTTGACCCATGCGGCAGCGCCCAACGCGTAAAAGCTTTCCGCCATATCTTCCTTGGACATCTGCCGGAACAGCCCGGGGTTCACCGTTTGCGCTACAGTGCGCATATCCCGCCAGATGGCGGCGCGCTGCGCGGCATCCTCCGTGGCAAGGCCGTTTGCGGCTAGCACGGCATCGGGCACGGTTTCGTTGCCGTAGCGCAGGGCGCGCACGCGGGTATCCCCCACGGCGGTCAAAAACGCATTGAGGATGTTCTCATACCAGCCCACACGGTTCTGGTAGCGGTAATGAAACCCGCCTTCGCGGTATTTGCGGCCAAAATGCGGGTACATGCTTTTTGTGTTCGGGTTGATGCCGCCCATGTTCTGCGTGCCGTCCAGCCACAAATCCACCGGCATATACTCCGCGCCGCCAGCGGCGGTTTCTTCTTCCTGGGCTTCTGGATCCGCGTAGGCGGGGAGGGACAGCAGCGCCAGATTGGGGCCCGCGGCCTGCGGCTGCGTTTCGCCCGCCAGCAGCGCGCACGCGGTGAGCGTAAAGGCGGTAAACACAAGCAACAGGAAAAGCGCCAAACGGCGTACCGCGCCGCGCGCCGTGCCCTGCGCCCTGCCGCCTGTCATCCATCTGTGCCGCAATCCGCTCACTCCTCTGTGCTGTACATACACATCTCTCTATCCGTAGGGTATTCGCGCTTAGCAGGCGCATTTCCTGCGCATTTTCACGGTGCAAACTGGCTATTGTACAGCTTCGCGTAAAAGCCATTGCGCGCAAGCAGCTGCGCGTGGCTGCCCTGTTCTACAATCATGCCGTCCCGCATGGCGACGATCACATCCGCGTTGCGGATGGTGGACAGCCGATGCGCCACCACAAAGCTGGTGCGCCCCTGCATCAGCTTTGCAAACGCGTCCTGCACCTTGACCTCGGTACGGGTATCAATGGAGGAGGTCGCCTCGTCCAGAATAAGCATGGGCGGGTCGAGAAGCATAACGCGCGCGATGCACAGCAGTTGCCTTTGCCCCTGCGAAAGGCTCGCGCCCTCGCCCTCCAACGGAGTATCGTACCCCTGCGGCAGGCGCTTGATAAAGCTGTGCGCGTGGCAGGCTTTGGCGGCGGCGATCAACGCTTCATCGGTGGCATGCGGCCGCCCCATGCGCAAATTCTCCCGCACGGTGCCGCTTTTGAGCCATGTATCCTGCAACACCATGCCAAAGCTGGCGCGCAGGCTGCCGCGCGTTACCGTGCGGATGTCATGCCCGTCCACCAGAATGGCGCCTTCATCCACATCATAAAAGCGCATCAGCAGGTTGATCAGCGTGGTTTTGCCACAGCCCGTCGGCCCCACGATGGCCACGCGCTGCCCCTGCGCGGCCGTGAGCGAAAGGTTCCTGATAAAGGGCTTGGGCGGCGCATAGGAAAAAGCGATGTCTTGCAGCGCCACCTCCCCGCGCACATGCGCAAGGGTCGTTGCGTCCGGCGCATCCGGCGTTTCTTCCGGCTGGTCAATCCATTCAAAGATACGCGCCGCGCAGGCGATGGCGTTTTGCATCTCGGTCAGCACGCCCGTAATCTCGCTGAAGGGGCGCGTATACTGGGTTACATAGCTTAAGAACGTGGCCAGTTGCCCCACCGTAAACAGCCCGCCCGTCGCCACCGCCGAAAGCGCGCCCCCCAGCGCCACCCCCGCGTACACCACGGCGTTGACAAACCGCGTGCTGGGAAACGTGAGCGAGGAGTAGAACGTAGCGCGCAGGGAAGCATCCGCCAGCCGCTGGTTGACCGCGTCAAAACGCTTCAGCATGCGCCCTTCATAGCCGAAAGCCTGTACCACCTTCTGCTGGCCGATGGCCTCATCCACCAAGGCGGTCTGCTCGCCGCGCGCCGCGCTCTGCTCTCGGAACATCCGAAACGTGCGCGTGGCGAAAAACCGCGCCACAAACAGCGAAAGCGGGGTAACGCACAGCACCACCAGTGCGATTTGCCAGCGGAGCACCACCATGAAGGCGAGCGTAGCCAGGATGGTGGTCGCTCCCGTAAAAAGCTGGGTAAAGCCCATGAGCAGCCCATCGGCAAACTGATCCACATCCGCAATCACACGGCTGACCACATCGCCCGTGGGGTGCGCGTCCAGGGTCTTGAGCGGCATGCGCTGGATGCGCGCGAACGCCTGCCGGCGGATGTCCCGCACAATCTGGTATGTCATGCGGTTATTGACCACGCTGAGCACCCATTGCAGCGCACTGTTGAGCAGCACGCACACGGTTATGATCAGCAGCTTTTGCACAAGCCCTTCAAAATCCACATTGCCCTTGCCGATGATGCGGTCGATGGCTTGCCCAATGACCACCGGAACATACAGCGTCAGCGCCACCGTAGCCGAAGCCAGCAAAAGCGACAGCCCCAGCAGCCCCCTTTGCCGCCCCGCCGCCAGCAATACCCGTTGCAGCGTACGCCGCATGAACCCGCTTGTTTTGGTAGTATCAGCCATGCGGCGCATCCTCCTTTGCCAGCTGCGAGGTGTAGATTTCGCGGTAGACCTCGCAGGTTTCCAGAAGCTGCGCGCTGGTGCCCATGCCAGCGATGCGGCCATCGTCCAGCACGAGGATGGTATCGGCAAACTGGATGCTCGCCGCCCTTTGGGATACGATGAGCACCGTCATGGTTTGCGGCAGTTGCCCAAGCGCCCTGCGCAGCGCCGCATCGGTGGCATAATCCAGCGCCGATGCGCTGTCATCCAAAATGAGGATTTCGGGCTTGCGCACCAGCGCGCGGGCGATGGTCAGCCGCTGGCGCTGCCCGCCGGAGAGGTTGCGCCCGTTCTGTTCAATGGTCGCGGAAAGCCCGCCCTTGCCCTGCGCCACTTCGGTGGCCTGCGCCAGAGCCAGGGCTTCCCACAGCTCCGCATCGGTCGCATCCGGCTTGCCCAGGCGAAGGTTCTCGGCAATGGTGCCGCTGAACAGCGCCGCCTGTTGGGGCACAACGCCGATTTTCGCGCGCAGCGTCGCCAGCGGATAGTCTTTGACGTTTACGCCGTTGACCATCACGCGCCCGCCCGTGGCCTCATAGAAACGGGGCAGCAGGCTCACCAGCGATGTTTTGCCCGCGCCCGTGCCGCCAATGATGCCCACCGTTTGCCCGCGCATGGCCGCAAAGGTAATATCCGCAAGTGCCGCGTCCCCGCCCGTGTGGTAGGCAAGGTCTACCGCTTCAAAGGCGACGGCGGGTGCGGCGGCAACCTCCGCCGGGGGTTGGGCAGGCGAAGTAAGGGCGGGCGCAACTTCCAGCACAGTCTGGATGCGGTTGCCGCACGCCACCGCGCGCGTGATGGTGATGATCAGGTTCGCCAGCTTAATCAGCTCCACCAGAATCTGCCCCATATAATTATACAGCGCCACCACCGCGCCCTGCGTGAGCAGCCCCGCCTCCACGCGGATGGCGCCCCGCCACAGCAGCCAAAGGATGCCCGCGTTGATCAGCAGGCTGGTTACGGGGTTCATGAGCGCGGAGATGCGCCCCACAAGCTTTTGCATCGCCATCAGGCCATCGTTGCGGGCGTCAAAGGCCGCCTGTTCCCCCGCCTCCATGCCAAACGCGCGTATCACACGCACGCCCGTCAGGTTTTCGCGCGTGCTTTGCAGCACCGTATCCAGCTTTGCCTGCACCTTGCGGTACAGCGGCAGGCTTAGCAGCATGATCACAAACACCGCCACCGATAGCGCGGGAATCACCACCGTAAACACCATCGCGCTGTTTGCGTCCACCGTAAACGCCATCACCATCGCGCCAAAAACGATAAACGGGGAGCGCAGCAAAAGCCGCAGCGTCATATTCACGCCTGCCTGCGCCTGGTTCAGGTCACTGGTCATGCGCGTAATCAGCGTGCCCGTGCCCAACGCGTCCAGTTGCGCAAACGAAAGGCGCTGGATGTGCGCCAGCAGCGCGTGGCGCAGCCCTTTGCCAAAACCCGTTGCCGCCTTGGCGGCAAAATACTGCGCCGTGATAGCCGAGGCCAGCCCAACAGCGCCCAGCGCAATGAGCACCAGGCACATGCGCAGGATGTAGCCCGTATCCCGCTGCGCGATGCCGATATCGATAATCGCGGCCACCACAAGGGGAACCAGCAGCTCCTGCAAGGCTTCCAGCAGCTTGAACAGCGGACCCAGTATGCTTTCTTTGCCGTAGCCGCGCAGGTAAACGAGGAGTTTTCTCAAGGTGTGGGTACCTCCGTG
>Ga0334883_1005543_pt1 | contig 11078 bp, 6 predicted proteins | sample GraSluR1_MG_6_FD_207230 | JGI IMG/M metagenome (GOLD analysis project Ga0334883, IMG submission 207230) | Sludge microbial communities from methane-producing bioreactor in Wageningen University, Netherlands - Granular Sludge_09_05-R1 | ecosystem: Engineered > Bioreactor > Anaerobic > Unclassified... | reverse complement strand
TAGCTGAAATAGAAATTACATGAAGAACCCGGTTCCGGTCATATTCCTTCTGTTTTTTTCGTGGGCCCTTCAGGCACAGGTTCCCGCATTTCCGGGAGCCGAAGGCGGTGGAATGTACACTGCCGGAGGTAGGGGAGGCGAAGTTGTTTTTGTGGATAACCTCAACAACAAAGGAGCCGGAAGTCTCCGTAAGGCCATTGAACATGAAGGACCGCGCATCGTGGTATTCAGGGTCTCGGGAAACATCGAACTGGAAAAAACACTTCACATAAAGAACGGTGACCTCACCATTGCCGGTCAAACGGCACCCGGCGACGGCATTTGCCTGGTCAATTACGGAATCCGCATCGATGCCGATAATGTCATCATTCAGTGCCTCCGTGTCAGGCCCGGCGATAAATCAGACAAAGAACAGGATGCCATCATGGCAATAAGAAATAAAGATATCATCATCGACCACTGCAGTTTTAGCTGGGCCAACGACGAGGTAGCGTCTTTTTACGACAACGAAAATTTCACGTTGCAGTGGTGCATCCTCAGCGAAAGTCTGTTTTTGGCCGACCACCACAAGGGAGAGCATGGTTACGGAGGAATTTGGGGCGGAATGAATGCTTCCTTTCACCATAACCTGTTAAGCGATCACACCAGCAGGAACCCACGGCTATGTGGTTCGCGTTATTCGGGCAGACCCGATCTCGAAAAAGCCGATATCAGAAATAACGTGATTTATAACTGGGGATTTAACAGCATTTACGGCGGCGAAGAAGGACACTACAATATAGTGAACAACTATTTTAAGCCCGGGCCTGCTACACAAAAAAGCAAACGAAACCGGATTCTGGACTTAACACAAGAGTTTTACAACAAGAATATTAATCCCGATACACTGGGTGCCGGATGGTTTTATATCAGCGGGAATGTGATGGAGGGAAACCAAAAGGTAACAAACGATAACTGGCGCTTTGGAGTTGAGGGGAACAATATAGATGAGGAAGCAAAAGCAAAATCGAAACTTGTTGAGCCCGTGGCCTGCACACCTGTTACTACAACCGATGCCGTTACTGCATTCAGACAGGTGATTCGTTATGCGGGAGCCAGCCTCAGTCGCGATGCCGTTGATTTGAGAATTATTGATGAAACATTAACCGGAAGGGAACAGTTTGGCCAGTCTTACGAAGAGGGTGGAAACGGTATCATCGATTCGCAAAACGATGTGGGAGGGTGGCCTTCACTGAATGGCAAAAAGCCGCTGCCCGATTCCGATAACGACGGAATGCCCGACGAGTGGGAAAAGAAAAACAACCTCGATCCGTTTGACCCTTCGGATAACAATAAATTTACGCTGGATGAAAACTTTACCAACATCGAAGTATATATTCATTCATTGACAGAGCAGAAGACTGAATTTTAATTGATTACACTGAAAAATAGTTGGAAATGCAAAAGAATAACAGATTTGATATGATAGTAAGAAACTTGACTTCCATCCTGTTCCTGATTGTAATAACGACAACAGGTTGTGCCCAAAGTGAAACCAGGCCGGAAGCAGGAATTATCAGGTTCGATGGAATTGAATTTGATATGCCTGACATTGCCGAACCGGTCATTCCTGACTATTCGGTCAATATCAAGGATTTTGGTGCTGTTGAGGGAGGCCGGGTTTTAAACAGCAAAGCCTTTGCCGATGCCATCAATGCCGTATCTCAAAGGGGAGGAGGCCGGGTGGTTATCCCTGCTGGAATTTGGCTTACAGGTCCCATTATTCTGAAAAGCAATCTGGAACTTTACACCGAACCGGGAGCGCTGGTGGTTTTTTCAACCGACAAAGACCTGTATCCGGTTATTGAAACCAGTTTCGAAGGGCTGGATACCTGGCGGTGTATTTCGCCCATTTACGGGAAAAATGTGGAAAATATTGCATTTACCGGACACGGTGTTTGGGATGGCTCGGGCGATGCATGGCGTTTTGTAAAAAGAGGTAAACTTACAGCAAATCAATGGAAAGAACTGGTGGCTTCGGGCGGTGTGGTAAACGAAAAGGGTGACGAATGGTATCCTTCGGAACAATTCAAAAAAGCACACGAAACTGCCAATATGAACGTTCCCACCGGACTGACAACCAAAGAAGAATATGAAGCTATCCGGGATTTTTTACGTCCGGTAATGGTGAGCATTCAAAACAGCAAAAGGGTACTTTTCGACGGGCCTACGTTTCAGAATTCTCCGGCCTGGTGCATCCATCCGCTGATGGTGGAAGATTTGATTGTACGTAACCTCACCGTCAGAAATCCATGGTACTCGCAAAACGGCGATGGAATAGATATAGAATCTTGTAAAAATGTGCTGGTTTACAATTCAAATTTCGATGTGGGCGACGATGCCATTTGCATTAAGTCAGGCAAAGATGAAGACGGGCGACGGCGCGGTGTTCCGTGCGAAAACCTGGTTATTCGCAACAACATTGTTTACCACGGGCATGGTGGCGTAACCGTTGGCAGCGAAATGTCGGGCGGTGTGCGAAATATGCATGTTTCCGGCTGTACCTTTATCGGCACCGATGTGGGGCTGAGGTTTAAAAGTACACGCGGCCGCGGCGGGGTGGTCGAAGACATTTTTATTTCAGATATCCGGATGCTAAATATTCCTTCTATTGCCATTTCATTTAACCTGTATTATGGCGGCATGTCGGTGTCGGAATTAATGGCTTCGGGCAAACTGGAAGATTTTACAAGAAAAGAACCCGTGACTGAAGAAACGCCTCAGTTTAAAGATATTTCCATAAAAAACGTGGTTGTTCAGGGAGCCCGCCAGGCAGTGGTGCTGCAGGGACTTCCCGAAATGCCGCTCCAAAATGTGCATATTTCAGACATGCTGCTTGTGGCAGACAACGGATTTTCCATAATCGATTGCGACGGTGTAACCATTGAAAATGTAGAACTCCTGACAGATAATCCAACTGCCATTGAGTTTTTCAACAGTAAAAATGTTGAAATTAAAGGGCTTGGTTATCCGTTTGAAGACGGAAAAACCATTACAGTAAACGGAGAAAACAGCGAACATATTAAACTACTGCCGGCGGCCGGAAATGAAAATCTGCAATCGTTTACTACCGTTGGCAGCGAAGTATCCGCCGATGCTGTTCAATTTGAATAAACAGTATGAATCAAATAAAAATTCCGATGCAAAAAAAAACTGAAGGGCATTTGCATACTGGCCATTTCATCACCCACAAAAAAGGAAACATTTAAGTTGTTTGGGAATTGATGATATTTTACAATCTTTATACATCCATCACGCAATTCAGTAATCGTTTTTCATGCGTGCAAGCAATAAATAACTATTTTTCATGCAAAGTAATTGTATTTCATGTTATCTTTGTAATTGTATTTCACATTAATAAGGCATGAATAATCACTTTTCACAAAAAGTAACCATTTTTCATGGACGACCACTTCCGGAAGAAGGAATGTTGGCGGGTTATGGATTAATGCTTCAAAAAATAGAGGAACACACAGGTAAATTTTTACCTATGCCCCGACAACTTGCCATAATTACAGAGAAATACCAAAGATATAATACAGAACAGTGGCAAGTATTTACCAAAAGACACAAACCAGACGATAATCTTATTAGTCACATCTTCTTTGCACTTAAAGTATGAAGGCCTTGATTTATTAATTCTTAAAAACACATTTCAACTTATTGGTGAAAAAGATATCAGGCAAGCAGTTCTGAATGAGCCAACCGGTCAGTATTCAAGAAAAGTATGGTTTCTTTATGAGTGGTTACTGGGAACAAAACTTGATATTCCTGATTTAAAAACAGGAACTTATGTGGAAGTTGTGAATCCAGACTTTCAATATCCCGGACCAACGGTTAATTCAACACGACACCGGGTAAAAAATAACCTGCCGGGAACTGCTGAATTTTGTCCACTGATAAGAAGAAGTGATAAGCTGGAAGAGTATATTGCTGCGAATTTCCGGGAATCAATTGAAAAAGGGTTCGAAGGAATGGATAAGGAACTTATAAGAAGGACAGCGGCTTTTCTGTTACTAAAGGATTCTAAAGCATCATTTGCAATAGAAGGTGAGTTTCCATCAAATATATCGTTACTTCGATCTAACACTTCAGGCAGAATTTCTATACGAATGCGTTGAAGAAACCATAAACAGGATTATTCCTGAAGAAATTGACTACCTGGAAAAATATGATCGATTAACCAATGCAATAAATTCCTTTATTACGCTGCCGGACACAAGAGTAGATTTACTAATCAAAATCTTAAATCAAAATGACGGGAAGTTGTCCAAAAGAAAAAGACAAAACGATTTTGAAGAATTATCAGATGAAGAGATTTCAATGATCGGGAAATATTATGCTGAAATATATGAGAAATAAGGTGGTAAATCAAATTAAACTGAATTAAATTTCATGAAATATTCAGACTGGTAAACGATTCGGTTAACACTTAGATCCTGATTTTATGTGCAACAATCAATCTTGTTCGACTTCCACCAGCTCCACACTTATTTTTTTTTACGGGATTTTCATCTACTTTTGAATCGATGTTCAGCATTGAAACAAAGAGAGAACTGCAAAAAGGAAATCCGGACGCTTTTAAAGAGGTTTTTCGTTTGCTTTACCCACGTTTGAAAGGGTATTGTAAACTGTTTATACCCAACGAAAATGAAGTGGAAGACCTCATTCAGGAGTGCTTCATTACCTTATGGGAAAAACGGGAAACGATTGACATTAAGAAACGGCTCGAAAGCTTTTTGTTTGTTATTATCCGCAACAAATGCCTGAACTTTTTAAAAAGCCAAAGACTCGATTCTGAAAACATCTCCCTCGAAAACCTTCAGATTGCAGAACTTCAGTATTTATATCAACTCGATTTGGCCGAAAAAGAAGAAAAAAGCCTGGAAGAAATGCTCCTTCAAACCTTTCAGGAAACCGTGAATACTTTACCAGCAAAAATGAAGGAAGTATTTATAAAATGCAAGCTCGAAGGGAAAAAACAAACGGAAGTTGCAGCGGAACTTGGAATCAGCATTAAAATGGTGGAAAAACAGATAGCCAAAGCTAAAAAGCACATTCGCAGGCAGTTGTTGAAAAAGTATCCGGCGATGGTTATGTTGATTGCGATGTTGCTGGGATGAGGGGAAAGAGTCAAGGGTTGAATGCGGGAATGCGGGAATGCATGAATGCGTGAATGGTTGATGGAGATTTATTGTGATTGGTTGTGATTCATAGAGATTACTGGGATTTATTGAGATTGGTTGTGATTTGTTGTTGTGTTTTGAAGTTAAAATGTTTTGGTGCGATGCACCTTATCTGCCAGCTACCGTAATCCTGCTACAAAAATTGAGCGGCGATGCCGCTGTCTGTCAAAACATAAGTGTATAAATTTATCCCGTTTTTGGAGCCTGTTTTGAAATTATATTTCCACAATTTAAAATGATATTTCAATGTTATTTTTTTTTAAAAAAATAGACGCTTTCAGGTTATAAAAACGCTGAAAGGTCTGGGATCCGGAACCTGACAGAGTCTTTAAGACCTGTCAGCGTTTAATTGGTTAATACTAAAATAGCTAAAATATAGAAATCAAAACAATCTCTTGGTATCATATAACAGGTCTCAACTTTAAACTTTACCCCGTGGAATAAAATCGAAGATTTTGATGCCTGGCATCATTTCATCTGGTGAACTTTAAACTTTTTTACTGTCAAGGGTAGGGTTTTTTATTTCAAATTTGTACTCCTTATAGAAAAACTAAAATGAAAGAGACCGCATGTAAATATTTTGAAGGCCGTGCTACCGATGCTGAATTGGAGCAACTGCTTCACTGGCTGCGAAAAAAAGAAAACCGCATAGTTTTTAATAGTTATAGATTAGACTGGAAAAATGGCCTGAAATCGAACCGGTTCCCTGGTGGTGGCGAGGAGAGCTGGCATGAACTTCAGGCTGCATTGGGACAAAAAAGTTACAACAGATGGCAGAAAACCCGGAAAATGGAACAGTTTTTCAGGGTGGCTGCCATCTTCTTTTTTGTCATCAGTTTGGGCAGTATGGCATATTACTTCATGCGGCAAGCCGAACCCCTTCCCGAAATATATACCAGTGTATTGGCCGATAACGGACAGATTTCCAAAGTGGAACTCCCCGACGGTTCTGTGGTATGGCTCAATTCGGGTTCAAAAATTACCTACAATAACTATTTTTCAGCAAACAACAGAGAACTTACTTTAACAGGCGAAGCTTATTTCGATGTTCAAAGAAATGAAACTATGCCGATGCTGGTTAGCTGTGAGGGGTTGAAGGTTAAAGTGCTGGGAACCCGGTTCAATATAAATTCTTTCAATGTTGAAAATGCGGTAGAGGTTGTTTTGGAAGAAGGTTCAGTTGAACTTATAAATACCACCATTAACGATAATTTTTACCGGATGAAACCGGGCGAACGTGTCAATGTGGATTTGGAAACCAGTCAGTATTCAGCCCGTATGGTGAACACTACACGATATACTTCATGGCGGGAGGGTGTGATAAATATTTACGACCTTTCCATCGAGGATTTGGTCAGAAGACTGGAGAAAAGATACAACCAGAAATTTGAGCTTGCGCCGGAAGTGAAAGAGCTGCGTTACACCTTCACCATTGAAAATGAACCCCTGGAAGATGTGCTGAAGCTGATGGAGCGGATTACTCCGGTAAAAGTGAAACAAACAGATGAAACAATAAAAATAGATATTGACAAAAGAAAAATGAGAGAAGTCGGACGGTAATAAAAAACCGGAGGTGCGGCAACACCTCCGGAGCATTACTTACCTCCGGCAAGAGGTAAATAAATTGTTGTACTAAATCATTGTAAAATTATGAAGAAAATCCGAATTAAGGGGGTTAAAATACCCTCATTTTGGAACAAATGTTTAATGATTATGAGATTGACATTTTTGTTCTTGCTAGTCGGGCTGATGCAGTTGTCTGCAAGTGTGTACAGCCAAACCACCAAACTTTCGCTGGAAATGCGAAACGCGAAGGTGGCCGAAGTGTTGGATGCGATTGAAAGCCAGTCGGAATTCCGGTTTGCTTACAGTCCGGGGTTTATCGATCTCGGCCGTGAAGTAACTGTTGACATCCATGACAAAACCATCGAGGAATCGTTGAAAACGGTTTTTGCAGGTGTTAGTGTTGAGTTTAGCATTTTCGACCGGCACATCCTGCTGTATCCTGAAAGTTTGAGTCCGGGAACTGAACCTGTTGTTTCGCATGCCACAGGGGCACAGCAACGGACTGTTTCCGGAACCGTTACCGACGAATCGGGCCTGCCGTTGCCCGGCGTGACAGTTGTGGTAAAAGGCACCACGCAGGGAACAGTTACCAATGCCGACGGAAATTATTCATTAACCAATATTCCGGAAGATGCTACGCTGGTGTTTTCGTTTGTGGGGATGCGGACGCAGGAGGTGGAAGTTGGAAGCCAAACGAGTATTAATGTGACAATGGAGGAAGAGACGATTGGGATTGAAGAGGTGGTTGCAATAGGGTATGGTACTATGAAAAAGAGCGATTTGACAGGAGCTGTTGGATATGTTCAGGGTGATTTAATTGGTGAGCGTAATACAACGCAAATATCTACAGCTTTGCAGGGAACAGTACCAGGATTAATGGTAACCCGAAGCAACAGTGCACCTGGAGCAACGGCTAGTATTAAAATCAGAGGAATCACGACAATTGGTGATTCAGATCCTTTAATAATAGTTGATGGAGTTCCCGGAGACATCAATCAGGTTCACCCAAAAAATATTGAAAGTATTTCTGTATTGAAAGATGCAGCATCAGCATCAATTTACGGAGCAAGAGCGGCAGCGGGTGTTATCCTGATCACAACAAAACGAGCTAAAGAAAATGAATTAAGCTTGAGTTACGATTTTGGTTACGGTTTGGAAATTCCAACATCTCAGCCTCAAAATGTTGGAGTTCAGAGATATTTAGAGATGGCGAATGAGTTGAGATTTAATGATAATCCGCAAGGTGGATTATACCAGGAATATACGCAGGAACAAGTTGAAAATTGGATAAAAAGTTATCCCATTGATCCGGATAAATATCCAATTTCCAATTGGTACGATTTAATTGTAAGAGATTATGCTCCAAGACAAACTCATACGCTTAACCTTTCCGGAGGGAGTAAAATGGTTAAAACAAGAGCTTCAATGAGCTATGATAAAACGGATGGGTTGCTTAAAATTAATAATATCAACTATGAACGATATCTTGTAAGTATAAATAATGATTTTGATTTCAATAAATACATAAGTGCATCACTTGATCTTAATATAAAACGTACGGAGACAAAAGAACCTTCTCAAACAAATGTTTGGTATATGTTCAGGGCCTATCCTCATACATTCGCCTACAGATGGTCACACGGCGGATTGGCTGATGTAAAGGGAGGAAACAATCCTTATGGCCGTATAAAAGATACGGGGAATACTAATGGTTGGTATACAAAACTGGGAGGAAGACTTGCTATTAATTTTACTCCGATTGAAGGTTTAAAATTGTCGGCTGTAGCATCACCAAATTATTCTATTTCGAAAGTTAAAACATTTAATCTGCAGGCCGGGTACACCGGTCAGGATGATCCTAATACTATCATTGGATATTTTCAGGATCATTCATCAACGAGTTTGACTGAAGATAGGAATAATAATAATGATATTACAACTCAGTTACTTGCTACTTACGATAAAAGTTTTGGTAACCACAATTTTAATTTAATGGCTGGCAATGAAAATTACTATTATTTTTATGAAAGGCTTGATGCATCAAGAGATCAGTATAAACTTAAAGAATTTCCATACTTAGACATTGGTCCAACAAGCTTAATTGACAATGGCGGTGGGGCTTATGAAAATGCTTATCGTTCATTTTTTGGCCGCATAATGTACAATTATGCGAACAGATATTTATTTCAGGCAAATTATCGCTATGATGCGTCTTCTCGTTTTCACCCTGATTATCGGTGGGGAGGATTCCCATCTTTATCAGTTGGTTGGGTTGTAAGTGAAGAGAATTTTATAAAAAATGCAGGATTAGATAATCTGTCATTTTTGAAATTACGGGCTTCATTTGGAACTTTGGGTAATGAGAGGATAGGGAACTATCCGTATCAGGCGTTGATAGATTTTACAAGTTCTCTTTTTTATGATAATGCATCTTCTGTTAATCCTACTTTCTATAATGGAGCGGCACAAATTCAATATGCCATTCAGGATATTTCCTGGGAAACAACACAAACATTAGATATTGGTTTTGACGCAGTGCTTTTTGACAATCGATTAAATATTACTGCCGATTATTATTACAAGGAAACCAAAGATATGTTATTGGATCTAAAAATTCCCGGATTTGTCGGATTCGAAAACCCTGAACAAAATACAGGGAAGATGTACACTAATGGTTTTGATCTCGAAGCAGGATGGAAGGATAATATAGGAGATTTTAGCTATGGTATTGCACTAAATTTATCTGACTTTGTTTCTAAAATGGGTGATCTGGGAGGTACACAGTTTTTAGGCAGCCAGGTAAAATTTGAAGGCAGTGAATTTAATGAGTGGTATGGTTATCTGTCTGATGGATTATTTCTTTCCCAGGAAGATTTAGATAATTCTGCTAAACTGAATAGTAATGTAAAGGTAGGAGATGTAAAATTTTTAGACATATCGGGTCCTGACGGAGTACCGGATGGTTTAATTTCTTCGGAGTATGACAGAGTATTATTAGGAGGTTCTTTGCCCCGGTTTATGTTTGGCGGAACTATTACAGGCGGTTATAAAGATTTTGATATATCCATGGCCTTCCAGGGTGTTGGAAAACAAAATGTGAGAATTACTTCAGGAATGGCAACAGCTATGCCAGGTAATTGGGGTAATATTCCTGCAATACTCGATGATAATTACTGGAGTTCATTTAAAACGGAGGAAGATAATGCAAAAGTAAAATATCCCCGTTTGACAAATACTAATGGGAGCAGTAATCTTTCAATGTCTGATTATTGGATGTTTAATGGTCGGTACTTTCGAATGAAAAATTTAACAATCGGATATACTTTGCCTGCTATTTTAACTCAAAAAGTAAACATAAGCAGATTACGATTATACATTTCTGGAAGCGATCTTTTTTGCCTGAGTAAATATCCAACAGGTTGGGATCCTGAAAGGGGTGATTCATCCTATCCGATAACTTCTTCTTTACTATTTGGGATTAATATAAATTTTTAAAAATAGATTATAATGAAAAAATATATTGTATTTATATCGCTAACTATTTTTATTTTGTATTCGTGTACCGAACTGGATTTAAGTCCATTGGATCAAGGCTCGTCTGAGAATTGGTACTCTTCTGAAACTCAGTTTGAAATGGCAATAAATGATTTTTACAGATTGGTTTGGTGGGATATAACTCCAACTCCTCATGAAGCGCAGTGGTGCGATGACTTTACAGGGCGTGATAGTAGATCGTCAATTGTTGCAGGAACACTAAACAGTGAATCTGGCTTTGTGAATACATTTTGGAAAAATCAATATAAGGCAATTGGAAGAGCAAATACTGTTATTAATAACCTAGAGAAAGGACGAGAAAATGGTATTTCTGAATCACTTTTGAAACAATATGAAGCAGAAGCTCGATTTATTTTGGCTAACCGTTGGGCATATCTTGTTTTTGCTTTTGGGGATGTTCCTTATGTGACAGGTATAATTGATCTTGATGAAGCATATACTATGCCAAAAACATCTAAGGATGAAGTAATAGAAGAAATTTATGCAAATTTTGATTTTGCAATAGATAACTTACCATTAGAGTATTCAAAAAAAATGCGCGCAACAAAAGGAGCTGCTTTAGCTTTAAAGGCTCGTTATGCGCTGTATTTTGGAGATTACCAAATTGCAGCAGAGGCTGCAAAAGCATGTATTGATTTGGATAAATATTCATTACATCCTGATTATTCAGATCTTTTTCTAACAAGGAATGCAGAAGAATCCATTTTTTTAATTCCTCGTTCTCTTTCAGAT
>Ga0334883_1005536_pt1 | contig 11086 bp, 9 predicted proteins | sample GraSluR1_MG_6_FD_207230 | JGI IMG/M metagenome (GOLD analysis project Ga0334883, IMG submission 207230) | Sludge microbial communities from methane-producing bioreactor in Wageningen University, Netherlands - Granular Sludge_09_05-R1 | ecosystem: Engineered > Bioreactor > Anaerobic > Unclassified... | reverse complement strand
ATAAGCCTTTGAAGTAACCTAAGATACTTAAACGAAGGCTTTGTTTCACAATCAGGGTTAATGGCCATTTTTCAATAATTTTAATATTATTAAGTAGCTAATATAAACAAAATATTATTCAATCATTCAATCCCCCGAACCCCGAGACTTCGGGGTCGGGGCAATCATCCAATCACCCCCGATCCCACCAGCTCATCCTCTTGATACCAAGCGGCAAACTGACCTGCAGTGATTCCCCTCTGGGCATTCTCAAAAACTATGTACATTCCTTCTGATTCACGGTAAAGTTTCGCATTTTGAAGGGGTTGACGGTATCGAATACGAACTGAAAAACCTTTGATTTCGCCAATGCTCATAGCTAGGTCGGGACGAACCCAATGGATATCAACCTCAGGAATAAAAAGCCCCTTGCGGTAAAGCCCTCCATGTTCCTGTCCCTGCCCAACGTAAACAATATTGCGCTCAATATCGGTGGCAATAACAAAGAGAGGTTCGGGTGTTCCACCCACATTTAATCCCTTTCGCTGTCCGATGGTGTAGAAATGTGCTCCTTTATGCTTGCCAACCACCTTACCATCAGTGGGTTTGTATCTATCTGGTGTGGCAAGTTCATAAAGATCTTTATTGCTTTCCCCTGATTCGTAAACTGAAAAATCCTTGGGGATTTCGATGATGCTTCCTGATTTTGCCTCGAGTTTCTGCTGGAGAAAAACGGGTAGATCCACCTTTCCCACAAAGCAAATTCCCTGCGAATCCTTTCGTTGCGCGGTAGCCAATCCCAATTCCTTTGCAATTCTTCGAACCTCTGGTTTAACCACGTCGCCAATTGGGAAAAGGGCTTTCTCCAGCTGCTGTTGGCTAAGTTGGCAAAGGAAGTAGCTTTGATCCTTGTTAGGATCCATTCCAGCCAGCAAGCGGAACACTGGCTTGCCATCAACAGTTATTTCCTCCTTGCGGCAGTAATGTCCCGTGGCAACAAAATCGGCTTTAAACGCCATGGCAGCCTTTATAAACTCATCGAATTTTATCTCGCGGTTGCAGAGCACATCGGGATTGGGTGTACGTCCACGGGAGTACTCGTTAAACATATAATCGACCACGCGTTTACGATACTGCTCGCTGAGATCGACCATCTCGAAGGGGATTCCCAGCTTGCGGGCAACCATTCGGGCAAAATCATGATCCTCATCAAAGGGGCAATCGCCTTTAAGCACGCCAGTGGTATCGTGCCAATTCTTCATGAAAAGTCCAACCACATCGTAACCCTGCTGCTTGAGTACGTATGCTGCAACGCTGGAATCTACTCCCCCCGAAAGACCTACTACAACCCGCTGTTTAGCCATTTGATAGATTAATATTATTGGCAAAAGTAAGAAATTTCAGCAAGGATATAAGTTTATAATTCAAAACAATCAACGAATGGAATAGTTGTGTTTAATTTTTCCGAAGATCTTTTGAACAACAATGTTTTTTCAATGTTATTCTCAAAAAGAAGAATATCGGCGCAATTATTTTCTAATTTCGATCTCAATTACTAAAAAAGTATATACATATAATCAATAATGAAAAAGGCACTTATAGTTGGGACAGGGCTTGGCGGGTTAACCACAGCAATGCGCTTATCAACAAAAGGTTATCAAGTTGAAATGGTGGAGAAGTACCATCAGGCGGGTGGAAGGTTGAATCAGCTTAAGAAGGATGGTTTTACCTGGGATCTGGCGCCAACATTCTTCTCCATGAGCTACGAGTTTGACGAGTTTGCCAAGAGCTGCGGAATAGAATTGCCTTTCCAACTTTTTGCTCTGGATCCGCTTTACACGATAAATTTTTCTGGCAGCAAAAAGCGGTACACAATCTATAAGGATTTGGCTAAGCTTGCTCAGGAATTTTACGATGTGGAGCCCGATTTTGAGAAGAGGATGAAATCGTACCTCGAGAAAACAGGTAAACTCTTCCACGATACCGAAAACCGAATAATCCGCAAGAATTTCAACAATCCTGTTGATTTTGCATTTGCTTTAGCCTCTGTCCCTTTTCATCATGCGCCCCTGATGCTCAAAACCATGTGGAATGAAATGAGCAAGCATTTCACCTCGTACGAGGTGAAGGTAATCTTCTCGCTTGTAGCCTTTTTCCTTGGAGCAACCCCATTCGATACGCCAGCCGTTTACTCCATGCTTACCTACACCGAGCTGCTGCACGATGGATATCACAACGTAAAAGGGGGAATGTACAAGATCGTTGAGGGATTACTATCGGAACTGAATAAGAGAAATGTTACGATCTATTATAATACTGAAATAGTTGATTTTCAGAGTTCAAATGGCAAATTGGAATATCTAATCGATTCGCAGGGAAAAAAATGGGAAGCCGATCTCTTTGTGGTGAATGCCGATGCTGCCTTTTTCAGGGGTAAAGTGCTTAAACGCAAGGATTTTACCGAAGAGAAGCTGGACAGGATGAAATGGACACTGGCACCATTTACCCTGTACCTTGGTGTGAATGGCAAGATCGATGGGCTAAAGGTGCATAACTACTTTTTGGGTCAGAACTTTGAGGAGTACAGTTCCAAAATCTTTAAGAATAGCATCAGCCTCGAAAAGCCCTACTACTACGTAAATGTACCTAGCAAGGCAAATCCAGAGTATGCACCCAAAAATGGCGAAGCCATATTTATTCTTTGCCCAGTCCCCGATTTGCGTTACAAACCCAACTGGGACGACAGCCAAACCCTTGTACAGAATATCATCGCCGATCTTTCCGAACGCATCGATTTTGATATTCAGAATAATATGGTTTCACAAACCATTCTTACCCCATTGCACTGGGAAAAAATGTTTAACCTTTACCGCGGTAGCGGTTTGGGATTGGCACACGATTTAAATCAAATTGGCTATTTTCGCCCCCACAATACCGATGAAAAATTCAAAAACCTCTTCTATGTGGGATCAAGTACAATACCCGGAACGGGTTTACCAATGGCAGTAATCAGTTCGCGACTAACAACCGAACAAATTGTAAAGCGCTATGGATCTGTACAGTAACACTTGCTTAGTTTGCAGTAAGATTTTTACTACGCACTACTCCACCTCCTTTTCGAAAGCGGTGTCGCTTCTACATCCGTCGCTTCGCGATTCGATTTATGCCATATACGGCTTTGTGCGCATTGCCGATGAGATTGTGGATACATTCCATCAGCATCCAACGCACGAAATGCTTACCGAATTTAGGAAGCAGGCTTTTCAGGCAATCGAACAGAAGATAAGCACAAATCCAATACTTCACAGTTTTCAATTGGTTGTTAATAGGTTTGATATTCCCCACGGATTAATCACCTCATTTCTCGATAGCATGGAGATGGATCTGCACAAGCAGGAATACAACCATTCTGAATATCAGAAGTATATCTACGGAAGCGCAGAGGTTGTTGGGCTTATGTGCCTAAGGGTTTTTTGCAATGGGAACGATTCACTCTACTATGAGCTTGCGCAACCTGCTCGTAGCTTAGGCGAAGCCTTTCAGAAGGTTAACTTTTTAAGGGATGTAAAGGATGATTTTTTGGAGCGGGGAAGGGTTTATTTCCCTGACGTAGATTTCTCAAGTTTCACCGAATCGCAGAAAAAACTTATTGAGAGCGATATTGCAAATGATCTTGAGAAATCGTTAGTTGGAATCCGAAAGCTACCCAAGGAGGCTAAACTTGGGGTATATGTTGCATACCTCTACTTTAAAGCCTTGCTGATAAGAATAAAAAGGGTAAAAGCCGAAAGGATTATGCAGGAGCGAATTAGGGTACCCGATTTGGTTAAAAGTATTATTATTGTTAAGGCAAAGTTTAAGGTGACCTTCGGGAAATTATAAACATTTCATCTTGGTATAAACATTTACGCTATACAATTGTTATTGTATTGTTAATTAATTGTATAACATTAAAATACCATAAAAATGAGAACAAAACTTCCGTTTCTAATAGCAATATTTTTCACAACTTTTTCTTACTCATTAAAAGGACAGAAAAACTTTGTGTTTCCTGAACTACCTTACAGCTACGATGCGCTGGAGGTTTTCATCGATAAAACAACGATGGAAATACATTACTCACGACACCACAAGGCTTACTATAATAACTTTGTTAAAACATTGGATGAAAGCGGTTTAGGCAACAAATCGATCGAAGAGCTATTTGCCAATGTAAGCAAGCATCCTGTTTCAATACGAAATAATGGAGGCGGGTACTATAATCACAATCTCTTCTGGGAAATAATGTCACCCGTTGGAGGTGGGATACCCAAAGGTGAATTGTTGAAAGCTATTGAGAAGGCTTTCCTATCTTTTGAAGAGTTTACAAACAAGTTCGAAAATGCGGCCAAAGGCCAATTTGGTAGCGGCTGGGCATGGCTTGCAGTTGATAAGGAGGGGAATTTATTCGTATCATCAACACCTAATCAGGATAACCCCTTGATGGACGTTGCCGAAAAGCGAGGAACCCCGATTTTAGGGCTCGATGTTTGGGAACATGCATACTACCTCCATTACCAGAACAAAAGAGCCGATTACGTCTCAAATTTCTGGAAAGTGGTGAACTGGAAAACTGTTGAGGAGAAGTACTTAAATGCTGTAAGTAAATCAAAATAGTAAGAATTCGTATAAATTAATCATTTCCAGAACAACCCTGATGGTTAATCAAACTGTCGGGGTTATTTTTTACCTTTGCAAAAAAAATTAGCATGTTCGATTTTACCGAAACAACAATCCAAGGCATTGCCATTCATAGGGTTGGAAATAAGACTCGCTCAAATGAGTTTTCCCTTTCGAAAAGTCTTGTTCAAATTACTGGTGATGATCTGCTGGAACTTCTAAAAGCTTTTTTCCTTTCGCCCTTTAAGCAGCCCGAATTCTATAACTTTTCACATGAAACCGAATTGAATCTGAACGAGGTGTATAACTATTCTGAAAAACTTTTCGGCAATCCCAAAGATCTCTTCGAAAAATCAGTAAGCATTGCCAAACATCTCTACCAAAGTAGCAATCACCCCAACATCAAGGATGGAGAGCTTTACGTTGTGTACTTCTCCAATTGCATTGTGGAGGGTGAATTGGTTGATGCGCTTGGCCTATTCAAATCGGAAACCAAGGATACCTTTATTAAAGTTTACGAAAAGCAAAGCGGTTTCGAAGTTGAGCAGCATCAGGGAATCAGCATTAAGAAGCTTGACAAGGGTTGCCTGATCTTTAACACTGAGAAGGATTTTGGTTACAAGGTGGTTGCCATCGACAATACTAATAAGAACGACGAGGCTAGGTTCTGGAAGGAGATATTTCTCAATATCAAGCCCAGAGAGGACAATTTCTACCAAACAAGTGGCTACATTAACCTTTGCAAGGATTTTGTGAAGGATGTGCTGTATCAGGATAGCAGCATCGATAGGGCTGAGCAGGTTACACTGCTCAATAAAACCCGCGATTACTTTGCAAAAACCGACACATTCGATCAGGAAGAATTTGAGGAAAGGGTGATCCACAAACCAGAGGTTGTGGAAGCATTCCGAGAGTATAAAGATGAGTATCAGAATGAGTTAGGCTGTAACCTCAAGGATTCGTTCACCATTTCAATCGATGCTGCCAAGCAGGCAAAGAAGGTTTTCAAGAGCGTAATAAAACTCGACAAGAATTTTCACCTCTACATTCATGGTGGGCGCGATAGGGTTGAGAGAGGTTTCGATCACGATAAGGGATTGAATTACTATAAGCTGTTTTTTGATGCGGAGGGATAGAAAAAAAGAGGTTAAACTTTGAAATTCAATATTTAATATGGAGAATAGCATTAACGAAATAGTATTTAGCCGTTCTGTAGTGGAGTTTGTTACTGTAGCAAAGGAGTACTGCGCTTTCCTTGAGAATATTAGCAATTACAAGCGCAAGGATTTTGTTAGGGTAATGAGCAGCTTATTACCTTTGCTCTACTATAAGGCTTCACTACTTCCGAAAACCGAACCTGTTTATGAGGAGGGAAACAAAAAGCACGTAACCGAGGAGTACTACATTGCTCTCAACCTAAAGATCAAAGACCTTCTGGGAGAGCACGATGCTTTCCCCGAGGTGTTCGATTCACGGATTTCCGAGACCGATGAACAATTCTCGGCCAGCATTGCCGAGTACCTTTCTGATATTTATCAAGATTTGAAGGATTTTACTATGCTGTACCACAAAGGGCAGGTTGAGGAGATGAACGATGCGCTCTGGGAATGCACCCTGAATTTTCAGGAGTTCTGGGGAATTCGGTTGGCCAATGCCATCAGGGCAATCCATATTCTCCAGTTTTCTGGCATTGATATTGAGAAGGATGTCGAAGAAAATCAAACACACGAAAAGGATATCGATACCAGTGAATGGATAATTTCAAAGCGTCAAAGCGATTACAGGGAAGATGAGTAGTTTATTCTCAAATAGTATCAGCAAGGAGGAGGTAACCGCGCTCCCAAAGGTTGAATTCAACGGAAAGATCGTCGTGGTCTCATCAGAGGAAGAGTTTGAACATTGGTTGCCCCAGTTAATTTCCCAAAAGATTTTAGGATTCGATACTGAAACCAAGCCAACCTTTCGCAAAGGCGAACTGAACAGCATTGCTTTACTTCAGTTGTCAAACTCTAATCTTGCTCTGCTCATAAGACTTATGCATACCGGAATCCCTAAACCCTTATTAAATTTTCTGCAGGATCCCAAAATTTTGAAGATTGGAGCAGCTATTCGCGATGATTTAAAATCGCTCCAAAAAATTAAAAAGTTTACTCCAGAGGGCTTTATCGATCTTCAGAGTATTGTCCCGCAATATGGCATTGAGGAGCTAAGCGTTCGGAAAATGGCAGCCATTGTGCTGGGAAAGAAAGTTTCCAAATCGCAACAGCTATCCAACTGGAATGCGCCAACCCTTTCCGAAGCACAGCAGCACTACGCTGCCATCGATGCCTGGGTTTGCCGCGAGATATACGTTAAATTAATTACCAGTAAGATTAGAAAATGAGCAACGCTATATTAACCCTTAAGCCAGGAAAAGAGCAGTCGTTACAGAGATACCATCCCTGGATATTTTCAGGAGCCATTAAGCGTATCAACGGGGAACCCGCTGAGGGTGATCTGGTTGAAGTTGTCGATAGCAGAGATAACTTTCTCGCTATTGGTCATTTCCAGCCCAGCTCCATCTCGGTTCGAGTTGTTAGCTTCGTAAAACAAGAGATAAACTCCCATTTCTGGAAAGCAAAGCTTCAGCAAGCATTGACCCTACGTAAAGGTTTAGGGTTTTACCCTTCCGATTCAACAAATATCTTTAGGCTAGTACATGGCGAGGGCGATGGCCTTCCAGGCTTGATTATCGATATTTACGGAAAAACAGCGGTGATGCAGGCTCACAGCCTTGGCATGTATCGGCTTCGGGAACTATTCGCTCAGCTTGTGCTGGAAATAATGGGGGGCAAAGTAACCTCGGTTTACGATAAGAGTTCGGGTACAATATCCTATAAATCACCAATTTCTGCTGAGGATGGATATATCGCAGGGATTCCTGAGGAGTGTGAATTGATGGAGAATGGCAATAGATTCTTGGTTTCGTGGAAGGATGGGCAAAAAACAGGTTTCTTCGTCGATCAGCGGGAGAACAGACAGCTGCTCTCCAAATACTGCAAGAATGCCAAAGTGCTCAATGCATTTTGCTACACAGGCGGATTCTCGGTATACGCAGCCCGTGGTGGAGCCAAAAGTATTGTTAGCATCGACAGCTCCGAAAAGGCCATCGACCTTACCGAAATAAACATGGAGATCAACTTTGGGAAAGACTCCAATCACAGGGCAATTAGTGTCGATGTATTTGATTTTCTGAGGGATGACAAAGAAATCTACGATGTAATTGTGCTGGATCCCCCCGCCTTTGCCAAGCATAAGCCTGCGCTCAAAAATGCTTTGCAGGCATATAAGCGACTCAATGCCGCTGCGTTCCGCAAGCTGAATCGTGGAGGAATCCTTTTCACCTTCTCGTGCTCGCAGGTGGTTGCCCGCGAGGAGTTTCGCAATGCAGTATTTTCGGGAGCGGTAATCGCCAACAGGGGTGTGAGAATTCTTCACCAGCTAACCCAGCCAGCCGATCATCCGATCAATATTTATCACCCCGAGGGTGAGTATTTAAAGGGCTTGGTGCTTTTCGCAGAGTAGGCTATCGTAAAAAAACCCAATCGTTTCCCTTCGATTCATAGAGGTTGAAGTAATACCCCTCATAGTCGAATAGCTTTAAATTCTCTACGTTATCAATCTTATTCTTGATAATGAAACGTGTCATAAGCCCTCTAGCTCGCTTGGCATGGATGGCTAAGGTTTTGTAGGTATTCCCCTTCTGTTCCTTAAAAATTGGGGTGATGATTTTACCATTAATGGCTTTAAAATCAAGAACCTTTGAATACTCGTTCGAAGCCAAATTCACCAGGATTCCTTTACTCGATCCATTGAGATCGGTATTAATATACTCGATTAATACCGTTTTCCAGTAATCGTAAAGGTTTTTACTCTTCCCTATACCAATTTTTGTGCCCATCTCCAGCCTGTAGGGCTGCATCAGATCGAGTGGTCTGAGTGCTCCATACAGCCCCGAGAGTATCCTCAGATGATTCTGTGCGAAGGCGAAATCATCATACGTAAAATCTTCAGCATTAATCCCTTCGTACACATCGCCTTTAAACGAAAGTAGTGCGGGGTGGCTGTTAGTGGTATCGAAAGGAGCGCTCCATGTAATAAACCGTTCAACATTTAGCCTTGCCAGCTGCGGGCTAATGGACATCAAATCCTCAATATCTTTCTGCGATAGCTTCCGCAACGCATCCACCAAGGGTTCTGAACGATCCAGTAATAATGGTTGGCTCGGATTTATTTTTGCCTTTGTGGCAATTCTTGTAATTGTTTTTGAAGGAGAAAGTATAATTAGCATTGTTAAAATATTTTTTATTACTATTTTTATTCTACCTTTATAAATAACACCTTATTAGAATTTTTGTTGATTGTCAACAATTGTAGAAATATCGTCAATGATATGAAAAATATGGCTAATACAGGAAAAATATCAATAATTCTATTTTTAGTCTTTTCTTTGATTTCCTCAATTGTTTTTAGTAAACCTGGTCATGATAAGGTCATATTACAATTAAAGTGGAAGCATCAATTTCAATTTGCTGGTTACTACGCTGCTTTAGAAAAAGGTTTTTATTCAGGGGTCGGTCTTGATGTTGAAATACGCGAAATCTCTGAAAATTCTCCAATAATCGAGGTTATTGAAGGGAAAGCACATTTTGGAATTGGAAGCGGAGAATTAATTGCTTCATATATGAATGGGAAGCCAATAGTTCTTCTAGCATCAATTTTTCAACACTCTCCTTCAGTTATCATTGTTAAAGAAAATTCCGATATATATAACCCACATGACCTTGTTGGAAAAATATTAATGGCTGAACCTGACGATAGGGGTTATGAGATTCTAAGTATGATTTACAATGAAGGGGTTAAACCAGATCAATTTGAACTGATAACTCACTCCTATTCGATAAATGATCTTTTGGTAGGAAATGTAGATGCTCTAGGAGGATATATAAGTAATGAAACCTTTTTTTTGGAATCCCATGGAATACCTTTCAGGGTTATTAACCCAAGAAATTACGGCATTGATTTCTACTCAGATTGTATTTTCACCTCTCAAAAAGAGATCTTCAAAAACCCTGAAAGGGTAAAAAGATTTTTAGAAGCATCGATTAAGGGATGGGAATATGCACTAACTCACAAGGAAGAAATTTCTACCCTAATAATTTCTAAGTATAATCCTGCTAAAACATATCAGCAGTTAATATTTGAGGCGAACTCCATACATGGGTTAATTAATTCTGATCTTGTAGAGATCGGACATACCAATAGGGGAAGATGGCAAAGAATGGCTGAAATTTTATATCAATTAGAATTAGTAGAAAAACTTAGAAATATTGATGGCTTCTTCTATTCACCAGATTATGGACATGGAACAAATTGGTATAAAATATCTTTGATTATATCCATTTTATTTCTCTTGACATTTCTAGTGGGTTATGTTTTGTATAAACATTTTTACATCGCTGTTAGGAGAAGAACTGAAAAAGTTCAAGAGTTAGTGTCTAAGCTTGAATCTCAGAATAAAGAGATATCAACCATCAACTCAGAACTTATGAAAGCCAAGCAAACCCTAGAAGATGATTTTAATGACAAATCATTTTTCTTTTCTGGCTTAATTGGTGAACTAAAAAATCCAATTACCAACTTGGTTAATTTAGCTGAGCAAATTTCTTCTACATCCATAACTCAGGAACAAAGACAACGGCTTTCATTAGGGATAAAGCAGAGTAGCAATTTGCTTCTAAATTTCATAAAGAATATTATCAATATTTCAAGCTTAGATTCTTCAGAAAATCTTTTATCATACAAAGCGGTTGTCCTAGATACTCTTTTCGAAAATTATTATGAAGATTATCGAACCAATTTCTTGCATAAAGAAGTTGATTTAAAAACGAATTTCCCTTCGAAAAAAGATACATCAAAATACCTTATCGACGATGATAGATTATTGCGAATTGTTGATGCTCTGATTAGAAATGCTTTTAAACACACAAAAGAAGGTTACGTTGAAATGGGTTATGTAATGGCAGAATCGGAACTACTGCAATTTTGGGTAAAAGATACTGGCAAGGGATTTAATAATGAGGTGGTTAAGTTGGTTAACCAATATTTTGAAAACCCAACCCAAATTTTTTCAAAAAAAATTGGGTTTGGATTATCTATCATTAAGAGTCTGGTTCTAAAAATGAGAGGTAACCTAAAGGTTGAAAGTATTGAAAAATCGGGGTCTTGTTTCTTTGTAAATATTCCCATTATACCAATCGAAAACTTAAGAGTTAAAAACGAAACCCTTAAAAAATTCGAAGAACTCTTACCAAAAAATTTAATTCAAAGAATTTATGGTAAGACAGTCTTAATTTCAGATAAACACCCCAATAATTATGTTCTCATCAAAACATTAGTCAACGGAACT
>Ga0334883_1005526_pt1 | contig 11096 bp, 5 predicted proteins | sample GraSluR1_MG_6_FD_207230 | JGI IMG/M metagenome (GOLD analysis project Ga0334883, IMG submission 207230) | Sludge microbial communities from methane-producing bioreactor in Wageningen University, Netherlands - Granular Sludge_09_05-R1 | ecosystem: Engineered > Bioreactor > Anaerobic > Unclassified... | reverse complement strand
CAAGACATGAAAATAGACCTGGGCCGCATTCAGGCAGAAGTGATTCGCCTGTTGGGCGATCAGGGGCGCAGTTCTTCACAAGAAGCCCAAACCAGCAAGAAATCGCAAACACCTGCCCTGGATACTTTCGGACGAGATCTGACCCAGTTGGCACGTGAGGGGAAGCTCGATCCTGTTGTAGGCCGTGAAAGTGAAATAGAACGTGTCATTCAAGTACTGAGTCGTCGCACGAAAAATAACCCCGTGCTGATTGGTGAGGCAGGCGTAGGGAAGACGGCTATTGTTGAAGGTCTGGCACAGGCCATTATCAATGGCGATGTCCCTGACTTGTTGTTACGCAGGCGTGTATTGACACTTGACCTGGCAGGTGTAGTTGCCGGAACGAAATATCGGGGCCAGTTTGAAGAGCGCCTGAAATCGGTCATGAAAGAAATTCGGCGTGCCGACAACATAATCTTGTTCATCGATGAATTACATACTATCGTAGGGGCGGGTGCCGCTGAAGGTGCAGTCGATGCCGCCAATATGCTCAAACCATCATTGGCACGAGGTGAATTGCAATGCATCGGCGCTACAACCATGGACGAGTATCGGAAATATATCGAAAAAGATGCTGCCCTGGCCCGTCGCTTTCAAACTATCCTGGTGGAAGCACCTTCTGTAAGTCAAACCATCGAAATCATCAAGGGCTTGCGTGACAAATATGAAGCGCACCATCGGGTTAAATTCTCCGATGAAGCAGTGGTGGCAGCGGCGAAACTATCTGACCAATACATCAGTGATCGTTTCCTTCCCGACAAGGCGGTCGACGTAATCGATGAGGCTGGTAGTCGTGCCCGATTGCAGGTAACAACACGTCCGGCTGAGCTTAAAGAAATCGAACATGACATAGAACTGGTTACTCAGGAAAAAGAAGCTGCCATTCGCAGTCAGGAATATGAAAAAGCTGCTGGATTGCGCGATAAAGAGCGTTCGCTCATTACCAAGTTGGAAGACAGCAAAAGGGAGTGGGAGCGCAAGCGAGACTCGGCAGAAGTGATTGTCGGGGCGGAAGAAATTGCATACATCGTGTCCAAATGGACTGGGGTGCCATTAACCAAGCTGGAAGAAAAAGAATCTGAGCGACTGCTTCGGATGCGAGAAGAGCTTACAAAATCAGTTATTGGCCAGGATGAGGCAATCGATTCGTTGGTTCGGGCTATTCAACGTTCACGTGCCGGTTTGGGACAACATGCACGCCCTGTAGGTTCATTTCTCTGCCTGGGGCCAACGGGTGTCGGTAAAACTCTATTAGCAAAAACATTGGCGACCTTCCTGTTCGGCAACGAAGATGCATTGATCACCATCGACATGTCAGAATATATGGAGAAATTTAATGTTTCTCGTCTGGCTGGTGCGCCACCAGGGTATGTCGGTTATAATGAAGGCGGGCAATTGACGGAGCAGGTGCGGCGCAGGCCCTATTCTGTTGTGCTGTTTGATGAAATCGAAAAAGCGCATCCCGATGTATTTAATTCCTTACTTCAAGTACTGGAAGAGGGACGAATGACAGATGCTACTGGACGCCATGTCGATTTCAGAAATACTGTTATCCTCATGACCAGTAATGTGGGGGCTCGTAGAATTGGTAAAAGTACCACTGTTGGTTTCCAGCGCGATGATCCGGAAGGTGAATATACGCGCATGAAAACGCGGGTTGTGGAAGAAGCCAAGAAAATTTTTAATCCAGAATTCATGAATCGTATTGATGAAATTATGGTATTTGGACGACTTGGACATGCGCATTTAATGCAAATTGTTGACATTGAGGTTCTTGAGGTGGTAGATAGAGTTGCAGAGAAGGACCTTTTGCTCAACGTGGGAACGGAAGCCAGGGAATTTCTGGTACGAGTGGGCAGCAGCGATGAATATGGAGCACGCCCACTACGCCGTGCGGTGCAGCAATTTATTGAGGACCCCCTGGCTGAATTGCTCCTTCGAGGGGGGTTGGAACCGGGAACAAAAATCATAGTACGACCGGCTGAAGTAGAAGAGCGTTTACTGCTTGAGCCTATCGTACCAGCCGCGGAAGGTGTAGCTACTTGAAGAACATAGCCATTGGCCTTGCCATTGTGATGATGTTGGGCCTCATGCCTGGTGTTTGGGGACAGGAGCAGGCAGACAGCGTCATCAATGAAGTGCGTATTGAAGGATTGGAACGGGTAAGCGAACAGGTTGTTCGTGCCCGCCTGGAGGTGCAGGCTGGACAACGATACAATCCACGTGCTGTGTCACGCGATATACGTCGTCTGTTCGATTTGGGATATTTCTCAAATGTACAGGCAGCTGTTACACCGGTGGGCAATCAGGTCACATTGACCTACCTGTTGCAAGAAAAACTCGTGATACAAGATATCAGCATTATCGGGAACCGCAGGATTCGCGACCGGCAAATTCTTAGCGCAATCAGTACCCGGTCTGGTGAGTCTTTTCTTCCCGAAAATCAAGAACAGGACCGCGAAGCCATCATTACGCTTTATGAGAGTAAAGGTTATGCCAATACGGTAGTAGACGCGCTTGTGGAACAGGTCGGGCCCTCACGGGTTCGCGTTTTCTACAATATTGAAGAAGGCCGTAAAGCACGCATTCGCAGTATTGATTTTGTTGGAAATGATGTCTTGTCAGACCGTGCTCTGCGTCGCCAAATTAATTCACGACGTGCGTTGTGGTTTCTTGGCGGTAGATATGAAGAAAACAAATTTGAACAGGACCTGCAAAGCATTGTCGATGTCTATGGTGATCACGGTCGCCTTGAAGCAGAAGTACCCAAGGCTGACCTGACGTATTCCGATGACGGCAAGCGTATGGACATCCAAATATTCATAAACGAAGGGCCGGAATACCGGGTGAATATTCTGGAATTCGCAGATAATAAGGTCTACGATGATGATGAATTGCTGGATACCATTCAGGTTCATGCTGGGGATGTGCATAGCCGCGGTCAGGTATTGCGGGATGCCGATATTGTCGAACAAGGGTATCAGGAAAGTGGTTACGTCAACGCTCTTGTGACACCGCAGGTTACCCTGGACCGTGACAACAAGACAACCCATGTGGTTCACAATGTCAATGAAGGTGTTCTCAAATATGTCCGTGAAATAGATATCACCGGTAATGAAGTGACGCGTGATGAAGTTATTCGACGGGAAATGTTAATTGCTCCTGGAAATCGATTTGACGGAGTTTCAGTGCGTGATTCCCAACGACGTATTGAAAATACCAGATACTTTGACAATGTGCGTATGACCTTGAGTGAATATGAAGGTGAAGGTCGCTTTACCGATTTGCTTGTTGATGTAGAAGAAGGTAAAACCGGTAACTTTAACTTCGGCTTTGGGTATAGTTCAGAAGACCGCCTTGGTGGATTCACAGAACTGCGTCTGAACAATTTTGACATCACAAACTGGCCTACGTTTTCTGGTGGTGGCCAGCAATTCTCGGCACGGATAAATGTAGGTGAGCGCCGTGACCAATACAGCATCAGTTTTACTGATCCTGAAATTTTTGGATACCCCCTGTCGTTCGGTGCTGATTTATATGATGAATCCTACCGTGTGCGCGGTGGTGCAAATTACCGGGAAGACCAGCGTGGTGGACAATTACGGCTGGGCAAAGTTCTGTCTCCATACGTTACTGTGCGTACCAGTATGCGGTATGAAAAAACCGATATATCAGAGCTGCCCTTCTTTGTAAATCCGGAAATCCGCAAACAACGTGGCGAATCAACCACCATTAGTAACCATTGGGAAATTGAACGCAACACATTGGACCGCTTTTTCGATCCATCTTCTGGAAGCAGCCATACTTTAGGTATGCAACTTGCCGGGTTGGGTGGTGATAATGAATTTGTTAAATTTGAACATGATTCACAATGGTATTGGGCGCTGGATGGTGAGCAGAAATGGATTTTTTCGTTGCGTACCCGGGAAGGATATATCACCGAGTATGGTAGCTCCGATTATGTGCCCTTACAGGACCGGCTGTACGCAGGTGGTACCAATACCGTGCGTGGTTATCGGAATCGTGACATCGGCCCATCTGCCAAAGAATATATACTCTTTGGAGATCGGTTCGCACTGGGTGGAAATCTTCGCTGGGTTACCAATGTCGAGGTTAAATACAAGCTGACAGACATGCTCCGGTTGTATGCATTTGTGGATTCTGCCGGTGTTTGGGAAGATTCCAGTGATTTCAGCTTAGGGGATGTTAAGCATGGTGTAGGTGTTGGTTTTGGCGTTGATGTTCCCCGACTTGGACCGATCCGTGTCGATTATGGTGTGCCTGTTAATGGTGACAAAGATCATGGAAGTGGGCGGTTGCACTTGACCACCGGTTTCCGTTTCTAGTGGATTTTTAGTGTATTATTAAGTGGATTTTTGAAAAATAATTATCCGGGTAGTATTATGCACTGGGTGGCCGGGATTTTACATTGCCGGATCGTTATGAACCGCATTGATTGTGGATATGATTTGCAACACGTCTGGTATCTTGCTTATACTATCCACGCAAAAATGCCTGCCTTGGAAAATTTGTCGATACGGATTGTATGACAAACCATAAACAATGTAGTAACAACGTGTAACTTGCTTGAACAATAGCATTGTAACTAAAAAAGGATATCCTGTCGTGCTAGCTCATGTATCCGGTTTTCTTCGTGTACTGATAATTTCAGCCTTAACGCTGTGCATCTTTGCCAGTGAAGGCTTTGCGCAGGCAGCTGCGCCTGCTGCAGGTGAATACAGAATTGCCGTCGCAGATATACAAGTTCTATTGGCCGATTACAACAAACGTATCCGCTTGTATGAAGAATTGGAACGGGATGTTAATGTGCGTCAACAAGAAATTGATCAGCTTTCAAATCGTATTGAAGCAGCAAAACAACGTTTTGAATCGCAAGTCCAGTCAATGACCGAGACGCAGCGTAGTACAATGCGTAACGAAATAGAATCTGATTACTTGACGTATACCGCTGAGTTGCGCAAGCATCAGAATTATATTGATAATCGGGAAGAGGCTGTACTTAAAGAAGTTCTGGCCGATATTCAAGCGGCGATTGAACGGGTTGCCATTCAAGACAATTATCATCTGGTATTGAATGCACAGCGTGGACCACGCGGAAGTGTCTTGTATCATAGTGCAACTATCGATATTACTTCCAAAGTGCTCACCGTATTAAACAGCACAAATTAAATTAGTATTGTTGCAATCTTGTTACTTGAGTAAAAAGATAAGTTAAGATTCAAATTGCGTGCCCTGTAAAACCATTGTGGGCGGTACAGGGTGCGCTTTTTGTACATAAGCCAAGCCATAAACCTTACATAAGCAGTTGATATTGAAATTTAATTATAAGCGTCACTGGTATGGGTGGCCTTTGATTCAATCTGCTTATATCTTCTGCTCAAAAACGGTTGGATTTAATTTCTTGCGTAACATGACACTTACTTCTAAGTAGTATTTGTTAGTAATGGGTGATGGGAGTATGCAGTTGTCAATTGCGACTGCGTAATACGACAGGCCGGTCTCTGTCCGTTATACCCAATAAATCACCCATTTCATTAAATTATACTGAATGATTTTTCCTCTGTAGGAAGTAGAGATATTTATGGAACTGGTTCTCAGCGACATAGCAATTCTGGTGGGTGGAACACTCAAAGGTGATGCTGACCTCTGTATTTCAGGAGCAAATTCTATCGATAATGCTGGGCCAGGCGACATTTCATTTGTTCGTGGTAAAAAATATTGGCCCTTGTTGGAACACACGCAGGCAGCGGCAATCCTGACTCAGGAAGTACCGGCTGGCTGTACTTTGCCCCTGGTGCTGGTGAAAAACCCAGATGTGGCCTTTGCAAAGATTCTTGCCCTGTTGGAATCACATCAACGCAATCACCCATCAGGCATACATCCGGATGCGCAAATTGGTGAAAATGTGGTACTTGGCACAAATGTGTCAATCGATGCATTTGTACGTATTGGTGATAACTGCATAATCGGTAACAATACTATCTTGTATTCGGGTGTTTATATCGGAGCAAATACTACGGTTGGTTCTGATTGCATCTTGTACCCCAATGTAGTAGTCCGTGAGCATTGCAAGATTGGTGCACGTTGTATGCTGCATTCAGGCGCTTGTGTCGGTAGCGACGGTTTTGGATTTGCGCCTGTCGATGGCTCTTGGGTGAAGATACCCCAAGTTGGAATTGTTATAATAGAGGATGATGTTGAAATCGGTTCAAACAGTACTATTGACCGTGCCACATGTGGCGTTACACGCATTGGCCAGGGTACTAAAATTGACAATTTGGTGCAGATAGGTCACAATACACACATCGGTATTCACAGTGCGATTGCTGGTATGGTAGGCATTGCAGGTAGTGCTAAAATCGGTGATTATGTGAGAATTGGAGCATACAGTGGTGTGGCAGGGCATCTTTCAATAGGAAATGGAGCGACCATTGGTGCGCGAAGCGGTGTCACGCAATCTGTTGAGCCCGGTGCGATTGTGTCTGGATTCCCTGTGAAGGACCACCAGTTGGAACGGCGCATTATGGTATCTCAAGCCAAAATACCGGAGCTGATACGACGTATGAGACAATTAGAAATTCAATTGGAAAAACTGGAAAAAGAAAAAGGACTGCATGACTAAGCAGAGAACTATCAAGAATGAAGTAACCTTTTCTGGTGTCGGATTGCATACCGGCAGCCTGACCACAGTAACATTCAAGCCAGCACCTCCCAACACCGGCATAGTCTTTTACCGGGTTGATTTACCAGATAAGCCGGCCATTCCTGCCGATATCGATCATGTTGTCGATGTTTCTCGCGGTACTACCATTGGTATTGGTGAAGCAAAAGTACATACAGTCGAACATGCCTTGGCTGCCATGGTCGGTTTGGGAATTGATAATCTTGCGATAGAGCTGGATGCCGAAGAAATCCCCAATGGAGATGGCAGTTCACTTCCAGTTATGAATACATTGTTGCGGGCTGGCATAGAAGACCAGGACGAAAACAAACATTATATTACGGTGGGCAGGCCGGTATATTATCGCCAGGATGATGTCACACTCAGCATCTTGCCCGCGGACGAGCTACGAGTATCCATGACTATAGCGTATGATCACGTAGCCATTGGTACTCAATACGCATCTTTCAAGATAACTGAAGAAATCTTCAAAAAGGAAATCGCACCAGCACGCACATTCTGTTTCCTTCGTGAAGTGAAAATGCTTCAGGAACAAGGTCTTATCCGGGGTGGTAGCCTGGAAAGTGCCGTTGTCATTGGCGATGAAGCCATTCTTAATGATGATTTGCGGTTTCCAGATGAATTTGTACGGCACAAAATCCTGGACTTGCTAGGAGATATGTACTTGTTGGGACGCCCGGTAAAGGGACATATTGTTGGAGTCAAGGGCGGTCATGCAAAGAATGTTCAGTTTTCTAAGCAAATTAAAAAAGATTACATGAACGGATATACAGACCGGGGTGCTAAAATTTCTGATGTGATTCAAACTCCGGCTCTGGATGTGAACAAGATTATGAAAATCTTGCCACATCGCTACCCATTCCTGTTGGTAGACCGTATTCTGTCGTTCATACCGGAACAGCGTGTTACTGCAATCAAGAATGTTACCGTCAATGAACCCTTTTTTCAGGGGCATTGGCCCGGCGTGCCGGTTATGCCCGGTGTGTTGATTGTGGAAGCGATGGCGCAAGCCAGCTCCGTGTTGATCTTTGGTGAGCATGGAGACCCGGACGGACGGTATGCCTTCTTCATGGGGGTGGATAAATGCAAGTTTCGACGAACCGTTGTTCCAGGCGATCAATTATACATTGAATGTGAAATGTTGCGGTTACGGCGCAATGCTTGTCGGGTCAAGGGCGTAGCAAAAGTTGATGGAGCTATTGCCTCGGAAGCCGAGATGACATTTGGGTTGATGGAACTGGAAAAGTAGTTCACGTAACGTACGTTAGTGATTGCCGGTGCATATAACAATACAGCTTTTTGCTGTGTTATGATTGCACCGGTTTTTTTATGTGTTGATCAGAAATGTTTTTGCATCTAATTATGGGTGGGTTTGCGATGAGGTTTGTTTCTTTGCTGGATGTTCATATCGATGGTGAATTGAAAATGCGTGCGGCACAAAATTTTAGTCGCCTTCACAAAGATGAGTATCAACTGAATAAACTTTTTCGCGATGTTGAATATGAATGGCCTGCGGATTTTGAAGGTAGGGCGTTGTTGGCTCTGACTTTGCTTGGGCAGGCATTGAATTCGCCGTCAAAGAACGCAGATTTCATCATTCAAAAATTGCCACAACATCTGAATGAACTAGGTTATATGGGCCCGGTGTCACCTGAAGGTATCTGTGATGAACAAACCTTGTCTGGTCATGGCTGGTTGTTGCGGGGACTTTTTGAGTATTACTTGTGGAATGGTAACAATCTAGCCAAAGATATGGCAGAAACCATTGTCAATAAGTTATTTCTGCCGTTGTCAGGGCATTACAAAAAATACCCATTGGATGCAAATCTCCGTTCTGGAGGTGGAGAAGCCGTTGGAAGTCGGCAAAATATTATTGATAATTGGCGCTTATCTACAGATGTGGGGTGCGCATTTATTCCACTGGACGGATTAAGTCAGGCATACACCATCATGCCAACCAATGCACTCCGCATGTTGCTAATCGAAATTATTTCCCGGTTTGTCTCTGCTGACAAAAAAGTTCTTGGTATGCAGACCCATGCTACGCTGACTGCACTCAGGGGCATACTCCGCTTTTATGAAGCCACAAAACAAACAGAATACCTGGATATTGTCAAGGACACCTTTGAAATCTATATTCAGGAAGCGTTGACAGAAAACAGTGAGAACTATAACTGGTTTGGACGGCCTGACTGGACAGAACCGTGCGCGGTGGTGGATTCATTTATGTTGTCCGTAGGCCTGTGGAATCATACCCGGGAAACTGCCTATCTTGCGCTGGCGCAAGATATCTACTATAACGGGCTGGGCTACGAACAGCGACCCAATGGCGGGTTTGGGTGTAATACATGTTCTGGTGCCCATAATACACGGGTCTCACCAATGAAAGACTTGTTTGAAGCTTGGTGGTGCTGTTCTATGCGGGGAGGGGAGGGATTGTCTCGTGCCGCAGAGTATATCTGGTGCTTCCGGAATTTCAAAGACAAAGGAGAACCTTCACCTGTTGCCGAAATTTCGTTGCTGTTTTACTTCAGCAATACGGTTACCCTGGAATTAAACGCGGGTAAGCTGGTTCTGCAATTACGTACACAATATCCGTTTGATGGCCAATTCGACATCGCAGTACTTGAAAGTCAAGTCGATCGTACTGTTCGCTTACAGTTTTTTATGCCCGACTGGGTGGGTGATGATGAAATTGCCCTGACTTGTAATCGAGAAGCCGTACCAGGCAGCATGAATTCCGGGTTCTATCAAACAAGTCTTGTTTTGCATACCGGCGATAAGCTTCTGTTGAGTTTCCCCGTGCGTTTGAATGCTAAACCAACACGCAATCCACACAGTATTTCTGGGCATCAGGTATTACGGCATGGCCCATTACTTTTGGGCGTGCGACTGCCACAACTTCCAATAACAGAAATCGACATCAACCGCCTGGCTTACTTCGGACATGGGGTATATCGGGACAAGAGTGCCGGGTTAACATTCTCGCCTATCAATGACATAGTCAACCTGGAAACAAGTGAAGCACAGGATGACCAGAGGCAAATTCTATTTCCAGTAAAAAAACAAGCAAATGTAATTTCCTGATGGCGTAAGCCTTCTGATTGCAGTATTATAAGTCAATACTGATTACAGCATGTTTATACGTTAATTTCAGTTGTCACTATCGGAATTGTCTGCAGAAGATTCACGCGTAATTCCGAGCTGATTGTCCAGCCAATTTTCTGCACTTGTCAAAGCATAATCGATATTTTGCCTGTAGATCATGCGTAGGGAGTGTTCATTGATTGGTAAGCGTATATCTGGTTCAATCCCGCCTGTGCCCTGAGCATCGGCATCTACCTGAATGTTCATTGCTTCATCCAAGGAGCGCCCAATCGGATACAATACCGAAATATTACGTGGCATGGTTATATTGCCACCTGCAACTCCAAATGAACCATGAGTTCCCATCAATCCCATGATTTGTGCGTTGGGTAATCGTTTTAATGCCAGAGGTATACCCTCACCAGAACCAATTGTTGCTTCATTGACAAGCACAATAATTTCACCATCGTAATAGGGATCACGTGGCTCAATTATCAGACGATTGGCGTCGTCCACTTCAAATGTTCCCGAGGAGCGTGTATAAAAGGCAACATTCTCGTAAAATCCTGGCCCCGAATAAAAGTGGCCGACAAACGAAGGTACATAAGCAAACGTGCCTCCTATATTGCCCCGCACGTCTAATATAATACCCGGGACATCCTCTTTCACAAATTGATTTAATGCTGAACGAAAGGCGCGTACTGGAAATGGCATCGTCATGGTAGGCGCAACAAACTTGACTTGCAGATAGCCATATCCACTCGGAAGTATTTCATAGTTAATCGGCGAATCAAACTCGCTCGCATACTGTCGATGACTTTTGGATTGTAACAAAATATCATAATTGTCCCATACAGCAAAAATTGTAACACTGGTTGGCTCAGTGGCATTGGGATTTCTAAAGGTGATGTCTGCCTTTGTACCGGCAGGAGCGCGTGTAAGCATACGTTGTCGAACAAGCTGTCTGGACTCATGGGTAGCCGGGGGCACATGGGCCCATAAAATGGGGGTTTGCGCAATGGCTTCATGAACTGGCATCCCGTTCCATTCCAAAATCTCTGCACCCCAGGACATGCCGGTATGCGCAGCAGGGCCATTTTCATCCAGAATGTGTACAACCACTTGACCATTGTCCAGTTTGGCAACCGCAAATCCAAATCCGCCACCAATTGCCCGTTCCCGATATTCAGGTGCATCGCTGATCTGAATTTGTCCGTCAGGAATAGAATACAAGTAGGACCTTAACGCAAGATAATAGGCTTCGGGA
>Ga0334883_1005522_pt1 | contig 11102 bp, 10 predicted proteins | sample GraSluR1_MG_6_FD_207230 | JGI IMG/M metagenome (GOLD analysis project Ga0334883, IMG submission 207230) | Sludge microbial communities from methane-producing bioreactor in Wageningen University, Netherlands - Granular Sludge_09_05-R1 | ecosystem: Engineered > Bioreactor > Anaerobic >... | reverse complement strand
CACGTCTCGTGTCGAGCGAGGTCGCAGGCCGAGAAAAGAAAGCAGCTTCGCTGCTTGTGCAGACGAGGACGTCTGCAATCCTCACCCGGTTTTCATTCACTGTGGTGAAAGCCCTTTCATTTGGGTTCAGATAAGTGATTGACCTCTGTTTCCAATCTGAAATACCGTCCCTACAGGACTCTCTGGCTTGTCGTAATGCGCATGCTATCTGAAATGCCGTCCCTACAGGACTCACATGGTCATCAAGCACAGGCGTTCTAGCTAAGTTGCCATCCCCATGTGTGTTACATATCTGTGTTCACCAATCATCACCTTATCGGGAGTAAAATGTCCAAACTCCAGGAAGCGTCTTGCAGACGCTTTTCTTATCTAAGCTTCAGGATGAAGCATCTACTCTCAAGCGACAAGATGTCGCTTCCACAACAGCGTAGCATTCAACAGGACAAAGTCCATTCAACAGCGCAGCGCTCAACCTTCTCAACCCTTAATCTGTGTTAATCTGTGGAAATTTGTGGACAGTAAATGATCCGCGTGATCCGCGTGCCATAATCGTACATCGTACATTGTAAATCGTAAATTTGCCAGTCCATTCGTGTTCATTCGTGGGCGGTAAAAATCCGCTTAATCCGCGTGATCTGCGTGCCATCCTACAACAGCACAGCCTTCAACAGTACTAAGTCCATTCAACAATAAAACAAATGGCTACACGCTAAATGGAGTAAGAGCCAGGTCTGTAAGATAGGCTTTGATGTCTTCGGGGGCTATGGCATTGCCAATGAGTTCAACCTCTTCCTCAAAGCTGACATCGTCATAATATGCCAATTGCTGCCGGAACAGTTTTTCATTGAATGCGCCACCGAATAAATCATTAGCATGCGCAGTAACATCATGCAAACGATAGTGCCCGTTTAGGATATGGTATAAGTCCATGTAATCTTTCCACTTTCCCCTGCCTCCCAATGCCAGTGCTTTCATCGCTGCGAGGGTCAAGATGTTCGGCAGTTTGATCACTTTGGGTAGAGAGCATTGGGGCTCAATCGCATAAGGATACTGATAAAAAGTAAGCTTGACCCCATTCACCAGGCAGTTCAATTGTGTGCTATCTTCATATAGTATCTGTTGGATGAAAAACCCATGCTTGTGCAACAAGTTCTTCAAGCTTGCGTTACGAAAGCTTGAATAGGAAAACAGATCGAAATCCAGAGAATAGCGATGACCCAGGTGCAAAGCGATCGCAGTTCCGCCTGCCATGTAAAAACGGTAGCGAAAGAGCTTGAGCAGTGGTAAAAGCTCGATTTGTGGCTGTTTCAGAACTTCAAGGTGCATATTTATTAAAATAGAGGGTGAAGTAGTTTTCTGTCTGCGGCAGATATTTCTTGCGCTCTGCCCGTATCTGCCTGCGAAATATGCTGGCAATCCTCTCAATCCCGAAAGCTTCAAACAGGTCTTGCACACTCTCAACCGTGCCATAGTTCAGCACCGCTTCCACTAAAGATTCCAAAGATAATGCTTCGATTTTGTCTGATGGAACCCACCAAAACAGTGCTGCGTTTTTACGGAGTAAGGCAGTGAGAGACCTGCGGTCTAATTGAGAATTATCGGAGGGTTTTGGCATAGTTGATAGTTCCTTAGTGCTTGCTACTTTGTACTTGGTGCTTGGTGCGTGGTGCTTGGTGGGTTTTAGGGTTTTAGGGTTTTAAGGTTTTAGGGTTTTGGCGAAGCGTAGCACTCAACAGCGCAGCGCTCAACCTTCTCAACCTCTCAACCTTCTAAACCTGTAATCCGTGTTAGTCTGAGCAATTCTGTGGACAGTGGAATCCGCGTAATCCGCGTAATCTGCGTGCCACAATCGTACATCGTACATTGTAAATCGTAAACTTGCCAGTCCATTCGTGTTCATTTGTGGTCTTTCATTTGTGTTCATTTGTGGGTAGAGATGGGTTATGCGTTATGCGTTATGCGTTATAGGATTCACCTTCCCATTCCCGCTGCTGGAAGTCGAAAGCGCCAATCACCAGGGACTCCGATGCGAGGTTTAGAGATTGACATGAAAAGGATCGGCTTATGCAAAATTGGGATAGCGCTTACGACTCCCAGGGAGGCCATTCCTTCAACAGCGCAGCCTTCAACAGGACGAAGTCCATTCAACAGCGTAGCATTCAACCCTTAAATCGTTCCCAGCCGTTCCTGCTGATACTTATTACTCTGGATATTCTGCCACCATTCCTGATGTTCCAGATACCAAAGGATGGTCTTGCGGATACCGGTGCTAAAGCTTTCTTTGGGCAGCCAACCAAGATCGGCCTGGATCTTGCCGGCATCGATGGCATAGCGAAGATCGTGTCCGGGGCGATCCTGCACGTATGTGATCAGTTCTTTATAGGATGCAAGCTGATCCGAAGGCTGCATTTCGTCCAGCAGCTCACAGATGATATTGACGATATCGATATTCTTGATCTCGTTGTGCCCACCGATGTTATAAGTCTCGCCCACTTTTCCGGATTTGATTACCAGAGTGATAGCCTCACAGTGATCGGTGACATAGAGCCAATCGCGCACATTGAGTCCCTTGCCATACACAGGTAAGGGCTTATGCGCCAGGCAATTGAGGATCATGAGCGGAATCAGCTTTTCCGGGAACTGATATGGTCCATAGTTGTTTGAGCAATTGCTGATGCTCACCGGCAAGCCAAAAGTGCGTTGCCAGGCTCGGACCAGATGATCCGATGCAGCTTTGGACGCGGAATAGGGCGAACTGGGATCATAAGGCGTAGATTCCAAAAACATGCCTTCCTCACCCAGAGAGCCATAGACCTCATCGGTGGAAACATGGTGAAAACGAAAAGCTTTTTTACCCGCGTCATCGAGCCCGCGATAGTGCTCCAGGGCATTCTGCAAAAGGACTGCGGTACCCAGGACGTTGGTATTGACAAACTCCAGCGGACCATCAATCGAACGATCCACATGGGACTCTGCGGCAAAATTGACCACAGTATCAGGTTGATACTTCGCGAAAATGGCCTTGATGGCAGAGTTATCACAAATATCGGCATGCTCAAAGAAATAGCGCGTGCCACCATATTCAGCCTCGATATCGCTAAGGCTTTCGAGGTTGCCGGCATAGGTGAGTTTGTCCAGATTGATGACCTTGCCGGAAAAGGCCGGATCGGATAATAAATGACGGATGTAGTTGCAGCCGATGAAGCCGGCAGCGCCAGTGACTAGTACAATGTGCATTTTATCTCCTAGATAAGTTGATGGTTGAATGCTGCGCTGTTGAATGAGCTGAGCTCTGTTGAATGCTGCGCTGTTGAATGAGCTGAGCTCTGTTGAATGCTGCGCTGTTGAATGAGCTGAGCTCTGTTGAATGCTGCGCTGTTGAGAGTTTATTTGTTGATGCGGGATAGCGCAGAACTTCTCAGTTTACTTAGCTGTCTGGATATTTTATCAATGCTTGTTCGAAATTCCATGTATTCTTCATGGGATAAGAACGACAGGTCTAAGCTCACAATCAATTGGCACAAAACTTCCATTAGACTCGAGTACGCAATTTGATAGAAATTTGCCTGATCCTTCAATGAAGTTCTGGAAGATCCTTCTGCAATATTCGAGCATACCGATACAGCTGCTCTGCGCATCTGATTTGACAGACCAAAGGTTTCGGACTTAGGAAATGTAGATGTAAGCTGATAGATTCTCTTTGAAAGGACTCTGGCATTCTGCCAAACTTCCAGGTTTTCAAAACCATATGTCATCATATTGCTCTCCTGATATCTATTTAGACTAACAATACCATATCCCAAAACTGATTCAACCGCGCCGCATTCAACAGAGCTCAGCTCATTCAACAGCGCAGCATTCAACAGAGCTCAGCTCATTCAACAGCGCAGCATTCAACAGCGAAGCATTCAACCCCAAAACACAGCTTCGCCGCGTCGCTTATGCATCGCACGCGATTTTTATCCCGCTGTTTATATGGCTGATTCCAGATTGAGCCAATGTACAATGGCTGTAAGTGCTGTCAATCAGATTTTTCTTTTTCCGCAAATCAGTGAAATCCGCCCGATCCGTTTAATCTGCGTTCTATACCTTATCTGCGCAAATCTGCGCTTTTTATCTGCGTAAATCTGCGGGAAACCCTTCTTGCGCAAGGGGCAGCACATGTTCCCGATCATGCGCATTATCCACCACGGCGTAGAAGATGAAAAGCAGATTGTAAAGCAGCAGCAGAATCAGGATGGGCTTCAGTAGCTTTTGATACTGGGCTAAGGCCAAACTGATCAGAGGAACAGCAAAAGGCAGGAATCCGATCTGATGACGATCGATGCTAGAGCCCCAAAGCAGGAAAAATGACGACAGGTAGAAGATGAACAGGATAAGCTGGGGACGCTGCTCCTTGCGCTTAACTACCTGTGGCAAAGTGAATAAGACCAGCAGCATGAGGGGTAAGCCAATTCTGAACTGACCGAAGAGCACACGCTGCGTGATAAAGCTCCAGGTACTGGTATTCTCCGCAATCCAGGCATCCTGCACAATGCGTCCGGTGATGATATTGAGCAGCATGTCATAACCCGTAATCAGATACAGCAGGATCGGGATCAGGATTACCGGAATGGCCACCAATAGCAGATACTTAAATGCTTGCAATCTATATCGGTAGAAATAGATAGCCAGCACTGGCAATGCGATCAGCAGTGCGGTAAACTTTGCATTTATTGCCAGGAAGCAGAGCACACCCAAGAGCAGATGCTTACTCCAGGGCACTTTTTCTGATCTGGCGATATGGATTAGCAGCATGGCGATCAATGCTGAGACGATACCAAAAGGCAAATCATTTCTCGGTGCTTGCGAAGCCAGCAGCAAAGCCGGCATCAGACCCATGGCGAGGGCTCCACTGAGCGCAAGCCACTGATCTTTGAGTAAGTTGCGTAACATGAGCCACAAAACAAGCAGATAGAGCAGCAGCATGAACTTGGCAAAGACCTTGATCGATAGCAGAGAGTCCGAAACGCCCATCCAGGTAGCCAGGATCACGAAGAAGGAAGGAGGATGATGCTGACGACGATTATTCTCCAGTCTTTTATGGGATTGATCGAGCGCATTTAGCCTTTGCTCCAGGGGATAGAAGGATAGCAGCTTTGCATATTGAACCAGTCCCTTTTGCCCCGCTTCACTGTGCAGGATTTCATGCGCGGTTTGATGATGATAGCTTTTCAGAAATTGTGTAAGGCCTTGTTCACGCAACTCTTGCGCCGTTTCCACATCACCTTTGGCATCGATCCAGGCTTCGGCGACTGAGAAGTCGTAAGCAAAAAGGAGAGCGAGGTAGAGGATGAATACGATTAGCCACAGCTTTGGATTTCGCGATGAAGCATGGGAATCAAAGTTCCCCTCAGATGGATCGGTTGAGTCCCATCGGGACGGCATTTCAGATAACCCGTCACGGCCTTCGATCTGAAATGCCGTCCCGATGGGACTCGAAGGGGTACATGGGGAGTCATCAATGCTATCTAAACCCAAATGAAACGGCTTTCGCAACAGTGAATGAATACCGGGTGAGGATTGCAGACGTCCTCGTCTGCACAAGCAGAGAAGCTGCTTTCTGTTCTCGGCCTGCGGCCTCGCTCGACACGAGACGTGTCGAATCCTCTGGTTTTCATGTAAAATACCGTCCCGATGGGACTCAGATGAGGCATTTTGCCATCTGCGTAAGCCAATGTTCCAAATGAAAACCAACCCAAAACCGAGCCCTGCAAACCCAGCAATATACGGATAGCTCAACCATCCTTCATCCCCCAGGCCTCTGGTTTTGAAATACACAAATGCGGCAAAAAAGATCAAGAGCAGAGCATTGACCAAGAGATAAAGCAGCTCTACTCTATCCTGCTTAGTTCTTATCATACATCATCTTACGCAGCAGATAACTATTGTTTTCACTGATTATCCGCATATATTTTAGCACCTCACCCAAGATACCTACAATGAAGCTGAGAAAACCTGTGCTGGCCAGCACGGACAACAAGATCAGCGAAGGCAGATAGGTGCGTCCCAGCGTTGCTTCCAGAACATAGACCAGAACTATAAAGCGCAATCCCAAAACCGCGGCAACGCTAAGAAACGCAGCTCCAATGCTAAAGAAAAAGCGTCCCGGACGATACAACACATACATCGTCAACATGGTCAAGCCAGACTTCGTAATGTGTTCGAAAATGTGCGTAAATAGTCGTGACTCTCTGGTTTTCGGATTCACCCCGATATCCACTGAGGTCACTCGTAGATTGGAGTTTCCTGCCTGGATCAAGGTTTCCATGCAATAAGAGAACTTTGAATATACGTTAAGCTTCATGCAAGTATCTCGCGAGAATGCTCTGAAACCGCTTGCCGCATCGCGTACATCCGTCTTAGAGATTTGCCTGAGCACAAAAGACCCTAAGGATTGCATAAGCTTCTTGAACCAGGAAAACTCCTGATGGGCACGGATGGGACGGCAGCCCACCACTAAGTCCGCTTCTCGATTGAGGATAGGTGCCACCAATTTGGCAATATCAGCGCCGTGATACTGATTGTCACCATCGGTATTGACCAAGATGTCTGCGCCCTCTGCCAGCGCGTATTTGATGCCTTCCATAAAGCTTTTGCCCAGGCCGCGATTGGATCCGTTGCTGATGACGTGATGCACGCCGGAGGTTTTGGCCACCTTGATGGTGTGATCCGTGCTGCCATCATCGATCACCAGATACTCGATGGTGTCGATCCCGGGGATCTCTCTGGGCAAATCCCGCACGGTGGCAGCCAGGCTGTGTTCTTCGTTAAAACAGGGTATTTGGATGATCAGTTTCATGGTTTATCCTTCAAAAACGGCTTTGGAATAGAAGTATTTGGCGATGGAAAACAAGCCCACATTCAGCAACTGCGCGATCAGGTAATACAGCCCCAAAGTCTGCACCAGAAAGGCATAGAGCAGGGCGTCCAAGACGCGGAACACGATGATTCCGCTCATAAAAAGGCTGAATTTCCGCTTCACCGACGAGGTCGTGGATTCGGAAAAAGTAAACTTTCGTAGCATAAAGAAATTGATCGTGATCTGCATCAGCAAGACCAGGCAATAAGCCGGAACTTTGGGCATCCGAATCAGCTCTACCAGCAAGATATTGAACGGAATTGCCAGCAGGAAAGAGGGCAATCCAGCAGCCAAAAAACGGATGAACTTGCCTGAGTTTGCTCTAAAGATAGACGACAGTTGTTTGCTGAAGCTCATTACCAGTCCATTTTTGTGTGGTCTCGACCTTGCAGTTATTTATCATAGACGCATTTTCCGGATTGTAGCTATTGGCACTGGCTACGTGGCGTTTGGAAAAGGCTGCGGCTTTGCGAATCCCAGGATTCGACACGTCCTCGTGTCGGTTTGGAGACGAGCCGACAGGATTCGACACGTCCTCGTGTCGGTTTGGAGACGAGCCGACAGGATTCGACACGTCCTCGTGTCGAAAGCGGTGGAACCCCGCTATGCGAACGAAGCGACCCCGTCGCTGTGCAGACGAGGACGTCTGCAATCCAGCAAGGCGTCTGCCATCCTCCGAAAAGTGCTCCACAATGCTGATCTCCCTCTCCCCTACCGTGATTTCGCGTGTAAATGTGTAGGGACTTTGCTGCTTGCGGAAGATCAAGCGGTTCTTCAATATAGCTATGATCGACGCCCCAAAGATCAGGCTGGCAACGCGTAACACTAAATGCTTAAAGGGGGTGCTGACATGCTCTTTGGTCGGCACGAAACCGCCTTTGATGATAACGCGATTATCCTCGAACTGAAGCAGCCGGGAAGAGCCCCACCAGTTCATCACATAGATTTTATTGCCAATGTGAAGCTCCGTTCCGTAATCCGCAAAGCGCTGACCATCATTGCCATAGATACTCAATATTCCGCCCTTACGCGTGGAGATCAGTCCTGAGTATTGCTCTTTCCTGATCACGATGTATCCCGCCTCAGGATAGTGCCTGATCGTGGAAGCGTCATCCTGACGCTTAATAGTAGAAGCGACATCCTGTCGCTTAAAGGTGGAAGCGTCATCCTGTCGCTTTCGACACGAGGACGTGTCGAATCCTAGGATTGCAGTCGTCTCGTCTGCAAAGCGACAGAGTCGCTTACTTTTACGGAACTTCGTTCCGTTTCGACACGAGGACGTGTCGAATCCTACACCCCAAGCATAAGCCCTTACTACAGAATGACCTATGTAATGCACCCAATAGCGGTCATCGATGGCAGAAAAGAAATGCTCGGGATCCTTGATATGGCTGTAAAGTATATGGGCTATACGCTCGGCGGCCATTTGGGCCGAATCACCGACCATCAATGCCATGCGCACTATTCCGTAAGGCACGATGTAGTCTGTCTGTCGGGAATTATGCAGGCCAGTGCTCTGCGGCGCAATCAATAAGTCGTCAATAAAACTGATGGCTTTGCGAATACTCTCCAGAACCTCTTCAGAGCCAGACACATCGTATATATCCCAAAGGCAATCGATTGAGACGCTGAGGTAACCCAGATCCGGACCACCGTATTCATTGAACCAGCCTTCTGAGCTTTGCGCGGCTAAAACTTGTTGTAAGCGCTTATCCAGTATAGCTTTATCAACTAAATCCGGCATGATCTCAGAGAGCACATAGAGCGCAGCCAATCCGGCCAGATACTGATTGCTTGCTTCCAGTTCCTCACGCGCTTCCAGTTGCTTAATGGCTATATGCATACCGGCTTTGTAGCGCCGAGGATCAAGCTCTAAGTCCCTGATAATCTTAGCGATCGCCAGTGTGGAAAAGGCCAGACCGGGATAGCTGCGCTCAAAGGGATAATACTCTTCAAAGGCACCAAACTTTTGCGCGCGTTTATCCCAAAAATCCACGCTCGCTCGCGCTAAGCCCTTGAAATACTCGGCTTTATCTGCGTATTCTTCGAGCCTGGCTGCTTGCAAAAGCAGATAGCCTCCCTGTTGCAGGATGATTGATGAAAAATCACGAATCTTGTAATGCCAGAAATTGCGATCCCAAGAGCCGTAGTTAGCTGAATCCGGATCACGACATACTTGGGTCAAGGCACGAGGGATGATCTGCCCGATCAGGGTCTGGAATTTAACTTGCATCAGCCTTTATCCTCATCCGCAAGTTTCCTAGTCCTTTGCGTTTGGCAGGTTTACTTAGCGCTTTCCACCTTAACCGTAGCTGATTAAATAATACCCCCATCATCCCTTCCGGCAATAGCTTCAGCAATGCTCTGGCTGATGAAGTGCCCGCAATGGCAAAAAGGCAGATATTGATCAGTTCCACCATTTTGCGGCCCGGGCTAAGGTACTCCGGCTCAATGCCATAGCGTGGAATTGGCAGTCCGCAAAGTTGCCTTAACTGCATGCGGATGAAGGCTCCTCGCTTCTTAAAATCAATCATGTGGCCATGCATTTTGCCGGCTTCATCCCAGTTGATGGGCTCCAAGTGCAACTTACCCATCGCTTGCATTTCTTCTATAATACTGAGCATCTTGGCGTTACGCACTGCTACCACCGAAAAGCCCAGTCCTAAAGCTTCATACTTGGGAGACCAGGCATCTCCAACTGAGAGATCGCAAAACTCATTCGCAAAATCAATGCTGAGTCGGCAGGCTTGAGTGATATAAAAGGGTATCAGGAAATTGTAATAAATCTTTTGGGAGCGCGCTATCCGGCCATTATTCGCTTTCATTTCCAGATATCCGGGCCACTCTCCGGCTCGCCACTTAATGTAGTCTAACTCATAGAAATCGTGAATTTTTAAAGTCCTGAAGAAATACTTCAGAGCCATCGGATAGATCTGAGTGCCGGTGTATGGTCCCAACACATACTTGATGGCCAAGGCCTGGGGATGGCCATCATGCTGCAATTTGCGTAAGACCGCCGCTGCACCGGGCAAAAGGGTGATCGCGTAACGCTTGGCAGGATTGATCTTTGCCAGAACCACCAGCATAGCAACCGGGATGTAGATAGATTGCGCGCAATTCAGCACTTCTTGTGAGTTCGTCACAATAACAGGGCCTGCTATATGCGCTTTGGAAACGCCCTGCCGGGCCAGGATCACCGCGTCCACTTCATCAGACTCCAGAAGATGGATCAGAACCTGGCTCAAAACCCCACCGGAAGATGCCCGACTGCGGATTTCAGAATCTCTGCTATGGGCGATATACAGCTTTTGGTAATGCCCAATCAACCAGTTTTCAGGTAAATGACCATAATGCTTTTGATAAAGAGTGGGATAATCAATCGCAAGCCCGGGGCAATAAGAGCCTGGATCAGGGCTGAACTCTGCCTTATCTGAGAGATAGGGAATCGGGCCAAAATCCGTATCCAACATGCGGGAAAGGCCACTCTGATCGCACGACACGCAAAGCCCGCAGGATGTGCAAAGTCCTGCTTTGATCACACCCTTAAGTGTGCGGCGAATCTCTGATGCTTGCGGATGTTCCATAACAGATTGCCATCTTGGAAATGAGGGATGTAGTGTCAATTGGTTTTTTGACTGTTGAAGCTATGCGTTGAATGCTACGCTGTTGAATGGCCTGCGGCCTGTTGAATGCTGCGCGGTTGAAGAAACTGTCTCCCTGGGATCGCCTTCCCCCCTTGGACTTCGTAGCGAAGCGAAGGAGTACAAGCAGCGGATCGCCTTCCACCCTTGGACTTCGTAGCGAAGCGAAGGAGTTTACATGAAAGCCGTTTCTAATGTACTGCAAATAAGCCACTTGCATTTTGAGCATCTTGCTTACTTTCGCTGGTGGTTGTTATTGCTTTCATGGCCGGTTGCGAAAGCTGGCTTTCAGTTAAGTTCAAGCAGCGGGATCGCCTTCACCCCCTTGGACTTCGTAGCGAAGCGAAGGAGTACAAGCAGCGGATCGCCTTCACCCCCTTGGACTTCGTAGCGAAGCGAAGGAGTACAAGCAGCGGGATCGCCTTCTCTGTTCTCTGTCCTCTTTTCACCCTTCACTTCCTCCATTCCCGCTGTTTGAAGTCAATGCCGCCCAAAGATCGAGGGCTCCTCTGAACAGAGCTGCTAGTTCTGAACTCATTAGCATTTATGGACATCCATAG
>Ga0334883_1005521_pt1 | contig 11102 bp, 4 predicted proteins | sample GraSluR1_MG_6_FD_207230 | JGI IMG/M metagenome (GOLD analysis project Ga0334883, IMG submission 207230) | Sludge microbial communities from methane-producing bioreactor in Wageningen University, Netherlands - Granular Sludge_09_05-R1 | ecosystem: Engineered > Bioreactor > Anaerobic > Unclassified... | reverse complement strand
AAGTGGTGTCGTTCAGTATAGTTATCGCAGATACTTCAGAAATCGGGATCAGACAGTTTACGAGCTGTCTGGAGTGCCGGGTTATACCGACTACATTCAGATGGTCGCCAACGGACTTCAGAGAGTTTACAAGTACGGGTTCGCTCCAACGGCTTCCCGAAATAACGGAACCGATCTTTATATCCACCATGTACCCCCTGTCATCATAATGGACAGTTTTCGTTCCGTTTGTTACCCCTGAAAGTAAGAGCCGATTACAGGAAAGCTGCTCCGGCTATATAACCATAGATGGATCAATAACAGTCTATCATAGTTAACATTCAGAACAAAATCACGTGACTCAGCCGCGATTCTATTCTTCCTTTCCGTAGAAGTGGTTTATGAATCCTACTATGTTGGTCTTCAAAGCGTCACCTTCTGGCTTTTTCCTGCTTTGGCATTGCAATGATTGCAGCGGAGACCACACATAAGTATTTCATGGAGTAGTACAGTATCATAGTCTTATGCTATCTACTTTGTTATTTTGTGACCACAGACAGATTGTAGTCTATGACATGTATACTATTTCATAAGCCTTCCTCATGTGCTTTGTTATCAACTCCTGATACTTCTGAATATCCTCCTTGCTGAAGGTTATCCTGTAATTAGAACTGTCATAGTCAAACACCAATCCGTTATCTTCGAGCTCTCTATCTATCTCTTCGCTCCTGGGGATCCTGATTAGCAGATTGAAGAGAGTCTTCTTTGGTTTCATAGACACAAAGTTGTTTACTATACCGTCTCTTGCAAGGCCTACGTAGAACTTGTTGTACTTCAGCTCAATTCTCCCGTCAATCTCTTTAAGCCACGAAGCGACTCTGTCCATCATCTGGATATATTTCTTCAAGGCTCTGGACTCCCAGTAGTTTCGATCTGTCACGATCTGAGATTCTTCGTCTTCTTCCAATCCCAGTTGCACAGCGTCCATAACCTTTGTGAATACTAGAGTAATCGAGTTCTCCAATCTGAAAGCCTTCATTTGAATAGCAATTATTGGTATAAACCCGTTGAAGAGGCTTATTACGTTCAGGAATCTGCTCGTGACGTCTTCGGCGACTATCACGGCATAGTGATCGTACTGAGGATATCTCTTCTTTTCAATATCCCAGTACTCGATTGTCCTTATTATATGGCTCTCGTCTGTCGGACCTAGTTGGATCTCGACTTCGAAGCGCTTGTTAGTCTCTTGATCCTGCAGCAGGAGATCCAGTCTTCCGGCTCGTGGTTGATGTCTTTCTTTGTCTCTAAGGACAAGCTCTCCAAGACCAAGGATGGACGGGTCTTCTGCTATCCTTTCTTGTACCCACTTTTCGTTTAGTTCGGGATGAGCTTGAATTGATAGAGGCTCTAGTTTGACGAATTCCACTCAGTTCCTCCTTTCACTTTAAGGACTCTCTCCTTTTCTTTCGCTTCCTGTCCAATCACGGCAGATGTATTTGGTCTGTTCCAGAACCGTCTTTACAGCTTGCTCTTGCAAGTCAGTACTCCAGTTCGTTTGAGTTCGTTAGACCGCGCCTAAAGAGTTAGCTGCGTTCGTTGTCAGCGAAAATCACGATTATCATTCAAGATGCCTGGATTATGGGATGCCCTACTCATAACTGATAACTGCGTTCTGAGTTCCAAGATACGGTTGAAGGAAACCTATCACTTTGCTTCTATCCAGTTTTTCATGGAATAATTGGTTAGAGTAGTTTCTCAAACATCCATAGCAACTCGCTTTGCTCTCGTTTTCCTTTCCACAGTCGCAGTTTTCGACTATTCTCAGAGTTTCTAATAGAATCTCTTCAAGGCGGCGTTCATTAACTACTCTCCTTACATGACCAGCACCGCCAGGAACAGAATCAAACAGCACTAATGTGGGTAGATGGTTTGGCCTGTATCTGAAGACTCCATTAATATCAGTTCTATCGATCTCGAGAGAGCTGCTTATGCCCTCTAGGATGCCATACAGAAGCGAATACCAGAGTGAGGAATCTGGTTCGTTGCAGTAATCCTCAAAAGAGATCTCAAGTATATCTGTAAGAAACTCATATCCGAGGACTATGTGTCTTTCAAACTGGCCTTTGCATTTATTTCCAAAGTGGTCGCTGTGGTTTTCAAGTTTCTTTTCTCTTCCAACTAGTGCGAAGCCGCAGTTCTTGCAAAAGGAAAATCCTTGTCCACCAGCATTGTTTATGACCGCTAGGTTACCTTCAGAAGAACTGATGGAGATATTCAATCCCGCAATATTCTCATGACTTGTATTACTTTGTGCATCTCCATTAGTCTTTGAAGAGAAGTAATACCGGCTTGAGAAGGTCTTTGTTAGCTTCTTCGCCGATGGCTTAACTGGAGAATCGCCTATCATACCGAATTCTGGTGTAATGTAGCTTCCGAACCGATTGTATTTCTCTCCACAAACTGGACAAGCTTCCGACAATTCTTTTTCCGAACGTTCCTCCAATGAGCTTGCGAAATAGCCGCAGCGATCGCATATGACAAACCTATTCTTTGGAAATTCTTTGCCCTGCCTCCTCTTTATGTATCTGCTTGTCCAAACGTAACCATCGGCAATTACTTGACTCCCCGGTGCATACTCGGAAAGTGCGATCTTCATGTCCCGTGAAAGCTCCACTGTCTTTCCTTGTGGATAGTGATATGTCTGTAACTCGATCACGTCAACGGGAAATCCATATTTGGGTATCACGTTGTTCTGTGATAGGTAACCGATTATCTGTCGGTCCTTAAGAGTTTTGATGGTTTCCTGCATCCTTCTTGCTGTTTTGAAGTCTTTGAGTCTGCTGGATTCATCCATCTTAGCTTCTAGCGCTTCGATGTCTTTCTCAATCTTTTCCGTGGCAATGGCTAATGATCCATCAGTTTTGTTCATAAGCTTATCTAACCAACTCCAGTCATCGACTCCTAGCTTGTGATGTAGTTCTTCGGGGACAACTGTTTTCAGCGCCTTTAACAAGCTGTTAGGTTTTCTTGAGAGATATCGTTCGAAAGCAGCGGTACCGGAACCCTTCTTGTTGAAGAAGAACGTATCACAAGATCCGAAATACTCGGGATTTTCTTTCCAGAAGGCAGCAATAGCGACAGAATTCATATGACGGAGTATGATTTTCAAGTTCTTTATCTCGAACTTTGGTGGTTTTATCACTCCAGAGACCATTTTCATTGGATCTTTGAAATAGAAAAGGTCATGAGATCTACGTTTCGCGTAAGTTAGTGAGAACGCAGTCGAGTCACTGCGTCTTCCAGCTCGACCGGCTCTTTGAATGTAGTTGGCGGGAGTCGGTGGCATGTTCCTCATCAAGATCGTCTCCAGCTGACCAACATCAATACCTAACTCGAAAGTCGTTGAACAGCTAAGCACATTGATCTCGCCCCTATAAAATCTATCTTGCTTCTCGGCCGCGTTTTGAGAAGTCAACTGAGCAGTATGCTCGGCTACCTCCATCAATTTGGGTTCAATAGACATATAGAGATTTCTGTAATGATTGTCCTTCATCTCTTCTTGTGGATTTATCTTCTTCAGCTTACCGTCACACTTATAACTTGGACATATGTCGTGTACACATCTCAAAGTCAACTTGCCACACTTTGGGCAACGATAGAACGCGTTAGGATTATCTCCGATACCCATTGCCAGTTCCCAGTATTCATACCTTGCCCTGTGTACTGTTCCTACCGCATTTTCGATAGAGTCAACAAAGACTCCTCTCCAGGCTGAGGGGGGGTCTTTGAAGAGATCACTCTCCCAAATTTTCCTGAGCAAGTTTCTCGCTTCAGATTCGTGATTTTGAATACCCAGCTTCAGAAATATCTTGGCAAGATAATCGAGTCTTCTGTTTGACAGATAGTCTCTTGAAGGAAGCCAGCTATTTGCGTAATGTTTTTTTCCGCAAAGCTTGAAGGAATAATGATAGTTCCTCGGTTCAAAAAACTCATCAGTCGGACGGACACCTTCTGGAAACTCTATTGCTCCATAGATTCTGAAAGAGTCCAGAAGCTCTCTGTATATGTCTGTTATCTCCTGATCAGAGAGTCCCATTTCTCTTAGTCTCTTTGGAGGTTTCCATTGATCGGGTATCCTGAAAGAGTATCCGACTATTCCGAGCCCTTCTAAGCTATTTCTACCGCTTCTTGCAAGAAACTCATAAAGTACCCAATACCAGCATTGTTTTTTTCTTTCTGTGCGGCTCTTTTCCTGTGAGAAGAATCCCAATTGATCAACATAGGTCATAACACACTCGGCCAAGTCATTTATAGACCAACCGTCTTTCACGATTCTTTGGTAGTTAGCACTGAGGACATCTACGATAAGTCTTCGCCTGAGGATTTGAGAATACGAGTCACTAAGATATGTCGAGAAGAAAGCGGCATCCTGTCTGCTGTCCGAGAATGCAAGAAGGCGACGAGTGCTTCTAAGTGGAGACGGTACTTCTGTGTAAGTATCCCAGTCATCGTCTAAAACTGGAACGACTTCCATTTCCATCTCTTGAGAGTGTCTATAAAGAGAAGTTGTGAGTACGCTTGTCGCAGACTCGTCACCAAGAACTAGACGTCTTACTACCGAGAAAAGTGAATTGGACGTTCCGCACTTCGGACATTTATGGACTTCGTCAGAAGTAGATTTAGCCTTGATTAACTGGATCGTATAATCTTTACCGCAGTTGCACTTGTTGCCTAGCAAGTCTCTTTTTTGGATTGAACCGCATTTCACACAGAGAAGATACTCGTCTTCTGGAGCGAACGCCGATTCTTCGCTTTCCAGTTCATCTTCTGCGATAGAGTAATCGGCGAATCCACCATCGACCACCAAATAGAACTGAAGCGAATGCTTATCACCTGGAATTTCTGCAACATCTTGCTTTAGCTTTTCTTCAACAATGTAGCCAACCAAGTATAGCTGCCCGCAATTCTGGCACACAGCGCACTCAAACGCCGGATATTCCTCAGAATCAATGATAACCCCATTGTGTTTTTCGAGAAAGAGCTTTTTTTCTGGGTAGAAGGAAACATAGCCACCTTCAAGAGTTTTGATAAAAAGATGATATCTTGCATGTAATAAAGCCAAATCTTCGGTTGAGTGTTTTAGTTTGTTGGCTAGAGCCACCATGGAAACGAGTTTTCTCTTCTGGTCAGAATCTCCAGTAAAGATCTCTGAAGCTACTTCCGAAATCTCCTTTGGTCCTTTTTCAAGAAGAAGTCGCAGTTTGATTACTCTCGAATCACCTTTGAAGACATTGTACAGAAAGACGCGCCAATCTTTGCTATTCTTCTTGGAGCTCTCGATGATCTGATTCGGGACTCCAGCCTTCGAAAGCATAGCGAGTAATCTTGCTGTATCGGGTTCCTTTGAGTTGTCCAGTTCGAGACTTAGCTCCTCATAAACATTGTCTTCTGGCATTCCCCAACTCTCTTCAGTCGCGAGGTTCCTCCTATATCCGAGCACGACATCTTGATGTTCCGGAACACCCTCTTTCCAGCAGAAAACTTCACCAAACAAGTCGCTACCAAATCTGGCAATACTCTTTAGAGTATCAGCATCTCTCGATCCGCCAATAGTAGCGCTTGTCGCAACACACTTCAGCGGGGACGTTTCAGAACTGCAGACTCTTTGCTTAAGTCTACGAATTAACATGGAAGTCTCTATCCCTTTTGCACCACTATACGTATGAGCCTCATCAAGTATCAGGAAACGCCAGAACTTCGCATAATCCCCATCAAAAAAAACGTTATCGTCTGGCCTGAGAAGTAAGTATTCAAGCATTGCATAGTTCGTAATTAGTATGTTTGGCGGAGTCTGTCTCATCTTTTCTCTGGACAGCAGCTCGTTTTGTAGAGGAGAAAGACTGTTATGGGTTTTCCTGAACTTTTCTTCAGCTTCCTTGTTTTCTTCTAGAGTCTCTCCAGTGTATATGCCGAATGTTATATCTCTGCAGTTGGCGAGAAGGGAGCGCATCCTCTTCATTTGATCGTTCGCAAGAGCGTTCATAGGGTACAGAAGCAAAGCTCTCACTCCCGGGCAAAGAGTATTCTTCTCCGCCTCCTTTAAAAGGCTGTCCAGAATCGGTATGAGAAACGCTTCCGTCTTTCCGCTACCAGTGCCAGTTGCGACAATCACGTTTCGGTTAAGAGTCACGATTTTTCTTATACTTTCTTCTTGGTGCCTATAAAGAGGGCGATCTAAATCCAGATTTTCAGTAGAGAATTGCAGAAACCCTTTTGAAAGTACCCCTTCTTCCACTAATTCTCTGATGGTAGCACCATTTTCAAACGGAGGTGTTGCTTCAAGTATAGGACCCTTGTAGAATTTATCTTTCTGGTTCATTAATGTGTTCAGTTGATCTCTCAGTGCACGATCTGAAAAATCGAAAGTCGTTCTCAAGTAACTCAAATAGCTGTCAACAATATCTTCAGTTGCCTTAATCGGATCAAACAACCTCTCCATCTCCCAGCTCAAATGAAGCCTCATCAACCATGATATGATGCTTCCGATGCTCTTCGTCTATGTCATCCCAGAATACTCTTCTACATAATGAACAGTACATTGCGCCATCTCCACCAAGCTTGTCGACAAGCATCGTTATCTTCTTTGAATCCATGTCGATAGTGAAGTAACATAGACCAAAGTCAAATCCCTTACCTTGAAAATCCTTCTTTATGTGACCTGAAAAGAGGATTTCACTTTCTCCAGCAACTTCGTGATCTTTAGTATTCTGTATGCTCATTTTTTCGTCAGACGAAAATCGGTGAACAGTTATAACAGACCTATAATTAGGCCCAGAAAAGCTGGTTATTGATAAGCCCCGTTTTTGCATCTTTTCAAGTACAGCCCCGGTGTTATAGAAGTCGATTTCGAACTTGAGATCGTTTTCGAGGTCATCATAAGTGTAGTCTACATCCAGAAATCCATCATCAATCAGAAATGCAACTATCAGCTTCCCGCTACAAACATCTGAATCAAGAAGAATAGATACGCTCTCTTCCCCTTCTTCTAATGCCTGCTTCTTCATGGGCTGAACTGATTGTCCGTGCTTCTTCCAGATGGTTACTACTCTATTCTTAGGGTGTCCAAGTTCTTTCCAGTTTATGGTCAGTGATTTATTCTTCCCTTTTAATGACATAATTTCATGTTTGAAGTCAAGGATCTTCCATTTCCGTCTTATACAAAAAAGAGGAACACTTATCTGTTCTCCGTTAGTTCTATTGACGGCTTTTAGAACAAGCACCAAGCTATCGCGCTTATATTCATTTCTGACGGTATCGCTGAACTCAAGGAGATTGACCGTCACTATTCTGTCGTTTCCGAAGTGAAGTTTCTGCGATTGCTCGGTATCTTCAAGACTGACTTCAATATTGTTTTCAAGTATCGCTGGCAAGAGTATCTCGATTTCTCCCAACTCTTCATGCCAGATCTCTTCTATTCTTATTCTCCATTCAGCTTCGTTTTTCTTCCTCCACCTTATGGCTGGTATCTCAATGGTGAAATCAATAGAGGTTCCATTCATCGAACGAATCTGTCCGTCAAGACTGACTATAGATGTCGGGAAGATCAGGCTGCTCTTGCACGAAGCATTTCCAAAACTTTCATCGTTCCAATGAATGAAAAACCCGGAGTCAAGATCGATATCTATTTTGCCTTCTGCTATACGACTATTCGGAACAAAAAAATCTTCTGAGAACCTCAGATCAAGCCTTGGAATATACCTGAACTGCTCGCGATGAAGATGGCCTTTTTTGTGACGAATTGTTACTGTAAAATCTCCATACTTGCCATCGATAAGTCCTTCTAGAGGTAGAATCGAGGGGTCTGCGTCGTACTGTTCTTCTTCACAAAAGAGACTTCTGAAATCTTTGTAGCCGATTGTTTTCCCTTGGAACTCTATGCTAAGTTTTTCGAGTTCGTCAATGTCGCTTGTGTACAATTCTATTTTCGGTGCTTCGGGGCCGATAAAGACCGGGTAACCGTTTGCCACAATATGAGGATTAGTACTTCCCACAATTTTCGAGCGCTGGAATGGCTCATTATCAAATATTTCTCGCTCTATGTCTTCGCCTATTATGAAATACTGATCGCGTCCATCGTAAGAGATCTCGAACGCAGAGAAATCTTTATATTTACATATCGATGGAATCTTCTTTTTTTCTTGCTTATCAACAAGAGTACGCCCTGAAGGAAGAAGTAGGTAGTAGAGGTTATCATCCTGGGAAAAATCTTCGATCAACTCTCTCTGATTGTCGAATAGCAAATATGGTTTTGCGTCACTCATAAGATTGGCTTGCCATACTCGTTCCACATTGCCGTCGAACGATAGGGAAATTGTGATTTCTGGGGCAAGCCTTTCAATAGCAAATGTCTTTTCGACTGTATACAGAGTGCCTCCCTGAACCCGGAGATCTATCATACTGGTCTGCTTTTCTTCTTTCGTATCCACAACTAATCGAGCCGTTCGCTGCCCCTTGTGAACAAGACGCGATTCTGGCATGGTGATGAAAACACTTCCCGCATCAGGATTCCATGAGAGATATGGATACTGAATTCTTGTATTCCTTGTATTTGGGTTTTTGCTTTCTTTTACGGTTTTTATATAGTACCTTTTCGGAGTTATCAGCTTTCTGATCGCTACAGGAGATGAGGAGGAACGCTTATTGTTCAGGCCGTCCTGCCTCTCTTTCATACGACTATCCTCGGTCTTATCTTCCCACCACTGTTGCATCTGCTCAACTATCCGTCTGGATACTTTCGTCTCAATATCAAGGGTAATATTCTTGCCTTCTTTGAGATTCATGAGTAGCTTAATGCATTCAGAAACAAAATCTGAAGCACTCTCTCCACCAAGAAGGAGAAAGTATTTGGTTGATTTATTCAAATACTCGAAGCTCGAAACACCGTGTTCTGAGTTATTCACAAGTTCCAATTCCTTCAGAAGATCTTTTTTCTCATTCTCAACTTCAGAAAGTAGATTTGGAAGATTCTCTTCAGAAATCTGTCTGTCGAGAACTGAGAGACATATTTTGACGGCTTCCTGAGCTGTTAATCCGTGTTTTGCAAGTTCGTCAATAAGATCGAACTGCTCTATAAGTCTTTGTTTGCCTATTTCGACATCGCCCTGGCCGATTTTGGTTATCTGCTGCAATAACATCCTCCATAAGAAAATAACAATGAATGAGTCCTTTTCAAGCTTACTTAGAAGCATCTCCATTTTCTGTTGACACGCCTGCTTTCGGCTTTTAACATTATTCTTAGAAAGGCTTAGCTCATTTATTTCACCTAAGATTTCGAAGATCTTGTGTAGATTTCTTCCGTGTTGTTTGCCGCTTTCTGTGGTTTTTTCATTGAATTCCTTTTTCCTGTAAGGTCTTCTAGCATCTGGCAAACTTGAGTTTCTTCCGGTTATTGCTCTTCGGATTGGATCTCTAGAAAGAATATCGCTAAAACAGTTCTTGTCTTCAGTACATAACCTCAGGTCACCTAAGACTTGCGTGATTAGGCTAGAGTGAAGACTGCTAAATCTATCTTTAAGGTGGAGTTCCTGGTCTTCGAGATTCTTTGCGATTCCCTGGTTTTCGGAAAACGAGGCAAGTCTTTCGTAGTATTCTCTTCCATGATTCAGTATTTCTTCAAAACTCTTATGATGCTTCTGTTCGGCTGAAAATATGAATGTTCTCTCGATGATTTCCCAGTGCTGCTTCACAAAACGCAGTAATACTTCTTCTGCTTCTAGAAGCCTCGCTTTGCTCTCAATCTCATCTCTTCTGAGTGAAGCTTCATAAGACTTTCTTATAGTAGTGAGTTTACTGGTGACACTTTGGTTAATCATTGTATTATCTGGAATACTAGAATCGAGCTCAGAAAGAAATCCCTCAAAGAATTGCTCAAGATATTCATTGGGAATCTTCCCGTGAGAGAGGATTGGAGTAACGAATATGTGTGTCGCTTCGGAAACCTTGAACCTTTCAAAGTCGAATCTATCGAGAATATTCAGAAAACTACTGCCGACCAGTTTCTGTGTTTTGGCATCATCTTGAAGATTGAGCGACTCCAAAGGGATTCTCCAGAAGTTATTATCTTTGTAGTGGACTATGCCGTGCCATACAAGGTAAAGCGCGAAGCATAACGGATATTTCTCCGACAGATATTCGATGGAATTTCTAAAGGCTTTGTTCTCATTGGCAGATGAATTGAGGGAATAACCTAGAATCAAATTCTTGAATTCGGACTCAATAGTTACTATGTCCTCTTCAGTATACACAAGATTACTAATAACTCTTAGATCTTCATCAGCAACCTGTTTTTGTAGCGTCTTCTCAAGACGGTTGAGTACTTCAGTCACATCAGATATCCTCCGTAACCACGGTTTTCATTAGATAAACTTCATCTGACTGATCCATCAATTGCAGTATTGCAAAATCTCGAGTACTTATAAATAGTCTATCACAGTTAACATTCAGAACAAAATCACGTGACTCAGCCGCGAATCTATTCTTCCTTTCCGTAGAAGTGGTTTATGAATCCTACAATGAACGTTATGTCGTATTCTCTGGGGAGTATTACGGCTGCACCCTTTTGGAGCTGTTCGGGGTACTTCTCTGAGAGTTTTTTCAGTTCTTCCCTTATGGAAGCCGCAAGGGGCTCGCTTTCTCCGTCGCATTTCGAGAGATAGACATAATGGGCAGTACTCAGGTCGTCCGTGAGGTCAGAGACAGAGATTACAGTATAGGGCAGTAGCTTCTCCGTTTCCATTCTCTTTATCTCAAGAAGGAGTCTCAAGAGTCTTTCAGAGAGTTTCTCGATCAGCTTTTCTCTAGCCTGTTCGAAAGACAGTTCAGACTTCTTGTAGGCTTCGAGTTTCCTTCTGCAGAGCAGGACCTCCTCGCGCCTTGTAGAGTCTGTATATACCAAACCCTTAACGCTGGCCGAGCTTTCCCATTGTCTTTCGAGCCTCAGGTCGTTCAGTTTTCTCTCAACCGCCGCTTTTACTATTGCTTTCAGTTCTTCCTGCCATTTCCAGCCCATGTTATCAGCTCCTCATCTCTCTTGCCGTTTCAAGACGTCTGTTGATCTCCGGAAT
>Ga0334883_1005520_pt1 | contig 11105 bp, 6 predicted proteins | sample GraSluR1_MG_6_FD_207230 | JGI IMG/M metagenome (GOLD analysis project Ga0334883, IMG submission 207230) | Sludge microbial communities from methane-producing bioreactor in Wageningen University, Netherlands - Granular Sludge_09_05-R1 | ecosystem: Engineered > Bioreactor > Anaerobic > Unclassified... | reverse complement strand
CTGAGAGCATCATTTCATTGGCGGCAAAGAGAGCTATCTTTGACTGCACTTCGTTCGCAAGGACCAACGCTCTCATAAACTCCTTACCCGACCTGTGATAATGCACAGCCGGAGAGAGGGCTGCCGGTACCAAAACAGCCGTTATATGTCCTCCACGCCCACAGTCGTCAAAATCTTCAGCATGAGCCATTGTTCCGTTTATGAGAGCAGAACCCGACATGTCGCATTGCCATCCCCTGCCGGCCACAATGGCTTCCTCACATGAGGGGCGTCTTTTCAGATAACGCTCTATCACATCTGCTTCCCTTGTTTTTGATCCGGAGAGAGTCACCCCTACACAGTCGATCATTGACGCTTTGTTGACTTCACAGATGTTGCCCGGCAGAACTTCAAAAGGCGAATTACGAATAAATCTGATCATGTCTGTAATTATCGTCACCGTGATCGCCCCCCTTTGCATATGGTCTTTCTTGGTTTTTTGTACTTATCATAATTGTTCTCTTGGTTATCAGTCCATCAGCCCTATGATAATATCTGCAGCCTCTTTCATGTCCTCCGCAAATACGTCCATGTGCGTAACGAGCCGGACACGGCGGGGTCCCACCACCTTAAGCAACAACCCCTTCTCTTTACAGAAGGAGAGAAACTCCTTGTCGGTCAGCCGCTCACTCTTTATCTTGAAAAATACCATATTAGTCATGTTAGCAGTTTTTTCTACTTCAACATTTCCTTTTTGAAGAAGGTCTGCAAGCAGACGGGCATTGGAGTGGTCCTCTGCCAAACGGGGAATGTTGTTTTTAAGCGCATATAACCCTGCAGATGCCGCTATACCTATCTGTCGCTGTCCGCCTCCTATACGCTTCCTCCATTTGCGGGCTCTTTCTATAACCTCATGTGTTCCGCAAAGCATCGACCCCATTGGGGCGCCAAGTCCTTTTGAGAGACAAAACTGTACTGTATCGGCCTCTTTTGTGTAGATCTCAACATCTACACCGTGATAAACAGCGGCGTTAAAAATACGAGCCCCGTCAAGATGCACATGGAAGCCGAGCCTCCGGCCCTCACGGGCGACTTCTGCAAATTTCCCGGGTGAGATCGCGCCTCCTCCTGTGAAATTATGGGTATTTTCCAAAGCAAGGATAGTTGTTTCCGGGTGATGTATGTCTCCGTCAGCGCGATTTGCAAGTACCAGGTCACTAACATCGGGAATACCCTCCCTATCGTTCAGAGGATATGGACAGAGTCCAGTAACTGCTGAAAATCCACCGACTTCATCAGTCCATATATGTGAGTTTGTACCGGTAAGCAGGCTTTCTCCCGGTTTCCCCACGGCCGCAAAGGCAAGCAGATTTCCCATCGTGCCGGAACAGGCATATAATGCCTCCTCTTTTCCCGTTATCTCAGCCGCATAGGAAGCCAGCTCGTTCGATGACGGGTCGTCACCGTATACATCGTCCCCTACTTCAGCGGCAAACATTATCTCCCGCATTTCCTGTGAGGGTCTCGTGACCGTATCGCTTCGCAAATCTATCAACTTCATTACAAATCACTCCCATGATCCCATAGAGATACAACATCTTCCGTGATCTTTTTTGCGTTTCGAAAGCCATTCATTAATGTACAGCGGGCCGTGTCCATTTATTTCCGACACGACCCGCTGTAATCATTATTACATTTTTCTATTCGATTTCTGTTTCGGTCTCCTTGAATATTACTCCCATTTTCTCCAGAGCCGCCAGTTCAGGCTTGTAAACTTCAGGCATTGCAGGAGTAAGCACACCTGTCTTGGTTATTTTGCTCTCCAGGATCATTTGTGCACCCATTGCCGGTGGAAGTCCGGTAAGGCGGGCAACTGAAAAATCCTCATCCGAGCTTCCGTAGTCAACAAGGGTCGAGCGTACAAGGACCTTACGGTCTGGATATTCGATAATAAAACGATCCTCCATCAGAGACATATCCTGCTCGCCTTTTGCGAACTCAAGTTTATCGCTGTACAGACGCTCTACGAATTGATTCATCGTACCGGCTGCAATAGGAACCTGCCTATCATCAAACAGTCCCAGCCATTCAAACTTGAGCATGACCGTAGAGTTGATATCCAGATTGAGGAAGTCACTTACGGCTTTTCTAATGCAGGAATCTTTTGATATCCCAACAAGCTTGCGGGTAACATCAGCATAGGTCATTCCGGTGAAATCCATTTTGTCTTCGCTGCATAGACCAAGATCCTGCATTTTGCATATCATCTCGCACCAACCAACATAACGCAGTGTTCCGCGAAAAATATCCCTTACCTCGGGGATGCCGTAATATTCGACATATGGAGTGGAATCGGCATTCGCATAGGCTTCGTACCAACCCATATCCTGAATCTCCACAAACCTGGCATGATGGTATGTCTCCCCATATGGCCAGATAATGACCTCGCCGTCTTTCATTGTCCTGGCTTCACGCCTGCTTGCGCCTATTAGGCTCGAAGGTGCCCAGGAGAGCTTATATCCCAAGGGGTTGTTGTTGTCTTTTGGTGCAGGCAGAGCTCCGCAGAGTGAGACAAAAGAGGTGATCTTTCCGCCTTTTGCATGTGCTTCAGATATGGTCTTCATTGCCGACATATGATCAATGCCGGGATCAAGACCAAGCTCGCAGAGGAGCGTGAGGCCTTTACCCTTTGCAGAAGCATCAAGAGCTTTCATACCCTCTGTCACGTAAGATGGGTTGACGTAGTGGACTCCGGCATTTACACATGCCTCAGCTGCCGGTACCATGAACTCCCGGGGCAGGAGGCAGATCAGAAGGTCCGGCTTCAACTCTTCCAATACCTCAGGCAATTTTCCCATTGCATCGCCTACTACTGCATGTCCGTTGGGATGCCCTCCGAGACAGCGGTCTATGTTTTCCGCAGAAATATCTGCTGCATATACCTCATAGCCATTCTCCAACAGATACTGCACACATGGACGGGCTACCCTTCCTGCACCTAGGACTACAACCTTTTTCATTTAAAACAGCCTTCTTTCAATATATTAATTATTATTACTGCAACTCAATTTTGTTGGAAAGTTTCTCTCCCCATTTTTTGCTGAACAGCACTCCGAAGGTAAGAACAAGTGCCATGAGGAGCACTATTAGCAACGGTGTGTCGATAAATCCTGCGATCATGTAACATATTATACTTGCGAGCCCAACAGTCATCGCATAAGGCAGCTGTGTTTTGACGTGATCAAGGTGGTCGCATGCGGCTCCCATTGATGAAAGAACTGTTGTATCAGAGATCGGTGAACAGTGGTCTCCGAAAAGACCGCCTGAGAGGACAGATCCGATCGTTGCGAACAATGGAGCTCCAAGTGCCACGGACATAGGTACTGCGAGAGGCATAAGAATGGCAAAGGTACCCCATGATGAACCGGTTGCGAAAGAGATACCGGCGCCTGTTATAAAGAGAAGTGCAGGAACAGCCCAGCCGGGGACATTTCCCTGTGCCAGTCCGACAATATAATTGGCAGTTCCAAGTGCTTTGCACACAGATCCCAATGACCATGCAAGGACCAGTATCATAAGGATAAGCACGACTTCCTTCGCTCCATCCATGTACATCTTGAAGCATTCGTTCGGCGTTTTTACTTTGTTTTTAATAGTCAGCAGCATGCATGAGATCGCCGCTGTGAAGTAACTGAAACATAGTGTGGCCCTTAGTATCCCTCCGGGCAGTCTCTTAAAGGGGAAGCCATGGTAGATAAAGAGTCCGAAAATACAGACAAAAAGAACTATAAGAGGTACGACCATCATGGAAAGCGTGGCGCCCTTATGGACTTCATTGATGTCAACTGAGAGACGGACAGGTTTTGCATCCGGCCAGAAGGGCTGACCTGTTTCGATCGTCCTTTTTTCAGCCTTGTACATTGCACTGAATTCATATCCGGTAAATGCTATGACAGGGATAAGGAAAAGTGCTCCAATCGCATAGAACTGGAAGGGGATCACATGCATGAAAGCAGTAAGAGTATCCATTGATATACTTGCCGCTTCAAACTCCTTCTGCATCAGACCAAGGATATAGACTCCCCACCCGATAAAGGGAATAAGGATACATACAGGTGACGATGTACTGTCCAGCAGCCATGCAAGTTTTTCACGGCTTATCCTCAACTTATCCGTCACAGGCTGAAAGGAGGGACCCAGAATGAGGGGATTGCCTGAGTCGGAGAAGAATATTATTATCCCGCTGAACCATACAAGGAGCTGGGCCTTGGTTCTTGTGTTGATGTAGGAAGCGATCTTGTTTGCGAAAACAGGAGCTCCCCCTGAGTGGGTAAGTACCCCGACAAAACCTCCAATGAATATCATCATTACCAGAAGGTTCGAGTTATATGCGTCAGAAGCCTGAACAAAAATAAAATCTTTGATGAAATTCTGAAGTGCAAAGACCGGATTCCATCCGTTAAGAGCAAGTGCCCCGAAGAGCCCTGCCCAGAACAGGGCAGAAATAACATTCTTTGTCTTGATAGCCAATATTACCGCGATCAGTGGTGGAAGAATAGAAATAAAACCATAACTTTCCATTAACTTATACCTCCTTGAGCCAACGCTCTTTGAATTACGTCCCACACCATTTATCTTATTGTCATTAATTCTGAGATAAAGGCAGAAACGCTACTCTTTATAAAATCACGAACGCAAGTTCGTTATCTTATTCACTAAATCGTATCCAACTGTGGATTCATTTGCATAAGATAATAATAGGTGAAAATGCGGATGTCAAGAGCAGGTATAAATATGGTTTCTGACTTTATTGGAGGGAGACAAAAACCGGTGACTGAAAGGGTTGCCGTTCTGCAGCTATATGCTTACTATTATTGATCCCAGAATGATCGTAACAATACCGATCCATTGGACAAATGAAAGGTGTTCCTTTAAGAAAAACCGACCGAACATTGCCGCCATAAAGGGGCTGGTTGCTGTAATAGCCGTCACAATAGCAACAGGCATAACTCTGATACAGGTCGTGTACAGCATAGAACCTACGCTCAGACCTATAACTGCGGATCCCATAAAATATTTCCAGCCTGCTTTAGGAACATTACGGAGAGGAATAATTTGCCCAGGGAAAAATTTCATCATGATAAGGCGGTGAGACCAAGCAAAAATGAACAATGCCACAGAACGATAAAGGTTAAGCTCCGAAGGGGAAAGCTCTCCTCTTATCATTGCAAGTTTTGTCAAGGGGGAAGACATTGCCCATGCCAAACCGGCTCCTGCTGCCAACAAAACGCCCCTGACCATTTTTCGCTCCTTTTTTACAGAAACATCTTCTTCAATGTTGTCGATCTGTTTTAGCTTCCTGTTTCCAAGTCTTAGGCACAAAAGGCCTGCAACAACTGTCGCTACACCGATCAGTATCTTGGCCGTTACAGGTTCGCCAAGCACGAGCCATGAAGTCAGAGTGACCAGCATAGGATATGAATTGGTAATCGGCACAGCAAGGCTTACACCTATTTCATCTATAGCAACAAAATATAGGATGTCTCCAATAAAAAAACCGAGAAATACGCTGGCAGCAACACAAAAAATGGCTATCGGTGAAGTTAAAAGGGTGAATTGCCCCTCAGAGGCAAGGAGTGCGATAATGAACGCAGAAAGAAAAAAGGCTATCGATCTTATCGGGTTTATCTCATTCGGTGTACACTTCGAGACAGCCATCCCTCTTGCAGCCATGATAGGAGATACAGCCCAAAGAGTTGCCGTTATAAAACAGACAATAAAACCCCATAAAGGCATGAAGGCTTCCGTTATCTATCAGGACATCAGGTTGAATGGATTTCTTGCAGTAAAAATTCCTGCGCTCTGACCAGCTGGGATACGTCCGGCGATCCTTGAATAGGAAGTATAAATATGGTTGCGCATTACGTTCTCAGCAAGGGAACCGTCTCCGATAGCTATTGCCCTTACTATTTGCTCATGCTCAGTACAACTGATGGAATTTGAGGGATCCCTCGGCAATTTTATTGGCGCAGGAGGCACATAAAACCTGTCAAAATAAAATGTGTATAAACCTGCACGCCAGTATACCTGCTTCACATATCTCTCGATATATGCGTTTTTCGACAGCTGTGCCAACAACAAATGGAATTTATTGTTAATAGCAGCGTACTCTTTTCTTTTGTCCTGGCTGTATTTTTTCTTTTCTTCATCAAGCAGTGACTTCAACATATCCACGTCTTCATCCGTACGGCAGAAAGCCGCCTCCATTGCAGCCCGTCCCTCCAGAAGCGCCCTTGTTTTAAAAACCGAATTCATATCTTCAGGCGACAATTGCGGAATGTAACATCCCTTGTTGCCTCGGGCCTCAAGAAGTCCCTCAGCTACCAACTGACGAAGGACATTTCGTATCGGCGTACGGCTCAGTCCAAGAGATTCAGCAAGTTCAGTTTCCACAAGCCTGTCACCGGGAGCATAGTTTCGTGAAAGGATCATTCCTATAATAGATTCATAAGCAATACTCTCAGCATTTTTCATATAAATCACACCTTTTCACTATCTTGTATCCAAAATAAAAAACAATTTTAATTTGTTACCGACGACATTATACAGCGAAGATCAATAAAGGGGAATCGTTGTGATTTTAACAAAATGTTCAAATTCTGGAGAGGTTGGCAATCAGTTGCAAATCAATTGGGAATCGGTTAATTAAGATCTTAGAAGCTTCTTTTTTCGTCTCCCCGGTATGCCGTTGTTGGGAGAGCACCCTTTTCCGTCAGGAAAACCTTTTAATTGACATTAGTGCTCGAACCATTTCGAATGCTCTTTGAGATGGCGGGGCCCATTCTTTAGATTTTAACTTCAAAATCCGGAAAGGGATAAACCAAAACCTATGGATCCCGGCTCAGGCCCATACCGGGATGACGTGAGGGAATGAATCCCGGCTTAGTGGCATACCGGGATGACGTGAGGGAATGGATCCAGGCTCACGGCCAGAGAGCCAACGAGTTGCGAGTTGCGCGAATCGGCTGGTAGTTACACCAGGTCCATACCGGGATGACGTGAGGGGGGGCTTCTTTAGCATTAACGACCGTTTGACCACTGTTTGACCACGTTTGACAATTGTTTGACCGCCCCTACAATCGCTTCGCCACCGCTTCCCGCGACATGTTTATGTCGCACTTCGCGCCGGCGAACTTCCGGCAGCTTAGCAAGAAAAAAGCCCCGTGCTTATGCACGGAGCTTTTTTCTTAAATTAATCTCGGCGGCGACCTACTCTCCCACGAATACCCTCCGTAGTACCATCGGCGAAGGAGGGCTTAACTGCCGGGTTCGGCATGGGACCGGGTGTGTCCCCTCCTCTGTAACCACCGAAAACTTGTATGTTCTATAGGCTGTGATCTTTGCGTTTTTTCCTGCGTTTATTTTCGTTCGCCTGCGCTCAACGTATTTTCATACGCCTTCGCTTGACTCTCTCGACAAACTTGGAAAAACTCGCAAATCTCTTCGCCTATGTACTTGCTTCTTAATGCGACGCCCTATTCTATCACATCTCATTGATTTTGGGTCAGATCCTAAAATCCAATCCCACGATTTTGGGTTAGATTTGGATGCAGAACGGATGAAACATGAAGGAGGCGAATCCGAAGGCGTATATGTAATACGACGAGGATGCGCCGACGATTGTTTCGCCGTTATGCGCCAAATATGACCCAAAATCAGGTCAATAAGGATTTTATGAGGTTAAGGCCTCGGTGTATTAGTATTGGTCAGCTCAACGGGCGTTACCCGCTTACACCTCCAACCTATCAAACCGGTAGTCTTCCGGACACCTTACTTGCTTTTGCAATGGGGTATCTCATCTTGAGGCCGGCTTCCCGCTTAGATGCCTTCAGCGGTTATCCGATCCGAACATGGCTACCCGGCGTATGCTCCTGGCGGAACAACCGGTTCACTAGCGGTCCGTCCATCCCGGTCCTCTCGTACTAGGGACAGATCCTCTCAAATACCCTGCGCCCACAGTGGATAGGGACCGAACTGTCTCACGACGTTCTGAACCCAGCTCACGTACCGCTTTAATGGGCGAACAGACCAACCCTTGGGACCTGCTTCAGCCCCAGGATGCGATGAGCCGACATCGAGGTGCCAAACGCCGCCGTCGATAGGAACTCTCGGGCGGCATCAGCCTGTTATCCCCGGGGTAGCTTTTATCCGATGAGCGATGGCCTTTCCACTCAGGACCACCGGATCACTAGGACCAACTTTCGTTTCTGCTCGACCTGTCAGTCTCACAGTTAAGCCACCTTATACCCTTACGCTCAATAGGCGATTTCCATTCGCCCTGAGGTGACCTTCGCGCGCCTCCGTTACTCTTTGGGAGGCGACCGCCCCAGTCAAACTGCCCGCCTGACAATGTCCCGCTCTGCGATTCAGCAGAAGCGGTTAGAATCCCAGCACACCAAGGGTGGTATTCCAAGGGCGACTCCAAATGCGCTGGCGCACATCCTTCACTGTCTCCCACCTATCCTATACAGAGTGTACCGAAATCCAATATCAAGTTACAGTAAAGCTCCACGGGGTCTTTCCGTCCTACTGCGGGTAACTGGCGTCTTTACCAGTACCACAATTTCACCGGGCCCCCTGTTGAGACAGCGCTCAGATCGTTACACCTTTCGTGCAGGTCGGAACTTACCCGACAAGGAATTTCGCTACCTTAGGACCGTTATAGTTACGGCCGCCGTTTACTGGGGCTTCAGTTCAAAGCTTCGCCTTGCGACTAACCTCTCCCTTTAACCTTCCAGCACCGGGCAGGTGTCAGACCCTATACTTCGGCTTGCGCCTTAAGCAGAGTCCTGTGTTTTAGTTAAACAGTCGCCTGAGCCTGGTTTCTGCGAACCAAAGATGCTTCTTACGTATAGTATTGACATCTCCAGCCACTCCTTCTCCCGAAGTTACGGAGTCAACTTGCAGAGTTCCTTAACAAGGGTTATCCCGTTCACCTTAGCCTTCTAAGCCAACCCACCTGTGTCGGTTTTCAGTACGGGTTCGAACTCTCTCCCTAGAAGCTTTTCTCGGCAGCTGAGCATTTGTGCCTTCTCGTGATTATTCACTACCCCATCAGATCTCGGCCTTAACGGTGCGGGGGATTTGCCTCCCACACCAGCCTACTTCCTTAGACCGGGATTTCCATCACCCGGCGCACATAGCTTTCTGCGTCACTCCATCAGTCAAACGATCGTCCGAAGGACAGGATTGTCTACCTGTTGTCCATCGACTACGCCTTTCGGCCTCGCCTTAGGTCCCGCCTAACCCTGGGTGGATGAGCCTTCCCCAGGAATCCTTGGGTTTTCGGTGAGTGTGTTTCTCGCACACTTTTCGCTACTCATGCCGTCATTCTCACTTCCATACAGTCCACAGAACCTTACAATTCTGCTTCGTCCCGTATGGAACGCTCCCCTACCAGTTAATGGATATGTCCATTAAATCCGAAGCTTCGGCGCTGTGCTTAGCCCCCCACATTTTTGGCGCAGGGACGCTCGACCAGTGAGCTGTTACGCACTCTTTCAAGGGTGGCTGCTTCTGAGCCAACCTCCTGGCTGTCTTTGCTTCCCCACATCCTTGTAACACTTAGCACAGGCTTTGGGACCTTAGCTGTCGGGCTGGGCTGTTTCCCTTTCGACCACGAATCTTCGCACCCGTAGTCTCACTCCCGTTCGAATATTATGGGTATTCGGAGTTTGATTGAGCTCGGTAGGTCCATCGACCCCCTTACTCATTCAGTGCTCTACCCCCCATAAATCCTTTAAACGAGGCTGCACCTCAATGCATTTCGGGGAGAACCAGCTATCACCATACTCGATTAGCTTTTCACTCCTATCCACACCTCATCCAGGACTTTTTCAACAGTCTGTGGTTCGGTCCTCCAACCGGTGTTACCCGGTCTTCAACCTGGACATGGATAGATCGTATGGCTTCGGGTCTATAGCATGCGACTTGCGCCCTGTTCAGACTCGGTTTCCCTACGGATCCAAACCTCGTAGTTCTTATCCTCGCCACATACCATAACTCGACGGCTCATTTTCCAAGAGGCACGCCGTCACATGTAAACATGCTCCGACTGCTTGTAAGCACGCGGTTTCAGGTCTATTTCACTCCCCGCCAGGGGTGCTTTTCACCTTTCCCTCTCGGTACTGCTTCTCTATCGGTCGCCAGATGTATTTAGCCTTGGACCGTGGTCGGCCCGGATTCATACGGAATTTCACGTGCTCCGCACTACTTGGGTGTCCATCAAAGGAGGTGCTTTCATTTCGCTTACGGGGCTTTCACCCTCTGCGGCTCGCTTTCCCAACACGATTCAGCTATAAAAACACTTTGTAACTCCTCCGGAGTTCTGCAACACTCCGCTCATGGATCCCGCAACACCGAGTACACAACGCCTGCAGGCTTGGCATGCATTCGGTTTAGGCTCTACCCCTTTCGCTCACCACTACTTGGGGCATCTCTTACGATTTCTCTTCCTCCGGTTACTGAGATGTTTCACTTCACCGGGTTGCCGCCCTCGTAAAGGGCGCATGGATTGCTCCATGCAGGTTTCCCCATTCAGATATCCGCGGATCAAAGGATGCTTGCTCCTCCCCGCGGCTTTTCGCAGCTGGCTGCGTCTTTCTTCGGCATCTGGCGCCAAGGCATTCCCCGCGTGCCCTTTGTACCTTAACCTCATAAATCCTTTATTGACCTTTTTTATAAAAAGGGTGTCATGGTGCGTTAAAAAACCTGTGCCTAAACAACACAATGGTGGAGATGATCGGATTTGAACCGACGACTTCCTGCGTGCAAGGCAGGCGCTCTCCCACTGAGCTACATCCCCAACGTGTTTTTTAAAATGGTGGGCCGAGGGAGATTCGAACTTCCGACCTCACGGTTATCAGCCGTGTGCTCTAACCAACTGAGCTATCGGCCCACAATAACAGTACGTAAGGAAACGCTGACAAGAAAAAATTAATTGTTGCTCCTTAGAAAGGAGGTGATCCAGCCGCACCTTCCGGTACGGCTACCTTGTTACGACTTCACCCCCCTTACTCGGCGCACCTTAGACGCTTCTTTCCCTTACGGGTTAAGCCTGCGGCTTC
>Ga0334883_1005510_pt1 | contig 11118 bp, 10 predicted proteins | sample GraSluR1_MG_6_FD_207230 | JGI IMG/M metagenome (GOLD analysis project Ga0334883, IMG submission 207230) | Sludge microbial communities from methane-producing bioreactor in Wageningen University, Netherlands - Granular Sludge_09_05-R1 | ecosystem: Engineered > Bioreactor > Anaerobic >... | reverse complement strand
AAAAATTTTATCATCAAATTCTCGAGGAAACTCAAGAGGATAATATTTATTGCCTTTATCATCGATTAGATAAGTGTTTTTAGTAAAATTTAAGGGGAAAAGAGCAGGTCCCTTAAGTTTCTCGATGGTTACATCAAAAACTAAATACCGTTGAAAGCGCTCTCTTTGGATAAAATCCCGATGATAAGCTGTTTGTTCATCTATAGAAAGGAGGTTTTCTGCTCCATATTTAGCTACCCAAGCTTGAACCAATTCAGGATTCCAAAATACTGCTTTAACTGAGAAAACATCCCCGATGGTTTGGCTATTCGTCCATTTTTTTTCGATTTGAGAATAAATTTTATCGGAATCGGATTTTGCCCATAATGCAAAACTAACCGATAAAACCAAAATACAAGGAATGAGGAGCAAGAGGATAAGATTTTTTTTATTCATTATCTAAAAATCTCCTTCCTGGTAAGGTTTGATTTCGATATCTATTCCAGAAGTGGGTGAAGGTTGTGTTGGTTGGATTGGAATTGGTGTGGCAATGCTGGTGACATCAACTGTCCCTTCGATATCTTCCTCATAATCCCAACTTTCAACAGGCTTAACCTCAATTTCTACTTCCGGGATATTTTGGTCCTCATAATTATAAGAGGGTTGGTAAGTATCGATTCCGGTTGTTGAATAGTTTTGATCTTCATAAGTTTGGTATGGAACCGCAGAAGCAATTGGACCGGATACGACCAATTCCTGAGCGGTTTCAACAAAAAGTTGGCTACCTGGTTCTACTTTAGCTGGTTCTCCATTGATTAAAAATCCAGCCACGGCTCCGATTGGGCCAAGGGCGACCAGACCGACAATACTGGTCCCAATTGCATACGCAAATGCTTTATTTTCTTGAATGGATTTATCGCCTAAGGAGAGAAGAATAGGAGTTCCATCAAGACTAGTGATTGAGCCAAAATCAATCTGAATCATGCCAGACCTTCCAAAGTTTCCTTTACGGCGAATTTTGCTGATCCATCCTTCTCCTTCGGTACCGGCTGGAGCGATGAGAATATCATTGACAATAAAATCTTCAGCTAAAACATAAGGAACTGGGTCACCAAGGTTATTTTTTTCTGAATTCAAATTTGCTTGGATGCTTACTTTAACTAAAGATTCAGCAGGAACGGTAACTTGGAAATTTGTTGAATAAGAAGGATTTACTACGGTTCTGTAAAGTTTATCTACTCGGACACCAATCGGTTCAGCACTGGGAACGCCAAAAATGAGCTGTTCAAATTCGTCGAGTTGAGCGGTTAAAATTCCAGTTTTCTGGTCAGCGGTATTGAGAGAAAGTCGAATGGATTTGAGTTTGAAATCTAAAGAAGGTTCTTCAGGTGTACCGGTTAAAATAAAGGTTTTCAGAGTATTTATTCTTTCCATTAGAGTTCCTGACAGAGTATCTCCAATTAAATCTCTTTCAAGATTTTCGGTACGGATTAATACACTCCCAGTTTTTGGAATACCATAAAGTATTTGTTCCATATTTTCCAAGTCTTTTGCCAAAGGTGATGCTACCTGGTCTTGGCCATATGCTGGAAAAACCAACGCCAATAACAATATGCTTATACATAAAACGGAAGCCATCTTCATAGCAATCACTCCTTCATATTTCTTCTTATCATTATACCGTAGAGTTGTTCCATCTTTACGGTATTTAGTTAAAAATTTTCATTGATTTTATGAATAGAAATCAATTATTTCTTTGGAGACCAGAGATGGCATTTTACCCAGTGGCCTGGTTTTATCTCAAAATCGGTTGGTTCCTCTTGATCGCAAATCGGCATCCGATTCGCGCAACGGGGATGAAATACACAACCAGCGGGCATATTTACTGGACTTGGTATTTCCCCAGTAGAAGGAATTTTTCCAGGTTTTAATTTTTCTTCTTCTGAGGATACTACCGGAATTGAGGATATTAACATTCGGGTATAAGGATGGTAGGGAGTTTCAAAAAACTGCTGAGCTGGTGCTATTTCAACAATACGACCCAGGTACATGATGGCGACGCGATGAGCAATATTTCTCATTAAGCTTAAATCATGAGTAATGAATAGATACCCCAAGTTTTTTTCTTGTTGGATTTCGATAAGTTTATGGATGATTTTTGCCTGAATTGATACGTCCAGAGCGGAAGTTGGCTCATCTAAAACAATGAGCGAAGGATTGGTTGCAAGAGCTCTGGCAATAGCCACCATCTGTTTTTCTCCACCCCCAAGGGAACGGGGATATTTTTCCATATATTCGACCGGAAGTTCCACCAAGGACAAAATTTCTTGCACTTTTTCAGCAATTCCTTTTTTATAATCCATATCATGAAGACGGATAGGCAGGGTTAAAATGTTTTCTATGGTTTGCCTTGGGTTAAGTGAAGATCCCGGGTCCTGAAAAACGATTTGAAGTTCTTTTTTTAAAACCCGTTTTCTTTTGTGGTGGGAAAGGGCAATATCTTGCCCTTGGAAAAGAATCTGTCCACCACTTGGTTGATAGAGTCCCATAACAGTATAGGCAACCGTGCTTTTTCCTGAGCCTGATTCCCCAACCAGTCCGAGAGTTTCTCCTGGTGTGATATTAAAACTGACATCATTGACTGCTTTTACAATTCCTTTAGTCGTTGAGAAATATTTTTTTAGTTTTTTTACTTCGAGTACGGCGTTCACTGGTTTGCCTCCTGGTATAAATAACATGCCACTTGATGAGTATCGTTGACGCGATATAGAGCAGGTTTTTTTTCCGAGCACAAAGCAAAGGCACGGGGACAACGAGGATGAAAACGACAACCGGTCGGAGGATTAAAATAATCGGGAATTCTCCCCGGTATGCCCTCGGCGGTTCCTCCGCCGGTTAACCTGGGGACGCAATCCATTAATGCTTGAGTATAAGGATGGAGGGGATGGGAAAATAACTCTTCAGTTGTTGATTCTTCAACAATTGATCCAGCATACATAACATAAACCTGATTCGTCCATTCACGAATAACTCCAAGGGAATGGGAAATTAAAATGATTGCCATTTGTTTCTCTGCGGCAATTTGGTTAAGCAACCTTAAAATCTGGTCTTGAATGGTTACATCTAAGGAGGTACCAGGTTCATCGGCGATAAGTAATTGTTTGGATCTGGCAATAGCAAGAGCAATACAGACTCGTTGCCGCATTCCGCCACTTAATTGTAAGGGATAATTGTCTAATATCCGTTTTGGGTCAGGGAGAGAAACGTCTTGGAGAGCTCGCACCGAGACTTGATGGGCAGAAAGTCGAGATTGACCATCATCGCTTGACTGAGAATGTTGCACTACATCATGAAGTTGTTGTCCGATGGTAAAAACCGGATTGAGGGCAGCGGTTGGGTCTTGAAATATCATTGATATACCAGTTTGACGCATTTTTTCGACCTCGGATTTTTTCATGGTAAGAACGTTTTTTCCCTGGAAAAAAATTTCGCCCTGGACTATTTTTCCTGGAGGCTGAGGAAGGATACCCATGACGGTTTTCATGGTGGTGGTTTTTCCACAACCGGTTTCACCAACCAGGCCTACTTTCTCTCCTTGTGCAACGGAAAAATTAACTTCGTTCAAGACTTTTAAATATCCACCATAAACACGGAAGTTAACAGTTAGATTTTTGATATCAAGAATAAGTTGAGACATATTTAGGCTTCCTCCATAGAAAATAAATCGCTGATGCCGTCACCAAGGAGGTTGAATCCTAAAACAATCAGCATGATTGCTAAACCTGGAAAAACCGAGATCCACCAATATTCGGGAAGATATTTTGCTCCATCGGCAACCATGGATCCCAGAGCGGCTTTAGGGGCTTGCTCTCCTAATCCAACGAATGATAATGATGCCCCGATAAGAATAACCCAACCCATATCGAGGGTCATTTTAGTTAAAATAGTTGAAAGGCAATTGGGGAGTATTTCTTTAAAAAGAACATGAAACTTGCTCGCCCCTAACAACTCTGCTGATTGAACGAAATATTCATTCCGTAAAGACGTAGCCATTCCATAAACCAAACGGGTATACCATGGCCACCACATTACTGAAACGGCTAACATAGCATTAGTTAAATTGGGTTTAAGGACTGATGTAATAGCTAAGGCAAGTATCAGAGGAGGTACTGAAAGAAATATGTCGGTTATTCTCATTATGAAGATATCAATCCAAGTTTCTTTGAAATATCCAGCCAAAAGCCCTAAAGTGACTCCAATTGGTACAACAATCATGAGAACAACAATCCCCATAATCAATGATGAGCGAAAGGCATAAATGGTTCGGGTAAAAACATCACGTCCAAAAACATCGGTACCAAATAGGTGATGAGCCGATGGGGAAAGATTGGCTTCCTCATAATTTACATACTTTCCAGAATGAGCCGGATAGGGGGTTACCCAGGGAGCAAGCAAAGCGCTAAAAATTACAAAAAGGACGATCACTAAACCCACAACCGAGAGGGGATTTCGAGAGAATTTATACCAAGCTTTACCGCTTTTGGTTCTTTTGGGATTTTTTTTGGATAGAATCATGGCAATTAATCTCCTCTTTCAACTAATCGGATTCGTGGATCGAGATAGGCAACAATAATATCGACAATAATGTTGATAAGAGTGAAAACAATTCCCAAGACCATAATTACCGCGATTATGGCATCGACATCTTTGCGAAGCATAACATTAATCCCATAACGGGAAATACCTGGCCAGTTAAAAAGAAGTTCTACTAAAAAAGCATTTCCCATTAATGATGCAAAATCTAAGCCTAGGATAGAAACGGTTGGGATAATGGATGGTTTGAAAAGGTATTTAAAAATTACCGTTCTTTCCGGGATACCATAGGAACGGGCAGCTGAGACATAGTCTTTTTTTGAGTTTTCCAGCATGCTGGAACGAGTGATGCGAGCTTCTTGAAACATTCCTCCCAAAGCAAGGCTAAAAGCGGGAAGCATTAAATGTTTTAAGGCATCAAAAAAAGCAGTTAGATTTCCGGTGAGCAAACTGTCAAGGGTTATTAAACCGGTAATTTTAGTCGGGGCATCAACCCACTGGCTGAGCCTGCCAATGGTAGGAAATACCTGGTAATACATACCAAAGACCAGCAAAAGGATAATAGCAACGACAAATGCAGGAGTTGCTATCCCAATATAAGCAAAAATCCTTATTAGATTATCAATCCAAGTATTACTGTGTCGTGCTGAGAGTATTCCTAAGAGGATTCCAAAAAAAGCCATAAATAATCCGGAAAAAAGAGCCAATTCAAGAGTGGCGGGTAAAAATTCTTTAATATCTTCGATGACCGGACGTCGGGTAAGTAAGGATTCACCCAAATCACCCTGAAAAACTGATTTTATCCAATAAGCATATTGAACAACTAACGATTCATCAAGATGAAGTTTATCTCGAAGTTTGTCAACTGCCTCCTGAGAGGCTCGAGGTCCAAGAGCTGCCCGGGCAGGATCTCCTGGTACCATTCGAGCTATGATAAAGACCACTATCGATAACCCGATGAGAACAAATATTGAATATCCCAAGCGTCGAGTGAGAAAGCGTGAAAAATTCATACCCTGGTTCTACCCTTTCCTTTTATCCTTTAAAGACAATGATGAATGATGAGCAACGGCGATCAGTAATGAAACCAATAATCACTAAAATAGGTACTCCCAAATTTCAGTTTTCTCCAACCCAGGAGAATGCAATTACGACTCGTTAACTATCCTGAAAAAATCGGAACGATTAATAAAGGTGTCATCCTGAGCCCTCGCTTTTTGAGGGCGTTTGGATCTCATCTTTTTTCATTATTTCCTCTCCCTTTGGATAAAAGGAGAGCGAGAGGGATTCGATTTTTTCTAATTCTTTCAAATCCCTCTCGATTTTTTCTTACTTCACTAATTCGTCACGTTTATCCGGATACACTTTTATATCGAGCATATACTGATTGTAACCCATAACTGGGTTGACTTTTTCTCCGCGTTCAGCTCGATCAGCAGGAACCCAGTCTACATAAGCATCTTGATAGGCATAGTTTTCTGGTTGGTCGATCAAGAAAAGAGAAGGGCACAGGTCAACAAGGTATTCTTGAATTTTGCCGTACTTCTCAAAACGGGCATCTTTATCGATGGTATCAATGGCATCTTCAATCATGCTATCCAGTTGTTCGTCTTGAAGCCATTCGGATTGTTCCCAAGTCCCGCTGGAGGAGGAATGGTATTTTGATTGGATCATTGATCCGGCTTCGGCATAATGCGGCGAAACAAAAATGAGATACATAGTTGCAGTGGTTTCTGGAGTGGCAACTTCTTCGATAATCTTCATCCAAGGATCTTTTATAACATTGACCTGAATTCCAATATCAGCTGCATTGGCTTGAATAAGAAGAGCAACTTTTTCTTCATCAGGAACTTCAGCACACCATACTAAGTCGACGGGATATTCATCGAGTTTATCAGCATAAGGGGAAAGAGCTAATTCTTCTTTGGCTTTTTCCAGGTCACGCTTGTATTGGAAAACATTGGGGTTGTGGCCAGGAAGAATAAAGGAAACCGGACCTTGACACTGATGTGAACCGGGGAAAATGTGATTGGCAATCGCATCATAGTCTATTGAATAGGCAAGAGCTTTTCTAAAATGCACATCATCAGTCGGGGCTTTCTTGGTGTGCATCATGGTAAAGAGAGTGCTTCCACCAAAAAGCTTGGCTACATTAATACCGTCTACTTTAGCAACATTGTCGTAAAATTCCGCTGGTTGTCGGAAATCGGAGATTTCCAGCTCTCTTTTTTGAATCAGCGTTCGAACGGTTGCAGTTTCGGTAGTTCCAATATTTCTGAATGAATCTGGGGCATTCGGGTCAAAAGGTTTCCAATAGTCGGCAAAACGAACAGCATGAAGGTATTCTTCTAACTTCATTTCTTGAACCTGATAAGGTCCAGAACCAGCATCGTTGGTGAGAAGCCATCTTTTCCCATAGTCTCCTAATTCGCCGAATTCATCATTTTGTTCAATATGAGCCATGGTCAAGTCCTTATTCAGCACATAGAGACGAACGAGTGAGTATAAAAAGGGACCAAAAGTCTTTTTAAGCTTAAAGGTCACGGTGTAATCATCATTGGCTTCGACACTGTCGATAACCGGTTTGAAGATATAGCTATAACCTTGCCCAATTGCTAGTAATCGATCCATGGAAAATTTAACATCTTCAGCCTTCAGCTCACTGCCATCATGAAATTTTACTCCTGATCGTAATTTGAAAACATAGGTCAAACCATCTTCAGAGATTGTCCATGATTCAGCTAAATGAGGCACGACTTCTCCATCATGGGTCGGAAACACCAATGTATCATACAGATTTGCCACTGAAACCGAGCTGGCAAAGTCAGCAGCAATAGCCGGGTCAATATAGCAAGGCCAGGCATTGGTCAGACGAATGGTTTTTTCAGAAGTTGAAGCAGCTAATGCAACACCTGAAAAAACAAAAAAACATAAAACCACAGATAAAATCCAGATAGTATAACGATTTTTCATTCAATTCCCTCCCAAAATATTCAGTTAAAGTATTTTCAAGGATACCTTAATCGGCAAGATTTCTCAACTATTATTCTTTTTTATATCACAAAATTCCCATGTTCCATAATGATTTTGCCATCAAATTTAACCGTTGGATTAGTGACAATACCGTCGTCGTGAGTTTTCGATTCGATTTTTCCTCCCATATCGGTGTTCATTCCAAAGGCAATATGAATGGTACGGAAGGCTTTTTCGTCTTCTAAAATATTACCGGTTACCCGAGCTTTTTCATTGGTTCCAATGCCAAGTTCTGCAACCCAGTAAGCATTGGGATCATTCAGAGATTGGAGATGTCGTTCAAATTGGGTAGCTTCGGTTCCCCCCTCGAACTTGATGGCCTTACCGTCCTGTATGGTTATACGGATGGGGGTTGATAACAATCCTAATGGCGACTGAGAACCATCAATAACCGCTACCCCATTGACCGATTCCTCAACCGGTGCTATGTAGGCTTCTCCAGCAGGTAAATTTCCCCAGCGTCCTTTTTCCCGATAGATACCATCATCGGGAGGGATACCGGGTTTTCTCCCTTTTAAGCTCATTACCAGGTGGGTTCCCAGCTCGGTGGTAATTTCGACTTCCTGAGTTGATTCCATTAGTTTAGTCAGTTTCCAGCTCAATTCAGATATTTTTTGATAATCGGCAGTCATGGCTCCTATAGTCATAATATCTTCGGTAATCCCTGGTAAACTGGCGATTCGAACTCCCTGGTTGGTTGCATCAACTCGGGCATGAGTGTGGGTTAAACTTTTGGTAGTGACCAGGAGAGCAATATCACTGGAAAGCATAGCTGCCCGTACTTCTGAAGGTGGCTCTTGGGCGTGATGATCTCTTGGTGTCATTACCATCAGAGTGGCATCAATTCCTAAGGAATGAAAAGCATATAGAAAGCTTTCGGCAATGGCCAATTTTCCGGTATCGGTAACAACCAGCGCATTCTCACCCGGTTGAGCGCCCATGCAGTCACGAACGGCTATCATGGCGGCTTTCATAAGAGGAGTTAGATTCATATTTTGCCTCACTTTAGCTTTTGCCCAATTTTTGGGCGAGTGATTTCAGTTCGGGGTCGATAATTTGTCCTTTGTCAATAATAAGTGTTCCATCTAACCAAACTGAAGTGTTGAGACAGATCCCATCGGAATGAGATGGTGCTGGAATACCATTTGGCGGAAGCAATATCGCTCCAATGTTTCCAATTCCCCATTCAGTACAGCCCCAAACTCGTTCATCTTCTAAAATGTCTCCGGTCAACTTAGCACCCGGATTAAACCCATAACAGACATGGGCTAAGGCGTTCATACGAGGGTGATTAAAGCTTTTCATCCAAGCTTCATATTCAGCGGCTTGGCTTCCCCCCTCGACTTTCACGATAACTCCCTTTTCAATATGTAAGTGAATCGGCTGTTTGAGTAAGCCTAAGGGTGGAACTACTGACCCATCAAATACGATTATGCCATTGATAGTTTCCAGTTTTGGAGTCCAGGCGACTTGACCTGACATCATGTGAGAACCGGGAGTATCGGCATACCCTAGCTCACAATTAACCGGATGGTTAGAGTCGTTTTCGAAAGATACATCTTCACCGGCAGGTGTAGTCATTCTCACTTTTTTGGCTTTACGAGTTTTTTCAGCCAGCTTTTCCTCTAATTCTTTTAACGTCGGATAGTCAACACGACCGATGCATCGGATCATCATATCAACATTCATTCCCACTAAGCACATATGACGTAGTTGAGGGTTTTCTTGGACAGCAATATCGTAAGGAGTAGAATACAAAAGCCATTGATTATTAAATTCTGCCCAGGCATCAGCTTCTTTTAAAACAGCGGTAAGGGCTTTCTGGGGCAGCATTGGATCAGCTGCTTTTCCAACCCCCAGAGGAGATGGCGTCCAGACAACCATGGGCTTGGCACCAGCGGCAAAAGCAGCTCGAGCAGTCGCATCAACAACCCGGGAATCGCTCTCGGTGTCAGCGGTGATAACGAAAGTTTCATCTTCTTTGAGATTAAATAACTCATTCACTAAAATATCGGCAGCTTTCCCTAATTCGTATTCATAAAGCTTTGGCAACAAAAAACACCCCTTTCTAAAAAATTAATTATTGATCTTCTTGGTTATTATAACATTATAAATAAATTAAAAGGTTAGCAGAGGTATTTTACTCTCTCCTACACAGCTTTTTTTCTAATAATTTATTCTGTAAAGCCGTGTCGTCATCCTGAAGCTTCGCTTTTTGAAGCCGTGAGGATCTCATCTTGTAATTTTTTCTTTTATCCTTTCATTTTTTTTCATTCGCCCCCTCAGCCTTTATCGCGTCCGATTAATGTAGCGACATGCCATGGCATGTCGAATCTTGTTTTTCATCCTTATCGAACACAGGACTCCGGCATGAACGTCTATCTTTTCAGCCTCAAAATAAAATATTGACGAAAAACTTAAAAATAGAATTCTTTAATACAGTATAATTTGTATAAAAGAATAAGGATAAGGGTTCTTTGCATGGAAATAATTCGTGAAACCTATACCACCTTTTCGGAAAATGCCGAATTCTTAAAAAAGATCTTTCCACAAGATGATGAAAAATACTATTATGACTTCCTTAAATATGACCCATTTTTCCACCCCAATAATATTTATTCAATCAAAAATAGAAATCAAACTATTGCAACCCTTTGGTGCCTTCCTCGTCTATTCCTAGGCAATGAAAGAAAGATTCTTGCGGCTGGGATTGCTAACGTGGCGACTGATCCAAGCTTTCGATGTCAGGGATTGGCTGGGCAACTGTTGGAAAAGGTTTTGAAAGAAGCCGAAGTCCAAAATTTCGAATTCATTATTTTAGTAACCGAGATTCCTGAATATTATAAAAGATGGGGATTTCAAAAGATAGGTAAATATGAGGGAGTTATTGAGCCTTCAACCACTGGCAAATACCCTATTACTTGCCAGAATATACCTTATGAAAACATACTCGATTTATATATATCTTTCTACCAGGATTTTCAGGCTATTACTCCCCTCCGTAACTTGGCTTATATGAAGGGTATGAAGGAATGGAACCAGTGGAGTTCGATGTTTAATTATAATGGGAAAAAAGCGGATTGGTTTCTCTTGAGGAATGAAATTGGTCAATCGGCGATTTTCTATGGATTGGATAGAGAGGAATATTTTAAGGTTTTTGAAATATTTTGGGATAAAAATATTGATAAAAAAGACTTGTTAGCGCTTCTCCATAATTGGGCTTATCAACTCGGAAAAAATATTCATCTCGATTTGCCTTTGCCGGTGATTAATTATTTAAGGTTGGAAGCCAACAAGGATGATAAAGATACTGTGATGGTTAAACCTTACGAGGATATTGATATAAATCGGATTTACCTTCCCGTTCCAGATTATTTTTAAGAATAGGCAATATAAAATTACTTAAATACATATGAATGAAGAAAGGAAGAACAAGTAAAAAATGAAATTTAACGACCTATTGCGGCGTACCAAATCAAATTTGGAGAATTTAGGATGGAGACTGCTTACTCC
>Ga0334883_1005505_pt1 | contig 11124 bp, 6 predicted proteins | sample GraSluR1_MG_6_FD_207230 | JGI IMG/M metagenome (GOLD analysis project Ga0334883, IMG submission 207230) | Sludge microbial communities from methane-producing bioreactor in Wageningen University, Netherlands - Granular Sludge_09_05-R1 | ecosystem: Engineered > Bioreactor > Anaerobic > Unclassified... | reverse complement strand
TCAACGAGCCCGCCAGGTCGGGCAGGAACGCGCCCGGGTTGGCCTCGGCCAGCCGCCGGCGGATAGTGACGGCTTCGTCGATAGCGGTCAGGGCGCCAGCCCGGTCCCCGACCTCGGAACGCTGCTTGGCCTGGTTGTTCAACGACATCGCCAGGTCGGGCAGGAACGCGCCCGGGTTGGCCTCGGCCAGCCGCCGGTAGTGGGTGACGGCTTCGTCGATAGCGGTCAGGGCGCCAGCCCGGTCCCCGACCTCGGAACGCTGCTTAGCCTGGTTGTTCAACGAGCCCGCCAGGTTGGGCAGGAACGCGCCCGGGTTGGCCTCGGCCAGCCGCCGGTAGTGGGTGACGGCTTCGTCGATAGCGGTCAGGGCGCCAGCCCGGTCCCCGACCTCGCCCAGGCGCACCGCGTAGTCGTTCAGCCAAGCGGCCAGACGGGCCCAATCAGCGTCGTTGGGAGACTCTGGAAGCACCGGTTTTAGCGAGGTGACGGCGGCCAAGGCCACGCCGCGGAGTGCTCCGTGCCCCGGCGGCAGCGCGGCCAGCGTCTCGAGTGGCAGGGGGCTGTCGTCCTGTTTGGCGAGTACCTCCAAGGCGCCGGCGAAGACGCCGCCATGCCGTCGTGCGTGGTCGAGCGCCTGGTGCCACATGTTCGGTCTAGCGGCTAGGCACTCCTCGGCGAGGTCGATCGCGGCCGTCCGATCGAGCTGTGCCGCCCGGGAGACCACCTCGGTCGCTTGGATCAGTTCCCGATCGACACGGTCTGCTCGCCGCCGGAACTCTGCCTTCCGCATGGCTGTTGCTGGGCCTTCGGACGGCACCGGTGGATGCGGCAGGACGGCGTCCACGAGAGCGGGGACGCGGCACTCGCGCAGCACCAGGTATTCACCGACCGGATCGGGCCGCACCGCTAGTCCACCTGAGGGCTCGACAAGCAGCCGCGCGAGGACTCGGCCCAGTTGGCCCCACGACGGCTCGCCGGCGGGGGACGGCCCGAGCCGCTCCAGTACGTCCAGGACTTCGTCAGCCTCCGGTGCCACCAGGGTGAGCGCAGCGCCCGCCTGGGCCAGCCGCGCGGTGGGCACCAGCGGCAACTGCATGACGTTGGTAGGGCGGTCGTCCTGACACTCGGGCGTCGTCTGTTCGGGCTGCGGTTGTGCGGGTCTCAACTGACCGGTGACCGCTCGCTGCCAGTAGCGGAACTCTCGGTCGAGCACCTCTTCATACAGTTGTGTCTGCGTTGTTGACGCACCCTTCGAGCCAACGCTTGTTGCCGCCAGCCAGGCTTGGATCACCACGTCCAGCGTGGTCCAGTTGGTCTGTTGTGGCAGGTGAGTGTGGCTGGCGCCCATGTTGCGACCGTCGGCAACGAACTTCTCGAAGGTGCGCCGGTACAGCATTCCAGCGTGGCGATGGCGGCGGGCCAGGGGGATGGGCGGATCGAGTCGGGTTCCCACGCTGTCGCGTTGTAGGGCATCCGTCAGTTCGGTCAGCCAGGGCCCGTCGGAACGTGCCGTCAGCAGCACTCGGGTGGGCTGTTCCCGGGCTGACAGGGCTTTCAGAAGCCTGACCAGGTCGTCGGTGGAGAACTCGTCTGCGTAGTCCACCACGGCAAGCACCGGCGAAATGACGCCGGTCAGCCAACCCAGCGCATCGGGCGGGAGCGTCGGGTGCTTGGGCACGAATCCGGTGTACCAACCCTGGCCAGAGAAACGACGACACAGTTCCGCGGCCAGATGAGTCTTCCCGCAGCCCCCGACACCGGTCAGGACACGCAGCGCTACCTTCTGCTGCTCGCCGACGCCGGCTTGCTCGGATCCGCCGATCACGGGGTCGACCCATTCGATGAGCAGGTCGAGTTCGTCGCTGGGAACATAAGGAACCATGCCCGAGCGGGCCTTCAGTTGTGTCAACGGGCTCAGGTCATCGACCGGGTCGCCGTAGGCGGCGACGAGCGTGCTCCTGTCCGCTGGGAGCCATCCGGGTAGACCGAACCCCCGTCTGAGCCGGCGGGCCTCACCGACGTCGACCCCGAAAGCCCAACGCCACTCGCCGTCCGGCGCCCGAGTGGCTGCCACCATGTCATGACCTCGGCTCACAGCCTCACTCCATGACCGTGGGCCGGCCTGCCCGAGGTGCGCCAACGCCTGCACATCAACCGCCACGAAGGAACCCGCCCCACCTTCGCTCGGGCGCACCGCGTCCACCAACGACACCCCCGAATCAAGGTGCGGTGGCGCCATGAACACCTCACCGCCCAGCGGCCCCTCGGCGTCACTGTTCAACGCCCAGCCGCCGCCAAGCCACACCGCCACCACCGCGTGAGATACAAGGCCCGCGATCGAATCGACCACGACCACGACCGGATGCAGGCCGGCGTCCAAGCAGGCACCCGCATAAAGCAGCGCCAAGTCAATACAGGTCCCATGCTTCGGGCGGGCCAACACCTGGTCCGGCGGCCGAATCTCCTGCCCGCCCCTGGTGCTGGTGGCCGGCTCGTGCACATACCGAATCCCGACATCGCAGAACACCTCGTAGATGGTTCTCGCCTTCTCCTGGGGTGATCGGCCATCACCTGAAGCCGGCAGTCGCTGCGCGAGGTGCCCCGGCAGCAGCAACCGCGTCACGCCGGTTTGCACGAAGTCGGCCAACTGCTCGGGGTGTTCGGCCCGGTTCCATGGCTGCCACCCCGTCATGGTTCGATCACTCCCACCACGCTCGTCGCCTCAACTCTGTCGACAGCCCCGACGTGGTCGAGTGCCACCGTGAACTCGTAACTGCCCGGCGTGAGCCCAGGCAGGTTCGCCCGCCACGCCCCATCGGCACCATCAGGAGTAACTTCAAGAGGAACCGCACGCTGCGGTGCAAGCTTGATGGTCGCGGAGGCGATGACACCATCGGCAGTCGCATCCCCGTTCAGTCGGAACCCGACGCTGCCCGGAGCGCCTGCGGGCGCCACGTCGTCGTAGGCAAGCCCGATCCAAGGTCCCGCCGGGTCGGCGCTCCCGCGGACGTTGCCCAGCGACGGCTGCTCAAACTGCGCCAAGTGATCCACAACTTGTTTGGCGGCGGCAAGCGTCAGATGGTGCTGCGGCGCCCACTGCCGCTCGTTGACGGAGACCCGGTCGACAGGTGTGGCCGAAATGGCCGGCACCGTCCCGTCACCACCCTCCCACCCCTGGGTCGGGAGCCACGACGGATCACGCTTGGTCACCTCGACCCGACCGTTTACTACGTCGGCGCGCGAAGGCGTGTCATGACCGCTGGAATAGAACGCCAAAAAAGCCGAACCAGGGCTCTCGGCGGCGCCCACCCGACAAGCCGCTTCGAGATCCAGGTGACGTTGATACGCCTCCCGTGCCTGGCGGCGGAACCCCGCCGGGGCTTCCTTGATGTCGTACGGATACGTCGGGTCGACCCCTGCGTGGATCGCCTGGTAGCGCGGCAGCAACTCGTACATCGCCGGCCAGCCGCGCAGCACCTCGCTCGCCTCCGAAAGCGAGACACCAGCGAGCCGGACACCATTGAGTAGATAGTCCAGCGCCCGCGGTGCGCCCCGGTGCGGCGTCCCGATCGTGATCAACCCATCACACACCCGATGCCCCTCCAACACCCCCCACCACCACCGGGCCACCAACCCCCCCATCGAATGGGCCACCACAATCACCCTGCGATCACCACGCACAGCGTCAATCACGTCCTTCAGGCGCTCGGCAGACCTGGCCATTCCGTGCCGGAAATCGTAGGAGAACTCCACGACACTGGCTGACGGGTTCTGGACGCCAGCGGGGCCGGCAACAGTCACGTCGCTCTCACGCAGACCCAATCGCTGCTTGACCTGACGGGTCAGGCGATCGTAACTGGCCACCGCAGACCACGGAAAAACCCCGAAGATACGAAGTAGACCAGTTGGCACCACCTCCCGATCGATCGCAAGCGCCTCCGGGCGGAACGCCGCAGCCACGGTTGACCCGACGTTGTGCCCCCACACCAACCGACCATCAGGGCTTGTCAGATTGCTTCCGCCGATACCGGGAACGACAACGACGAGATGCGCCAAAGCCACGCTGCGCCTCCTCCATGAAGCAACCAACAACCAGGGACAACGGTGCCCCCAGAATCCCGAAGAGCCTCTTCAGCCACCTCAAACGCCGCCACTCGCTTGCCATCGGTCAAGCGTCGACCGACCGAGTGCCGAAGCCCGCTCTCCAACTCTCAAATGAGCCTACCGCCGCGGTCTGCAGCTCGCGTCCCTTCTTAGTGAACAAGGTCAAAGGCGTGGAGCGCGGAGAAACCGTTGACACCGGGCCTTCGCTGGATGCCCCACATCCCGCGGAAGACGAGGGACATCCGCTCATGCCGCGTTCCGCGCGGACCATACGAGTCGGCCGGAGACCGCGCGCTCGCACTGTCGCTGGCAGCTGCCCGGCTCGCGAGGTGACATGTGAGCGACCGTCGGTGCCCGCGCCTTGACACCCCTGGGGTGCTCACCAGGTGGACCGTGACGTTCCCCGCCCGATGACGGCCAACCACCCCGCTTGTCGTTGACCGCCTGCCGCCACCTCGCGGGCACCGCGCACCCAACATGTTCACCGGCTGCGGTCGGCGGCGACCCGATAGCACGGGCGTGGCTGGTGTGGTCCCCGGGATGGTCGGCGTCGGCGGCTGGGTCGGGCGCGGGTGGCGTACACCGCGGGGAGCGCGTTTCCCTCGTCGGCCAGGATGCGCGTCTCGGTGGCGCGTTGGTTCCCGGACCGGGCGTAGCCCTCGGCACGCGCCTTGCGCTGTTCGGCCGAGTCGTACCTGTCCTCACTTTGCTGGTTAAGGCTGTCCGCCCGCGCACGTGCATGTTCGACCTCGCCGACCTCGTCGGTGCCGGCTGCCGTCTCGGATTGCGGCGGCGTTGCGTATCTGGCTTGTTGGGCTTGCCGGTCGTCACGATCCGCTTCGTCCTCGACGACCTGTGCCTTGGTGTGGTCGCGTCTGGCGCGGCGGACTTCGTCGCGCTCTTGTTGCCAGCCGCGTTCGGCTTGCTCCAGGAGTCGACGAACGGCGGCGCTGTCGGCGTCCACTGCCGGGGTGACGCCCCAGCGGGTGGTGATCTCGCGGGTCATGATCTCGCGTGCCGCGTTCGCGTCGTGATGGCCTCGGTAGGCGTCGGCGATCTGCCAGGTGTCGCCGACCTGCCCGATGGCCGCGGAAGCCCACCAGTTGGGCTCATGGACCAACCGCAGCCATGCCATCGCGACCTCTTCTTGCGCTGCGGCCTGCGGAGCCTGCTGCTCGGCCCGCGTGGAGGCGGAGGCCACGGCGTGTTCCTGGTCGATGGCGTGTTGTTGGGTGGCGCGGGATTGTGCTTCGCCGAGGCGGGCCAGCATCCCCGCAGTGAGTTGGGCCGCGTTGCGCAGGGCGTCGTCGATACCGTCGTTGTCAGACATAGTGGTTTCCTTTCCTCACCGACGATGTGCGAATCGGTGTGCACCAGGTCGTCATCGCTCGATCCCGGAACCCGCCCGGGTCGTTCGCTCGCGAGGCCGCGCGGGCTGTGGTGTGGGCAGGCTGGGTGGGATCACTGATCCAGCCGGTTGAGCGAACGCCGCAGCCACCACCCGCTGCTGATCACTTGCCGCCGGCGCCGGATCGGTGCCGTGAGCTGGTGGCATGGATGCCTCCAACTGCTGCAGCATCGGCGCCAGCCGCGCGTTCAGGACACGGTTGATCTGCTCGGCACGGCGCAGCTCCCCCACTGCCTGGTGCGCGTCCGCGACCGCACTCCCGAGAGCGAGCAACTGCCGCAACAGGAACGTCCGGGTGAGCATCTCCTGGGTCTTGCGGCCCTTCCCGACCCCGGCCAGAATCAGCCCAGCGATCGACGACATCCCGGACACCCGGTCCGGTCGTGGCAGCGGCGGGCGACGCAGTTCGGCCGAGCGGGCTATCGCGTCCGCGGCCTGCGCCAACGGTCCTGGGGTGGGTTCGGTGGTCACTGACCACGCCGACAACGCGCCCGACACCTGCCCCGCTGCTCGCCCCCACCTGGCCAGGTCATTGGGTGGAATCGCGTGGAGCTGTGCTCGCATGGCGTCGAGGTCGGTGGTCAGCTTCTGGGGCAGGTCGGGTGCGGGTTCGCGGGTTTCGCGTCCCGGGGCTGCGACCCTGATGCCACGCCAGGCGGCACGCCACTCCGCCGACGCAGCCAGGCTGGCTTGGGGTGTGTCCGGCCACGCCTCACGCAACCGGGGCAGCGTCAGATCATGCGCCAGGTGGCCACCTCCGAACCAGATCGGACGCTCCCCGTAGCGAGGACGCGCCGCCACCCGATAGCCGACCACCACATCCTGAGTACCCCGAGCGAACCGCGGCCTGATCAACAAACCCTGCCGACGAACCCGGCGAACGAACTCCCCCTCATCAGCCGACCCCGTGCTGGCCGCCCGCACCTGCCGGGCGAGCATCCAGCGCACCGTTTCCGTCGGCGTGTAGTGCGCGATGATCGCGTGGCGTTCAGCCTTCGGGATCTCGCCCCAGGTGCGCTGCTCTCGTCCGGCCTCGTGGGCTCGCGCGTGCGCGGCACGGGCTCTACGGCGGGCCTCGGCCTCGATCTCGCCGGGCTTGTACCCGATGCACGAGCGCCCGTTCATGCCCACCTGCCGCAGGCCGTGCTGTGACTCAAGCTCGCGGCATGCCGACTGGGCACGCTTCCAATCCCGAAACACATCGGCCACCGAGCCATCCTCATGCACCAAGTTGACCGCCAGATGAATATGGTCGTTGCCGTTGCTCGACACCCCGTGACGGATCGCCACCCAGCGTAACGACGGCTGCTCCAGGTCATCGGTGACAAACCCCATGCGGGTCATGAACTGCTCGGCGATCTCGGCCCATTCATCATCAGCCAGCCGTCCCTCGGCAGCATCCAGCGACAACGAGCAATGCCACACATGCCCACGCGGCACCTCGACATCGAACGCCCTCGTGGGAGCCTCCAGGTCCTTGCCCATCGCGGTCGCGTCCGCGTACGAAAGCTCCGCGTCGCTGTGCCAGGCCATCTGCCACGAACTGCCCGCCACCAGATGCGGATCGGTGTGCTCGTTACGTTTGCCCGGGCCCACCAGATACTTGATGAGCCGGACCATGTCCTGGCCACGCCGCACGTTCGGGATCACGATAGACCAAACCGTTCGATCTGACCGTCAATCCTGTGCAGTGTCGACCAGGCCGCGGACAGCACCGCGTCGGTTTGCGGCGGCAACTCCCGTGTCGAGTTCGCCACCTTCGCGATCTGGTTCACGTTGTTCGCCATATTCCCCAGCAAGCGATGAATCACAAACAACTCGGTCAGCAGCTCACGCTTGTCAGCAGCCGTGATCTCGTCCGAACGCTCCAACGTCGACGTCACCAACAACCGCGGGATCGTCACTCGGTGCCGGGCCGCAAGAACCACCAACTTTGCCTCTTCGGCCTCGGAAACCTTCACCTCATGCCTGAACGGACGCCCGCCGGTCACGTTGCGCGCCCGCCGGCGAGACAGCCGTCGTAGACCGCCCGGTTCCACCATCTCCGCACCCCCTTCCGGACCCGAACGCCCAGCGCAGCGCCCCACCCGACCGGGTGGGCTCACCAAGGGTGTGAAATCACCGGTGCACAGCACCCACGACTTAGCCCGGCTAAGTCCTAGCTTGCTCTCCCCGATTAGTCGCGCTGCTCACCAGCCTCTGCAGGCCGACCGACACCGCGAGCGGACCTCGCGGTGGCCGCAGGCGTGGTCTCGTGGAAGCATGTGGGTTAGCTGTATCAAGGTCATGGAGAGCAGGGGCAAATCATGTGGAGTTGGCTCGCGCAGCAGGTCTCTAGTTTCGTGATCGGCTTCGTCAGCGCATTGCTGCTGGTCCTCCTAGACCCAGTGAAACGCGCGCTCATGCGACTCTGGATGGCTATATCCCCGATCAGACCGCTCACGGTCCTCGTGGAATCGCGGCCTGAGCGTATGTGGGTTGGTCACCCCCACCCGCCGCTGGGTTCCAGCTTCTACGTCCCCGAAGCAGACCTAGCTATGCAGCCACCTGGGACGCAGATTGAATGGCCGGCATGGATCCGTGAGCAGAATGGATGCGCTGAGGGGAGCATGATTGTCTCGGTTAGCCTCGCCTGCGACGCTGACACAACGGTCATCGTTGCGCCGCCAGTTGTGGGCGACTGCACGCGAATCGATCTAGAGGCGTCAGCTGTAGGACTTGTATGGTGTCCTCAGGGCGGGCCGCCGGTGGTGCCGGTCGCAGCCTTCGAGCTGGACCTGTCACCGGCCGGCTCGACCGTCTGGTTCAAAGGTGACCTGGGCGACGACCAACCCAAGCCTTTGAGGTGGTTCATGAAGAAGGGAGATGTGCTCGATCTCCTCATCCTTGTCAGGGTGAACCAGCCAGGAGTCTACTCGTGGACGCTGCACCTGCCACTAATCATCGGAGGGCGCAGCGTGCTCCACAAGATCAAAAACACGAAGCGCCATCCGCTCAAGATCGCTAGGGTCGGCCCTGACTACCCAACCTACGGCTGGGTGCCTAGTGTTGGATGGGTTTATCAGCAGGCAACCAATTCATCAGGCCAAACAGGACCGTCCGAGCACCCACTAGGTGGTGGAGCTCGCCGGTCGGAGCCAGTGATCTAGGGTATGGACATGATGCCGGATCGACGGAGACCAACGCTGTGATTACCACTATCAATGATGTGATCGATGCCTTGTCGACGGCGCCTTCGACGGTGGAGCGGGGCACCCGGTTCGAGGAGTTGATGGTCGACTACTTCACTCTTGATCCGACGTTGGCGCACCAGTACATGAACGTGTCGCGCTGGGTGGACTGGCCACACCGCGGCAAGTCCCCCGATGTTGGGATCGATCTGGTGGCCCAGGACCGCACGACCGGCGGTTGGTCGGCGATCCAGTGCAAGTTCTACTCCCCCACCCACACGCTGCAGAAGGCCGATATTGATTCGTTCTTCACCGCGTCGGGAAAGAAGTGGGATGGGATCGGTTTCACGAATCGGATCATCATCTCGACCACCCCGAAGTGGTCGAATCACGCCGAGGAAGCACTCGACGCCCAGCAGATCCCGGTCCAGCGGATCGGGACCGACGAGATCGCCTCCTCACCGATCGACTGGGTGTTCACCAACAAGCCGCGGGTGGAGGTCGACCTCAGACCCCACGGCCGCTACACACTTCGTCCGCATCAAGCCACCGCGATCGACGCGATCCTGGCCGGCTTCCGGACCAGCGACCGGGGTCAGTGGATCTCGGCGTGCGGCACCGGGAAGACGTTCACATCGTTGAAGCTGGCTGAACATCTCGCCAGCAACCACGGCGGCTCACTGCGGGTGCTGTTCCTCGCACCGTCGATCCAGCTGGTCGCCCAAACTCTGCGGGAGTGGACCGCGCAATCAGCGACCGATTTGCGGGCGAGCGTGGTGTGTTCGGATACCAAAGCATCCCGGGCCGCCGAGGACATCTCCCCGCACGACCTGCCGCTGCCCGCCACCACCGACCCCACCGCACTGCACGAACGGCTCCAAGCCGGCCGGCGGGCCTCGGGTCTGCAGGTGGTGTTCTCCACCTACCAAAGCCTGGATGTGGTCGCCCGCGCCCAGGCCCTCGGCTCACCGGATTTCGATCTGATCTTGTGCGATGAGGCCCACCGCACCACCGGGGTCACCCTGGCCGGCGAGGACGAATCCAGCTTCGTCAAGGTGCACGACAACACCTATCTGCACGGCGCCAGACGGCTGTACATGACGGCGACTCCACGCATGTTCGGCGAGGCTGTGGTCGCCCGGGCGGAGGAGTACTCCGCGGTGTTGTCGAGCATGGACGACGAGCAGGTCTTCGGCCCCGTGTTCCACCGGCTGGGGTTCGGTGAGGCCGTCGAGGCCGACCTGCTCGCCGACTACAAGGTGATGGTCCTGGTCGTCACCGAGGAACAGACGGCCGGCCCACTGCAGCAGATGATGGCCGACGACAACGTCGAACTCCCCCTCGATGACGCCGCGAAGATCATGGGCTGCTGGAACACCCTGGCCAAACGCGTCCACCCCGGCGACCCACACCCCGCCTTCCCACCCGACGCCACCCCCATGAAACGAGCCGTCGGGTTCCTGGAGAACATCAAGAGCTCCCAACGGGTAGCCGCCGCCTTCGAACAGGTCGTTGCGGCGGTCGGTGGGCCGGACGCCACCGGCCGGCTCGCTGTCCAGGCCCACCATGTCGACGGCACCATGAACGCGCTGGTGCGTGCCCGGGAACTCACCTGGCTGAAAGCCGACATACCTGAGGGACAGTGCCGGATCCTGACCAACGCCCGCTGCCTGTCCGAAGGCGTCGACGTGCCCGCACTGGACGCCGTCATGTTCTTGTCACCGCGCAGCTCAGCGGTCGACGTCGTCCAATCCGTCGGCCGCGTCATGCGCAAAGCACCCGGCAAAGACTTCGGCTACATCATCTTGCCCGTGGCGGTCCCGGTCGGGGTCGACCCCGCCGACGCGCTGCGCGACAACAAACGCTTCCGGGTCGTGTGGGAAGTCCTCAACGCGCTACGCGCCCACGACGACCGGTTCGAAGCCACCGTCCAATCAATCAACCTCAACCAAGGACGAGACCCCTCCGACCGGATCATCATCGACACCCCCGACCACCCCACCAACGACGCCGATCCTGCGGCGGTGCAGTTCCCGCTATTCGGGTTGGAGCAGTGGCGAGACTCGATCTACTCCCGCATCGTCGACCGGGTCGGCACCCGCGAATACTGGGACCAGTGGGCCGCTGACGTCGCACGGATGAGCGAAGCCCAAATCGTCCGCATCAAGGCCATCCTCGCCGCATCCACCCCGCAAGTCACGGCCGGGTTCGAGGCGTTCCTCGACGGGCTACGCGCCAACCTCAACGACTCGATCACCGCCGACCAGGCCATCTCGATGCTCAGCCAGCACCTGATCACCGCGCCCGTATTCGACGCCCTGTTCGGCGATTCCGGGTTCGCCGCCAGCAACCCCGTATCGATCGGCATGCAACACATGCTCGACGTGCTCGAAGGCCAAGGACTCGAAGCCGAAACCGAATCCCTCGAACGGTTCTACATCT
>Ga0334883_1005496_pt1 | contig 11133 bp, 11 predicted proteins | sample GraSluR1_MG_6_FD_207230 | JGI IMG/M metagenome (GOLD analysis project Ga0334883, IMG submission 207230) | Sludge microbial communities from methane-producing bioreactor in Wageningen University, Netherlands - Granular Sludge_09_05-R1 | ecosystem: Engineered > Bioreactor > Anaerobic >... | reverse complement strand
TGCTGATGGGCTTGGTACAGGGCTTTTCAACGGCGTTGTTGGTTCTGGTGTGGATTCTCTTCGTTCACTTCATCGATGCGAACTTCTTGACCCCCAAGATCGTGGGGTCAAGCTCGCAGCTTCATCCGGTGGTGATCATTTTTGCTTTGGTCGCGGCGGAGAGCGGCTACGGGATTTTTGGGGCGCTTCTGGCCGTTCCCGTAGCTTCGATCATCCAGACGCTCTTTTTGTTCTTACTCTCCCGCGCCAGGCGCGGTGAAACGGGCGAGGCGCCTTCGCCGGCGACGATGCTGGCGGTGGAGGGACCCGAGCCGCCCCCAGGCAGCGCTTGATGGGGGTGGTTGGGCGGGCGCGTGTGAGGGCAGACGGGATAGGCCATTGTTGGCCCTCGGCGCGGCCCATGGGGTCGGGTGTTGTCGGGAATCGCCCCCTGAATCCATTTCGTTGTGGATTGCGCTTGTCGAGAGCCCAGTGTTGTGTATATAGCGTCACCAAGAAGACGAAGCTGCAGCGGGAGGCTGTTGGCGGGGAGCTCGAAGGGAAGTCTATGGCCACAGGACGAGGAGGTGTCAGGTGAGCACGGGTATCGACGATGCAACCCTGGATGCGAGCGATCTCGATGACGAGTTGCTGATGGATGATTTCGACAGTGACGATGAGGTGCTGCCCGACGACTTGGGCGATGTGGACTACATGGAGGCGTGGTGTCCTTCCTGTGCTGCCAAGAGGCCACATGCGCTGATCGAGGACGATGAACAACAGATCATCATGTGTGCCGAGTGCCATGATGAGCATCCGCGGGAAGCGGTGCAGAAGCCACGTCCCAAGGCCCAGGCCGCGGTGTCGCGGGCCATGGTGAGTCCTGAGGATTTGGCGAGCGCGGCGAGCACAGAGGCGGCTTGGAAGCGGCTGACGAACGCCAACAGCAATGGAACGTCGGTGGACTACCACGTCAAGTGCCAGCTCCGGGTCGCGGATCTGGTGAATCATCCCTCCTTTGGCCTAGGGGTGGTTTATGCGATGCAAGCGCCCAATAAGGCAGAAGTCCTCTTTCAGGACAAGGCGCGCCGATTGGTATGCAACCGCTAAGTCTGCGCGTTTGCTGCGTCGTGCCTTGGGCTTGGCCCTGATGCGTTGGTGGCGTCAAGGGTCAGGTTGAGAAAAGCGCGGATCTCGGCAGAGATCTCTGCGGCGAAGGTGAAGAGCAAGGTGTGTGACGCGTTGGGGATGACGTGGAGGCTCGCCTGGGGGATGGCGTCGGCCAGGGCTTGCATGATTGGCAACGGCGCCATGTGGTCATGGGTGCCGGCGATAACCCGCACAGGTACGTCGACACGGGGCAGGATTTCTGTGGCGTCAAAGGCGCTCATGGCGTGCATCATGGTGAGGTAGGGCTGGGGCTGGATAGTGGAGAGGCGGGCCAAGTAGCCTCGACAGTGGTCACGGGGCACGTTGGCTTCGATGAAGCCGAGACGTTGGCCGATGGTCACTGCGAAGGGGCTGCGGAGGCCGTGGCGCAGCACGCGTCGGCTCAGGCGCGGGATGCGCCGTCCCACGGCCAACGTGGCGAGGATGAGGGGTCGCAGGGCGCCGCGCCACATGGCCTGGAAGGGATCGGCGTAGGTGCCGGAGATGAGGACCATGGCGCGATGGCGCCCTGGGTTGAGCCGGTAGTGGGCGAGGGTGACCATGACGCCCAAGCTGAAGGCGCAAAAGACCGCTGTCTCTATTTGGAGTTGAGCCAGGATGTGCTCGAGGTCCAAGGCGAGATCTTCGACGCGGTAGGCCTGGGGGTCGCTGGCGGGTTCAGAGATGTAGTGGCCGCGATAGAACCACTCGATGACCCAAAAGTCCGTGCAGAGGGCGTCGACGAGGTGCGCCCAAAATGCCTCGGTGCAGCCAATGCCGTTGGACAGGACCACGGCGGGCTTGTGCGCGTGGCCATGGGTGCGGACGGCGATGCTGCGCCCGTCGGCGCGGCCGACATGGAACCAGTGGGAGGTGTTCATGGGCTTGTCAACGTAGCGAGAGGGTCACTGAGCCACGAAGGTCGCCGTGGCCGGGTCGAAGTAAAAGTTGCGCTGGCTCTGGTGGCGCGGCAGGCCGCACTGGGGGTCAACGCGGCAGGCTGCGGCCCAACAGTCTCGGAGAAGGCGCAGTGTCCAGGGTTGGTCTTGGTGTGGGCGGACAAAGCTGAGGGTGGCATTGCAGGTGGTCTGGGCGCCTGCACCGTCGGCCAGGGTGGGCTCTTCCCATAAGAGTTGGAGGTCATTGGCGCGGAGGATGGCATGGTAGGATTCACAAGGGGGCCCCAGCGCCGGTTCTGGTTTGGCGCAGAGGGTCCAGGAGAGGAGTATGGCTTGGGTGCCGTCGATGACGAGGGTGGTGACGGCCCCGATGGAGAAATCCTGGCCGCGCTGGGTGTAGGTGGGTGCGTTGAAGAGACGTCGCTCACTTTTCTTGACCACCTTGCCGGCTTCGTCCAAGTCGACGAGCAAAGCCAGGCCGTGACAGCCTGGGGCGTGGCTCTCGCAGCGAGTTCCCCAGAGGAAGTGGCGACCCTGGCCGAGATGCACCGCCTCATGGAGCATGGCCAGGTCCGCGTTCTGCTCGTAGAGTTCGAGCAAGTTTGCCCACGGGATGTCGTGGGGCCAAGCAGGTGGGCTAGCGTCGAGCCCAGCGAGATGAATCTCTTGGGCGTGGGTGGACCAGGAAAAAAAGCAAATGAAGAAAAGACATAGCCCGGTGCGCCACATAGGGATCTCCGCGGTAGGAGGACGATGGGAGCCAGTCCAGCATAGCGTTGGGGTGCTTTGGGCGCTAGCAGGTGGAGGTTGTTGGGGGTGCGATTTGGGGGGACTTTGGAGGGACGATGCGTTTCGATGAAGAAATCCGGGCGCGGTTGAGGGCGGAGCTGCTCCGCCGGGGTCAGTTGGTGGCGACGCAGTTGGCGGCGTTGATGGCGGGAAAGTCGCCCGACTTGTCGGCTTTTCCCGGGTTGTTGGCGGGTTCGCCTCGGCAGCGTTTGGAGGACAGGCTTCGGGCCTATCTGCAATTGCTGAATGCGCAGCGGGTGAAGCTGGAGAGTGGCGATGCCAGCTATGGCTGTTGTGAGCAGTGTGGCGTGGCGTTGCCGTTGGTGGTCTTGGAGGAGATGCCTTGGGCGCAGCAGTGCCAGAGCTGTGCGAGTGCGTCTTGATGGAGGAGGTGGTGATGGGTGAGCGAGAGGGAGCGCAACCGAAGCGCTTGCAGGTGCAGATCGACGATGTCAAGGCCCAGGGCGTTTATGCCAACTTGACCATGATCAGCCAGACGGAGAACGAATTCGTATTGGATTTCGTTTTTTTGCAGCCTGGGAACGCGGGTGCGAAGGTGCAGAGCCGGGTGGTCATGGCACCGCGGCAGGCCAAGCGCCTGGTGCACGCGTTGGGGGAGGCGATAGGGCACCACGAGAAGCTCTTCGGCGAGCTGTCGTTGAGCTCAGCCCCTGGGGACAAGCGCGTGCATTGAGGCGAGATCAGAGGATGAGGCGGAAGTCGATGAGCTCTTCTTCTTTGGGACCGACGCCGGAACGCAAGACGCGCTTGACGATGCCAGTGCCGGGGACGAAGTAGCGTTCCTCTCGGCCTTCTTCGATGGATCCGACGATGACCGTGGGGTTGGCGAAGGCACCCGCGGGGACCACGGTTCTTTCCGCCGGCTTGTCGCGAACCTCATAGCGATTGCGTGCGTGGGCGCGACCTGCCTTGCCCCAGGCCCTCCCGGGCTCCAGAGGGAAGACGAAGAGAGGGGTTTGCTGACTCATGTAGCCGAGGAGATAACCAACGGAGTCGACGTTGTAGCGACAATCGCGGGTGCAAGGGTAGATGGCGCGGGGTGTCACGAGATAGGCGAAGGTGGAAGCCTCACGTTCGAGGTGACGGAGCTCGCGCTCGAAGGTGGCGATGAGATAGCCATCGCGGTGCATGATGTCCGTGATGGCGACGGTGACCGTCTTGGCGGTGAGGCGGGTGTTGGCCTCGCCGGTGTCGCTGGTGGCGGCATTCTCTTCGCTTGGTGTCGCGTCTTCCTGGCCCTGTTCGAGGTCGAGGCGGTACTTCCAGTAGTTGCCGACCTCGAGCGGGAAGGGATAGTGTTCGCTGGTGAGGAGTTCAGATTTGAGGTGCATGCCCGCTTCGAGGTAGGTGCGGAGGGTGGGGTCGATTTCGAGAGCTTGAGCAATTTTCCAGCCGTTCTTGGTTTTGACGATTTTCTGGACCCGAATGACAAAGGTCTTGTCGCTCCCGCGCAGCTCGAGGCGGAGGTCGTTGCCCCAATGCTGATGGACCTCGTCAGCGCCCGCTTTGGCAATTTTTCCGGCGAGATTGCGGCCTTTGCCGATGCGGAAGTCGAGGAGGCGGAGGCGGGCATCGAGGCCCCCGACGGCTTCTTCGGCGGCGAGGGCAGGGGTGAACAGCGACCACAGGGCTTGGCTTTTGTCGAGGAGGGCAGTGGCGTCGCGGGCAGCGCGATCTTCAGGGGTGCGGATGAGGTCCGTGAGCTCTGGCCCGGTGACGAAGAGGGAGACGAAGCGTTCGTGGTCGTGCTCGACGAGCGCTTGGTACAGAGCGAGGCCGAGATCCTCGGGGGCGACACAGATGGGCAGATTGGTGTCTTCTCGGGGCTCTGCTTCTTCTTGCGCGGGGCTCTCGGTGTAGACCAAGGGGCGGAAGGGTGGCGGATGGTCTTCGTGGCCGCGTTCACAGGCAGTGCCGAAGAGCGTGGCGAAAATGAAGACTGTGGCAGAGAGGGGGGCTGGAGGCACTGACATGCTTTGGTATACGACTTGGACGGGGCGTTGCGGTAAGGCAAGGTGTCCGCAATGGGAGCCTAGCAGAGGAGCGCAGAGGGTGTCGAGTTCACCCGTGGCTAGAGTGAGCTGGGATATGGAATACGCCTGTAGGTGTGGGCTGACAACGGTGATGGCAAAAGGGAAAGTGCAGTCGTTGACAAGATTCGGACGAGCTTGCTAGGGTAATTTCCCGATCGCGTCTTGTTGGCGCTGAGATCGTCGCTGGATTTTCCAAGTAGGTGGAGTCTCTGTGAAGTACGGTACCAGTGTCCGAGTTCGGCATATCGTAGGTCGTTTGGAGAAGGGGGAGGAGCTGGTCGAGGGCATTCGGCGCCTCTGTCTGCGAGAGAAGGTGCGTGCGGGTAGTTTTCACGGATTGGGTTTTTTTAGCTCCGTAGAGTTGCAAGAGCTCGTTCCTGGTGGCCAGAAGTATGCTTCGTGGTTCTGTGCCGAGACGCCCCTCGAGGTGTTGGGCTTGCATGGCAACGTGTCGACCCTTGGGGGGGAGATTATCGTCAATGCGTCGGCGATCCTCGGATACGCTGGCCATGGACAGCACCACACCGTTGGCGGTCACATCAGCGCGGCGCGGGTGCATGCCTTTGAGTTCTGTTTCACGGCTTACGATGATTTGCTGCTCGAGCGTACCTATGACGCGTCGACGGGGTTGCCGCTGTGGAATCGCATTGGGGCGTCGGATCTGGCGGCCATGAGTACGCCTGAGGCGCCGCTCCAGCGAGGGCAGGCCGATGCCTCTTCGGTCGAACCCTTACTCGCCGTGGGCGAGACTGAGCGGACGCCTGCTGAGGGCCTCGAGGCGTTGCCTCCCAAGCGGGAGCCGACGGTGATTCGCCGCGGACGTGTACGGCGGGACAGCGAAGAGGGACATGCGGCAGAGCGTTCGCCAACGGAGCCGTTGCCGGCGCTGCAGCTCGCGGAGAAGGCCGCGGTGGAGGTGGTGGAGGTGCCCGTGGCGGCGTCTCCGGCGGTCGCCGTGCCAGCAGTCGCAGCGTCCTCAGTGCGTTCCAAGGAGGAGTGGCAGAAGGCAGCGGCGCGGGCGCAGAGTGTGCAAGTGACGCCGTCCTCTCGGGCAGTCCTCGACGACGATGATGAGGACGACGAGGGCGTGGCCGAGATACCGATCGTTGCTGGAGATATTCTCGACCACCCGACGCTTGGAGAGTGCAGGGTGGCGCGGGTTGAAGACGAAGATTGGGCTTACATCAAGGTAGGCACCGGGAAGATTCGCAAGTTGGCCTTGCAGCTTTTCGAGATCATCCCCGATGGCGAGCATGATGGCCGCAAGCGGTACAAGCTGCGCAAGCGTCGGGAGCGCTGAGTGAAGGCGTAGGGGGGGGGCCCGCCGGGGCTTCGGGCGCAACCGCGAAAGGAGGGCGACAGGATGACGTGTCTTGCGGGTCGCCGCGTGTTGTTGGTCGTCAGTGGTGGTATCAGCGCTTACAAGGCGCCGATGCTCCTCCGTGCCTTGCAAGCGGCTGGTGCTGAGGTGCGCTGTGTGATGACGGCATGTGCCATGCACTTCGTGAGCCGCGAGGTGTTGGCTGTGTTGAGCGGTCATCCCGTCGCTTGTGAGCTCTTCGAGCAGGGCACGGTCATCAACCACATCGCGTTGGCTGATTGGGCCGAGGTGGTGCTCGTCGCGCCAGGGACTGCCAATTTGCTGGCGCGCATGGTTGCTGGCCTGTGCGATGACTTGCCGAGCACCTTATTGCTGGCGACGCGCGCCCCTCTGGTGGTGGCTCCGGCGATGAATTGCAACATGTACGCCCACCCCGCGACACAGCACAATTTGGCGGTTTTGCGCGAGCGGGGTGTTTGGGTGGTGGAGGCCGATGCGGGCGAGCTGGCGTGTGGCGTGGTGGGAAGAGGTCGCCAGCCGGCCGAGGCTTGGCTGGTCGAGGCGGTGGTGCAGGCCCTGACGCCGCAGCTTTTTTTCGGTCAGGAGGTGCTCATCAGTGCGGGCTCTACTCGGGAGTACCTGGACGCGGTGCGCTTCATCGCCAATCCTTCGAGTGGCAAGATGGGTTTGGCGCTCGCCCGGGCGGCGCTGAGGATGGGTGCGGTGGTGCGTTTGGTGCGCGGTGTCGATGTGGCGGTACCCGCCTGGCTGCGGCTAGAAGAGGACGTGGCGGTGGAGTCTGTCGAGGCGATGCGGCAGGCGCTGGCGGCGCGGGCTTCGACGGCGCAGTGGCTTTTCATGAGCGCCGCTGTTGGGGATTGGCGCGTGCCCGAGGTTTACGAGAAGAAGCGTAAGAAAGATGTGGGGGAGGTTGACGAGCAGTGGCCGCTGACTTTGATCCGGACGGTGGATATTTTGGCGGAACAGTGTCGCTGGCGCCAGACGGAAGGTCGACGCACGCCCATCATGGTGGGCTTTGCGGCGGAGACGCATGATCTGCAGGCGCACGCCCAGGCGAAGTTGGTGGCCAAAGGTTGTGATGTGGTGTTGGCCAATTGGGTGCGCTGCGCCGAGGGCGATGCTTTTGGGGGGGATGGGGTGGAGCTCTTTGGTTTTGGCGCCGGGGGGTGGCGTGGCCAATGGGGCCCGGGTGACAAGGTCACGGTGGCCATGGCGGTGCTGCGCGATCTGGCGGCGCATCTTGCACCTGCAGGGGAGCTCTGATGGGGGAATTTGGGCCAGGCGAAGGTCACGACGGAGATGCCCGGGCGCTGCTGCGTTTGGTGTTGGCGGATGCCGTGGGCGAGTTGCGGGGTTGGCTTCAAGGGCAGGTGGTGCTGGGAGCGAGCGCTTGCCCCGAAGCCCCAAGCGACTGGGATACAGCGGCGCAGTACTTTGGTCAGGGGGTGGGCGGCGGTCACGGGGAGGCTGGGAGAGGGAGCGCAGCGGTGGCAGCGTCGCCAGTGGCCAAGTCGTCGCCCCCGGTGTCGCCTGTGGCAGCGGAGCCAGCGGTGCGGCCTTCAGTGTTGCAGTCGTTTCGTGCCCTTGCTGAGGTCGAGACCAAGGCGCCAGCGTCGAATACCTTGGCGCTGCGCGCGGAGCCCCTGAGCGAGATTCGCGCGGCTTTGGGTGAGTGCGAACGGTGCAAGCTGCACTTGGGGCGCAAGAAGATTGTCTTTGGCGAAGGAGCGGCGAACGCTCGGCTTCTTTTCATCGGTGAGGGTCCTGGGGCGGAGGAAGACCGCCAGGGGCGTCCCTTCGTGGGAGCTGCAGGGCAGCTTCTCGAGAAGATCATTCAAGCCATGGGGCTCCGGCGGGAAGAGGTCTATATTGCCAATGTGGTGAAGTGCAGGCCGCCCAACAATCGCGATCCCGAAGAAGACGAGGTGGCAGCCTGTGAACCCTTTGTGCGGCGGCAGATTCAGGCAGTGGGACCCGAGGTGATCGTCTCCCTGGGGCGCGTCGCGCTGCATGCCCTCTTCCGTTCTCGTGAGCCGCTGACGCGGGTACGTGGTCGCTGGCGTGATTACGGGGGGATAGCGCTGATGCCGACGCTTCATCCGGCCTATTTGCTGCGCAACCCCGAGGCCAAGGCGCTGGTGTGGGCCGACATGCAGGCAGTGATGCAGCGTCTCGGTCTTAGCCGTTGAATGGCCGGTTGCGGCACTTTAGGCTGCGCCGTGAGGGTGGTTCGCGTGGCGTGCTGGGTGGCCTAGGTGCGTACGACTTGGTAATGATATGTGGGCGCTCTTGTTACGCAGCTTCCTTTGGGGGAGAATTCGCGGCAGGCAGCAGGCCGGAAATCGTAGTGGTGAAGAGGAGAGGGATTCCATGCCGAGTATCAGTATTCGACAGGCGAATGGGAAATCGCGTCTGTACCCCCTGTACAAAAAGGTAACGAGCCTCGGGGCCGGGGAAGAGAACGATATTCAGTTCGACGACAGAGAACTGGAAGAGACCCACGCGCTGATACACTTTGATGGCATGGGGTTCTATGTCGAGCCGGTGTCGCGCAAAGCGGTGGTGGACGTCAATGGTCGCCGGGTCAAGAAGCGAACGCGCTTGGCGCATCGGGATGTGCTGAGCCTCAAGGAGGTGGAGAGCACCTTTCTCCTCTACGACGAGCCGGCTCAGCGCGATGAGGACATTACGGCGGAACAGCTAGAGGCCTATGAGAAGCTCCATTCGTTTTCGCGAGAGTTGGCAACGAAGTACAAGGTGCCAGACTTACTGAACTCGCTGATGGATCACATCATCTCTCTGACCAATGCCGACAAGGGATTTTTGATCCTCGTCGAGGGAGGCTCTCTGGAGGTCAAGGTCGCGCGGAACATGAAACGCGAGACCGTGTTGAACGCCGAGGGACAGATTTCCGACTCCATCGTCGAGAAGGTGATCAGGACCAAGGAGAGCGTCATTGTCTCCGACGCGCTGAACGATAACGAGTTCGCCAGCTCATTGAGCGTCATCAATTTGAAGCTGTGCAGCGTCATGTGCGTACCCTTGCTCGATCGTGGGACGCTGCTGGGCCTGCTCTATGTGGGCAACGACAATGTCGTGAATCTATTTAATCGTAAGCACTTGGGCTTGCTGCAGGTCTTTGCCGGGCAGGCCTCGCTGATCGTGGCCAACGCGTTGTTGGTCAACGATCTTCAGTTGCGCAATGCGACCTTGCAGGAGCAGATCGCGGGGATTCGTTTTGGCAGCATCATCGGCAACTGTTTTGCCATGCGCGAGGTCTATCGCCGGGTCGAGAAGATTGCGCCGACGGATGTGACCGTGATGATCGAGGGGCAAACGGGGACGGGGAAAGAGCTCATTGCCCATGAGATTCATTTGCGTTCGGGACGGGCCAAAGGGCCCTTCGTGGTGATCAACTGCGGCGCCATCCCAGAGAACTTGTTGGAGAGTGAGCTATTTGGTCACGTCAAAGGGGCTTTCACCGGGGCGATCCAGACGCGAATGGGCAAGTTCCAACAGGCCGATGGCGGGTCGTTGTTTTTGGACGAGATCGGTGAGATGCCCATCAATTTGCAGGTGAAGTTGCTGCGGGTCTTGCAGGAGCGCGAAGTCACCAAGGTGGGGGGGAACCGGTCCGATTTGGTGGATATTCGCGTCATCGCCGCGACGAACAAGGATCTGGAAGCGGCCGTGCGCAACGGAGAGTTTCGCGAGGACCTCTTCTATCGGCTCAATGTGGTGGCTTTGCATTTGCCGCCCTTGGCTGAGCGCGGTGATGATGTGCTGCTCATTGCCACCTTCCTGCTCGAGAAGTTCTGCAAGGACTATGGCATCGTGCCCAAAGGGATCTCTCGCGAGGCGGCGGTGGCGATGAAGAAGTATCAGTGGCCAGGCAACATCCGTCAGCTCGAGAACCGGTTGAAGAAGGCAGCCATCTTGTCGGACACGGCGTTGATATCTCCGGAAGACCTGGATCTGATGCCTGAAGTGTTGCAGCCGATTTTGCCGTTGGCCGAGGCCAAGGAGGAGTTTCAGCGGCGCTACATCAACGAGGTCTTGGAGCTGAACAATGGCAACCGTACCAAAACGGCACGGGATCTCGGTGTCGATCCGCGAACCATTTTTAGGCATTTGGAGAAGGAATCTGGGCGCGGTGACAAGGACTTGGAGTCAGACGAGGAGTAGTGTCGTAGGTTGACCATGACGGGTTTGTCGTGCAGGCGAGGGCGCGTGGGGCGGTGCCGCGGGGTGAGCCTGAGGCTTGGTGGGGGAATCCTCGACTTGGCCTGGGGGTTGCACAGGCGGTGGCGGTCTCGTGTGGGGGCGTTGCTCTGTGGCGCCATGGCGCTTCTGTGCACGAGCTGCTTGTTTCTGGCGCCCATTGAAGAGGAAGAGGCCATCCCCGATGACCCACCCTTTTTCGACCAAGTCACGGCGATACGACCGGGTCTGGGCACGGTGCTCATCGACCTCGACGATGGTGGCATCCGGGCCTTCGCCATTACCCAGGTCAGGGATGTCAATTTGGAACAGCGCCTCTACTGGCGGACGGTGGTGGACTATGGGCAGTTCGTCATTGCGACGACTCCGGCGCAGATTCTGCCGGAGCAGCGCGACGACAATCCCATCACCTTTCAGTACTCCCCCTGTACGGAGCCGCACCGGCTGTGGGCAAGAGAAGGTGGCACTTATCAGCTCTATTTACTGTTGTCAGATGCGCCTTTTTTGGCGACGGGAGAGTTTTTTCGACCCGATCAGCTCATGCTTCCTTTCGACACGGAGGCTGAGCGGCCGGTGGTGTGGGTGAGTTGGTTGCTGCGTCTTGACGGCAGTTGTCCGATGCTGCCGTTTCCTTGAACGGGAAGGGTTGAGGTTCATGTTGGTCGTTCAGTCATCCAGACAAAGATTTGCAGCGGAGTCG
>Ga0334883_1005491_pt1 | contig 11147 bp, 8 predicted proteins | sample GraSluR1_MG_6_FD_207230 | JGI IMG/M metagenome (GOLD analysis project Ga0334883, IMG submission 207230) | Sludge microbial communities from methane-producing bioreactor in Wageningen University, Netherlands - Granular Sludge_09_05-R1 | ecosystem: Engineered > Bioreactor > Anaerobic > Unclassified... | reverse complement strand
TGTTCTTACCATTCCTGCCTCAGGCTCGGAAACATCCGATTCGTGTGTGATCAGCGATACAAAGACCGGAATGAAGCGTATAGCAAGCGGCTCCGCTCTCACTCCACGGGCTTCGCTGCTCGATCCTACACTCACCCTAAACCTCCCGACATATCAGACTGCATGCGGTATTTGTGACATGCTCTCACATCTACAGGAACGATATTTTATTCCATTGGCAGAGAACAACCTCACAGACCGAATCCTTGAGTCTGTAATGCGCCACATCATCGACAATGGTCCGTTGGTGCTTTCCCATCCCGATTCCTATCACCTTCGCTCGGAAATAATGTGGGCTGGGACACTTGCCCATAGTACCCTCTTGGATCGTGGACGGGGCGGCGGAGATTGGGCCTGCCATATGATCGAACATGCTCTCAGTGGTTTTTGTGAAGTAGCCCACGGTGCTGGTCTTGCAATTCTGATTCCCGCCTGGCTGCGCTATGTTGCCCCACTGCACCCTCAGATTTTCTTGCAATATGCTTTTAGGGTTTGGCATATCGAGCTTCCTCTTGTTTCGTTTGAAGATGTACTGGAGCGTCTCATATATTCTATGAAATCCTTCTATAGAGGTCTTGGCCTTCCCACCCAACTGAGGGAGATTGGGATTGAAGGGGCAGATTTACCTGCCATTGCACAAGCAGCTGCTGGGTCTTATCCCATTGGAAGCTTGCAGCAGCTGGATGCCAAGCAGGTGTTGGATATTCTGCAACTGGCATTTTAGCTGATAGGAGGGGATATACGTGGTCTCACGTGTTATCGATCAATTCTTGAAGTTGGTTGCAATCGACAGCCCAAGCGGAAGGGAAGAAGCGCTTCTCTGCTATCTCATCGAACAGTTGAAAATCCTAGACCTGACTTATATCCAGGACTCCTTTGGCAATATCTTTGCTTGGGTGAATTGTGATGACGCCCCTTCAATCACCTTCGCTTGCCATATTGATACGGTTGGGAATGCAATAGGCGTAAAACCTGTAATTGATGAGCAATACATCCGAACCGATGGTACGACTGCACTAGGTGCCGATGACAAGATTGCTGTTGCTTTGGCTTTAATACTTGCCCAAGAGAAACGCCGTTATGGTCCGTTTGGTCTGTTGTTCACTGTCCAGGAGGAGGTAGGGCTTCAGGGCGCAAAGCATCTTGGTCCTGAGATTCTCTCCCAGCTCAATACTGTTTTTGTATTTGATACAGGAAGGCCATTGGGAACGGTTGTCGTGCAGGCTCCTTGGAAATTGGATGTGAAGATTGCCTTCCATGGAAAGGCAGCACATGCCGGGGTGGCTCCGGAGCTTGGCACATGTGCCATCTCGCTGGCGAGCAAGGCCATCTCGCAGATGAAGCTGTTGCGAGTGGATGAGATGACGACTGCAAACATCGGCTCGATCCATGGATGTGGGAGTACCAATGTCGTGTGTGACTTGGTAACAACGCATCTGGAAATCCGCAGTCTGGTGCGCCAGCGTGCGTTTGACCATCTAGATCATATCAGGCAGTGTTGCCAAGCAGCTTGTAGTGAGGGTGGGGGAAGTTTCTCACTAGAAGAAGAGGTTTCCTATGATGGGTATCGAGTTGAAGCATCTGACGCTTTAGTTCTATTCCAGCAGGCTTGTACTGCGTGTAATATTCCCTATACAGAGCTCTCCAGTGGAGGGGGCAGTGATGTGAATATCCTCAGAACCCATATCAAGGATGCAATACTTCTGGGGGTCGGGTATGAGAGGGCTCATAGCATAGAAGAACGAATCAGCATACAAGAAATTGAGAAGCTGGTGAGGGTGGCTGATCAAATGTTGTGCCTTGTGCAATAACGCACAAAGCACAACTTATAAACAAAAATGATTGACATACCACAATTTTGAGTTAATCATGATAACTAAGAAAACAATTTTGGAAAATATTTTCTGAGGTGGATAAAAAATTGAATATCAAGGATATTGCTAAGCTAGCAGGAACTTCCATCTCTACTGTTTCTAAAGTGGTAAACGGCAAGGATACGAGTATCAGCAGTAAGACGCGTGAAAAAATCTTAGCAATAGTAAAAGAATATAATTATACTCCATATGCAAATGTAATCAAGAGCGATCAAATATCATTTCTTCTCGCACTTATCACCAAGCAAGATCTCAATTCTGAGCTTTTACGAGGTTTGGTGGATGTAGCAAAGAAAAATGGATTTGGTTTAGTGATACACCAAGACAGTTCTTCTGAGATTGATAGACGTCGTCTACTTTCCTCATTGAGCAATAAGAACCTTGACGGGATTATCTGGGAGGAAACACCAAGGAAGGCGAGGGAACTTGCTGATTCCTATATTAAGCAGACTATACCAATCCGTTCTTATGGTATCACTCAGTATACTCCCAACCAACAGGAACAGCTGCATATCAACTTTCATAAATTAGCTTATATTGCGACGAAGGCTTTGATTACAAAGCACCACACAAAAATATACTGTCTCATAAATGAACAAGAGGCTCAAAGCACAACAGATTTTATTGAAGGATACCGGAATTGCTTGTATGACAATGGTATTACTTTTAATCCTCTCTATGTTCAAAGCGTCACCCAAGATTATTCAATAAATTCAAGTATTCTGATGGGGCTGACAGCGGCTATATGCTTCAATGAGAGTATTGCAACAACACTTTATCATCAGGCTACTCAGAAAAACCTCGATGTGCCTAGAGATTTATCCATCATTGCTCTTGTCGATCATCAGACTTCAAACAGTCTTTCATCTCACATCGCCACAATTAACACTAGGTTATATCAGTTCGGTCAATATCTAGCCCAAGATATTATTATGGAGATAGAGCGTCTACAATTATCACAGGATATTCTTCTTGATGAATATACTGTTTCTTACGCTGAGAATATTCATCTGCCTTCATCAAAAATTGTTCCTAAACTTCTTGTTGTCGGGTCAATAAATATGGATACATTGATACATGTTTCTGAGATACCCTCAACGGGAATTACAAGCATAGCGCAGTCCAGCAAGAACGTAATTGGAGGAAAAGGAGCTAACCAAGCTGTAGGAATAGCACGCTTGGGCCTTCACGTTAGTTTGTTGGGACGAGTTGGAAGAGATCAAGAAGGAATGTTGTTGTATGATTTGCTGTTGAAGGAAAAAGTAAACCTAGAACATTTAATTTTTGATGATTCTTCTGGCTCTGGCAGAGCGTATGTGTTTGTGCTACCAAATGGAGAGAGTAGTATTACTGTGTTTCTGGGTGCAAATCGAAACCTATCTAGTAAAGATATTAATCTTCACAAAAATGCCTTTGAACACATTGAATATTGTTTATTGCAGACAGAACTCTCAACAGATTTGGTGCTGTATGCTGCTGCATATAGTAAGCAATTTGGGGTTAAAACAGTTCTGAAACCCTCAAATATTCAATTGACTAATTTAGAGTTGTTGCAGTACATCGACTACTTTATACCCAACGAAAAAGAAGCAGAGCGTATAAGCGGAGGGCTTTCTTCTTTAGAAGACCAAGCGACATACTTTAGAAATCTAGGTGTTAAAACTGTCATTATTACTCTTGGTGAAAAGGGTTGCTACCTTCAGAATAGTGAGAATTCACTATACTTTGGCGCAATGAAGTTTCCTGTAGTGGATACCACCGGTGCCGCAGATGCATTCATATCTGTTTTTACTTCATCATTGGCTCGAGGAATAAACTTGATAAAAGCAATCAAGATTGCATCCTATGCAGGCAGTTTTTCAATCACACGAGAAGGTGCTCAGGCGGGAATGTTGGATAAAGAGGCTTACGAGAATTTATTGGATAACATCGATCATATGATTACTGTCTCATCTCGAAATGAAAACCAATGTATTGGGCTGTAAGGAGGGGCTCGATTAGGACGTAAAGTTGATGGTTGGGTGTAAAAGGAGAATAAGTACATCCAAGAACAATTTTGAATAATCAGAGTTGTGAATACGACTCTTGGAAGTGGAGGATTTATGAAAAAGCTTTCGATTTTGTTGATTGGTTTGCTTATCTGTTCCATGCTTTTTGCAGGAGGAAGCAAGGAGAGCCCAGTAGGTGGAAAAACTGGATTTGTGATTTCAACATACCTTGCCGATGATGCTCAAGTCGCAGTTCGGGAAAAATATATCGATGAACCCTTGACCGCAGCGTTTGCCGATATGGATATTGAGGTTAAGATGTATACTGATCGCCAAAGCCTTCAAATTGAGGTTGCTGGGGGTGGCGGTCCCGATATTCTTGATCTTGATGGTCCTACGGACGTCGCTGAATTTGCTAAAGCTAATCGCGTTTTGGACTTGAGCGGCTATTCAAAGAAATATGGCTGGCAAGATATGTTCTATGATTGGGCATATGACAGTTGTCTCTATAAAGACAAGCTCTATTCATTGCCTACTTCATTTGAAGGAATGGTGATTTATTATAATCTTGATGTGCTGAACGCGAATGGCTGGACTATCCCGAAAACCAAGACTGAACTTATTGCTCTAATGAACGCAATGCAAGCAAAGGGTATCATACCGATGTCTTTCGGCAATGCAGATTATCAAGGAGCTGTTGACTGGTTGTATTCGACTTTCTTGAGTTGCTATGCTGGTCCGGATGCAGTGAAGAAAGCAATTACTGGCGAAATCAAATTTACTGATCCCTTGATTCGTGATTCCATCCAACTCATGGTAGATTGGTGGAAGGCCGGATATATTGGTGATCGAAAGTCTCAATCAATAACTACTACTGATATGATAGCATTCTTTGCAGAGGGTAGAGCTGGCATGATGATTGATGGTACTTGGGCTTCCGGTCAGCTTGTTGCTACCTATCCTGAATGTAATTGGCAAGCAGAAATGGTTCCCGAGTTGCGTAATGGCGTAGGGACGGTGCTTCCATTCGCCACTGGTGGTGGCTATGCAATTAATGCAAACTCAAAGAATCCTGACAAGGCTGCAGAAGTTCTCAATTACCTGTTTACTAGTTGGGACCGTCACTACAAGTCAATCCGGGAGGCAAGCTATCAACCCTATCCTTTGAAGGATTTTAGCATTGAGCAGCTGCAGGGTATGGATAGCCGCCTATTGTACATGTATGAGGTTCTGGAGGAAGCACAAGAAAATGACATGATTGGTTACTGTTCATGGACTTTCTTCCCATCGGAAACTCGTATTTATATGAATGAGAATACTGATGCGCTGTTCTTGAATATGACTACTGTTGATGAGTATCTCACAAAGGCTCAGATTACTATCGATCAAGCAATAAAGAATGGTACTGTTCCTGTATTCCCGAAGTAAGGGAATATTCCAAAACGTAGCATATATTCAAGTTGACTACAGATTTATTTGGGCATGTTTGAAAGCCGAGAGAGAGAAGCTGTCTTTCTCTCGGTTACTAAAGGCTCATTTCTGATAAGGGTGACTTCGGATGTAGAAAGGAGTGATTCGTATGCAACGAAAGGAGAATGTTTTGTGGGATCGTAGAAAAATCCTTCAAGCAAAGATGATCCCTTATTTTTTCATATTACCTGCTTTTATTGTCCATGTAAGTATTGTGACAGGACCGGCAATCAGCACCTTGGTTATGTCTCTATTCGATTGGAATGGAATGGGTGGTGCTAGTTTCATCGGATTGGATAATTTTATCGAGATTTTTACGAAAGATGATGTTGTAGGAAGGGCAGTAACTAATAACCTAAAGTGGCTAATGATTTTCATTACCGTTCCAATCTTTTTAGGATTCATTATTGCAATTCTAATAAGCAACTTGAAATGGGGACAGATGTTGTTCCGTTCAATTTTCTTTTTGCCTTACGTGATTTCTGCTGCAGTTGCCGGTAAAATCTGGACTGCATATATGAACCCATATTACGGATTGAATATTGTTTTTGAGAAATTTGGATGGCTCAAATTAGCCTCAACTCAATGGCTTGGGAATCCAAAAATCTCTTTATATTCTGTTGCATTTGTTGATAACTGGCATTGGTGGGGATTTGTGATGGTCCTCTTTTTAGGTGCCTTGCAACAGGTTGATCAAAGCCTGTATGAAGCAGCAAAGATTGATGGTGCCAATAGGTTCCAAGAAGTTATTCATGTGGCGATTCCTGGAATCCAACAGACAATTGCCTTTGTGCTGATTATGACGATTATGTGGTCTTTCTTGACTTTTGATTATGTATTCATCATGACAAACGGTGGGCCTGCCAATGCAACAGAGATTATGTCTACATGGATATATAAAAATGCATTCACAAAATACCGAGCAGGATATGCTAACGCGCTTTGTGTAATTCAGAGTGGGATCTGTATCGTTCTCTACTTTTTACAGAAATATATCAGTGATAAAGGTGGAATGAACGAATGAGTAAACGAGTAAAATTATCAACGATTGTGTTAACTACTATTAAGTATATCTATTTGTATGCAATGCTGGCTTTTGCTTCTGTGCCCCTGATTCAAGTGCTATTGAATTCATTTCGCTCTGATCGCGAAGTAAAAGTAATGCCTATCGGGTTGCCTAGGAAGTGGGTTTTCAACAATTTCATAGAAACTTGGACAATTGGTGGATATCTTCAGGCATACAGCAACAGTTTCTTTATTGGTGCAATTGTCATCATTGCTGTGCTTACGCTTATAGGCTTGGGAGCATATGCACTTTCCAAGCTGCGATTCCGTTTGAATGGGTTTTTTACAGCGTATTTCTTTGTTGCAATATCCCTTCCTGGTTTTTTGTATATTGTTCCAGATTACTTCATGATGAATAAATTAGGTCTGGTCAATACTCATTGGAGTTTGATACTGGCCTACATCGCCATGCAATTGCCATTCAACATGCTCTTGCTGCGTACGTTTTTGGCCGGTATCCCAAAAGAATTGGAAGAGGCTGCAAAGATTGACGGCTGTTCAGAACTACAGAGTTTTCTGCGGATAACCTTGCCTGTTGCGAAAACCATGTTTTTGACGATTGCTCTATTGGTTTTTGTTTTCACATGGAATGAGTACTTATGGGCGAATACGTTTATTACCAAGGAAAGTTTGAAAACTGTTGCTACACGATTTGTGAAATTTACTGGTGAGTATGGGTCCAACATGGCTCGTATCTACACTGCCAGTGTATTAACAATTACACCGATTATTGTTCTATATCTTTTCTTTAGTAGGAAATTCATTGAAGGAATGACAAGCGGGAGTGTGAAGGGCTGAAGCGAAGCCAATCAAACTAGTTCATCGGATATGCTTTATACAAAGGGAGGAACGTATGAAGGTTGAGTTTATCGAGAAGATTTATGCAGGGTGGCTTGCCAAGATTATTGGGATTCGATTGGGAGCACCCATTGAGGGGTGGACCTATGAGATGATACAAAATACATACGGAGAATTAACCGACTATCCTGTGAACTATCGCGAATTTGCTGCTGATGATGATAGCAACGGACCGTTTTTTTTCCTCAGGGCATTGGCTGAAGGTCGCAATGGATTCGATTTGAAGGCTCAAGATGTTGCAGAAGCTCTTCTGAATTATGCACCGTTTGAACATGGGTTTTTCTGGTGGGGAGGGTATGGTGTTTCAACTGAGCATACAGCATATCTGAATTTGAAGTATGGTATGAAGGCCCCGAGCAGTGGAAGTATTCGTCAGAATGGTGCTATGGTTGCTGAACAAATCGGAGGCCAGATCTTCATCGATACATGGGGGCTTGTCGCTCCAGGCAATCCTGATCTGGCTGCTAAATATGCCAAGGAAGCTGCAAGTGTTACACATGATGGGAATGGTATATACGGTGGTATCTTTATTTCAACCTGTATTAGCTATGCTTTCATTGAACAAGATATTCAGAAGATTCTTGAGAAAGGTCTTTCCTATATTCCTTCAACAAGTGAGTACTATCGTGTAGTTTGTGCTGTCATGGATTATTACAAGGATGAGGGTGGAAATTGGAGGGATTGCTATGCGTTCATCAAGGGCAACTTTGGATATGATAAATATCCTGGAAATTGTCATATCATCCCAAACATTGCGGTAATGATTCTTGCTCTGCTCTATGGAGAAGGTGATTTTTCAGATACTATAAACATTTGCAACATGTGCGGTTGGGATACCGATTGCAACGTAGGCAACGTTGCTTCGATCATGGGGGTTCGAAATGGTTTGGCTGGGATTGATTTTGACAAATGGAGAAAGCCAATCAATGATTTTCTTGCCTGTTCCAGTGTAGTTGGATCACTGAATATGTTGGATATCCCATTTGTTGCAGCATATATCACGAAGTTAGCATACGCTGTAGCCGACCAGAATCCTCCAGCTGAATGGGAGGCGATTTTCAGGGAACGGCTCGATAGCTGTCACTTTGAGTATCCTGGTTCAACACATGCAATGCGTGTAAGGAAAGCCTTTGCCGATCCTTCCTACGAGTTTATCGATACTGAGTACGCACTTATCAATACAGATGAAAGTGCATTCACTGGATCACGCTCATTAAAAGCAGTCATAAAGCCGGTGTTTCCTGCAGAACAGATACTTCTCTATAAGAAAACGTATTATAAGCCTGAAGATTTCAATGACAGTCGTTATGATCCTTCCTTTTCCCCATTGGTATACCCTGGGCAGACTGTTCATGGGAGTGTTTGCCTGCCTGCATACTCATGTGCCTGTACTGCTTCCCTCTATGTAAAGGATGCGCATAGCGGCAAGCTGTACCAGGGAGAAAAGGTGATTCTTAACAAAGGTGAATGGACTAGCCTTTCCTATACCATTCCGAAAATGGAAGGTGTGTTGCTTTCAGAAATGGGTTTCTCCTTCACAATACTTGGAAAACATACTGAGTCCTTTGTTCTTACTGCATTGGTTGATGACTTGTATTCAGTTGGTAAACCTTCATATACACTCGACTTGGCCAAAGAGGAAGAGGAGAAGTGGAGTGGATTGCATCGAGAAATCAGCCAATTCACAAAGCTGAAGGGGCTTATGTATCTTGAGGATGATCAGCTGCATTTAAGTTGTTCTGACTTTGCAGAAGCTTATACCGGTAGATATGATTGGGCAGACTATTCAACTACGTTTGTTTTCACCCCGTTGACCGGCAAGCACCACTTTGTGAATGTTCGCGTACAAGGAGCAATTCGCTCGTATGCTTTTGGTTTACTTCCTGACAAGAGGGTGGGTCTGTTGAAGAATGATAATGGATATTCAATACTATGCAGTGAAACGTTTGATTGGCAAGATGGTACGGAGTATACAGTAACGTTGACGGTGAAGGGAAATGAACTTGTCGGATCGCTTGAAGGTGGCCCGTCCCTATCGTTTTGTGACTCTTCAAATCCATATCTTACGGGAAGTATAGGGGTTGCGCTTCAGAGTGGCAGTCATGCATCGTATCGAAAGATTATTGTATCGTAATGGAAGGAGGCACAGGCAATGGATGTTGTAGGATTAGGCACCTTCGCAATGGATGTCCTGATGAAGGTTGACACGCTTCCTCGTGAAGATTCTTTTTGTATAATTGAAAGTACTTCCTATCTTCCTGGGGGCAGTGGAACTAATGTAATTTCTCAGATAGCAAAGCTTGGAGGTCGATGCGGGTATATCGGGAAAGTCGCTTCTGATACTATTGGTAATGAGATTCTGCATAGCCTTGAAAGCGACCAAGTTGATATTAGTCGAATGGTTATAGCCGATAGTGGCATATCGCTTCATACTAATATCGTTGTCGACTCGGAGGGTAAAAAGTTCATTATGCTCAATATGGGAAATGTTGCTTTGAACCTTCTCGAGTCTGAGGTGGATTACTCCTATATTGAACAATCCTTGGTGTTCTATACAGATCTTTTCCCGCGGGATCCTGCTGTTAATGGACTTCAACATGCGAAGAAAGCAGGGAAAAAAACTCTTTTCAATCTACAGGTCAATCTTGCAACTATGGCCGGACTTGGGATTTCAAAAGAGGATATCCTCTCTGCACTTCAGTATGTTGATGTATTCGCACCTTGTCGGGATGGATTGTTTGAATTATCGGGAAGTGAAGATCTTCAGGTTTGCAGACGGTTTTTACGACAATATTGTAAGGGAATCTTGATTTTCACACTTGGCAGAGATGGTGTTGTTGCGTTTGATGAACAAGATTGCATGCTTCAATTGCCAAGTTTACCTGTTAAAGCTGTAGATACAACTGGTGCTGGTGATTCGTTCCTTGGAGGATTCATCTCCTCTTATTTCCTGCAGAAGCAAAACCTACAGGCTTCTTTGCAAATCGCTACTGCTTGTGCAGCGTATACATGTACAAATATTGGTGCCAGGTCTGCTCCTAATCGATTGCAGCTTGAGGATTTCCTTGCTCAGATGGTTAATGCATAACTATCAATGTGGAATTACATTGTACCGGGGTGGTGTGCATAACATCCCCCGGTAGCATGCAAGAATTTCTAGATGAATCGGCCTGCAGGCACATCGAACAAGGAGCCCAGCTTAAGGGCCATAGCCCTGCTTATGGGTTTGATTCCGTTCTCCATGTTGGATACAAACTGCTTGGAAATTCCCAGCTTGCTGCCAAGCTCGGTCTGATTCATATGGGCAAGCCTACGGTAGAAACGCAAGTTGCCTCCTACAGTCTCTTCAGCCTTCGACTCCTTGTACCAAGCCATCCGTTGAACGTCCATCATGATTGTGGGTTCTTCTTCAATGTGCATATGACTATCAATCTCCTTATTCATACCTAAACCTCACCGTTCTGGTATCCTCTTCCTTCCCTGTTTTCTCTGAGAGAGGGGAGTAGAGCTCGGGCCTGCGGGCCTTCATCCATCGTCTGCCATTGCTTGAGGGAAGCAATGAAGCATCCAACTCAGCAATAACCATATCCTGCTCGATCGCTTTGGACTCTGCGAGTATCTCCCCGTAGGGATCGAGGATCATGGCATTGCCGGTGCGTACCTCATCGTCATCCCTTCCAACCCCGTTGCTGAAGATTAGGAACATGCCGTTGTCATGGGCACGGGAGGGAAGCCAGCGCATCAACCACTGTCGGCCCTTAGGGCCTTGGAACTCAGAGAGGAGCTCTGCTTCTTTCGTTGAACGCTCCTCCCACAGTGCAACATCGATTCGCTTCATACCCTTCGGACTAGC
>Ga0334883_1005488_pt1 | contig 11155 bp, 5 predicted proteins | sample GraSluR1_MG_6_FD_207230 | JGI IMG/M metagenome (GOLD analysis project Ga0334883, IMG submission 207230) | Sludge microbial communities from methane-producing bioreactor in Wageningen University, Netherlands - Granular Sludge_09_05-R1 | ecosystem: Engineered > Bioreactor > Anaerobic > Unclassified... | reverse complement strand
GTCCTGGGCTTCTGCCTCCTGGTCGAGCGGTGGCGTCGCGGGCGCCTCCTCTTCGACCACCGAGTGGGGCGAGCAGGCGCAGAGCAGGACTAGGCCCAAGAGTAAGGGTGCGAGCATGTGATTGCTCCGGGAGAGGCGTCCCGGCGGCGCGGGGCCAAGCGCTGGGAGCTGCGTTGGGGCTTGCAAGGTCGTTCTGGCGGAGCGGCTCGGGGGGGGCAGGTTGATCATGGTGCTGCCTGTGGGTGCTCGTTGGATGCGACGGCGGCTGTGACCCCGCCACCGCGGCGCTGGGCCTCAGGGACGGTAGCGGTGGCCAGCGTTGCTATACGGGCTCTTCCCGGGTGTATTGATAATTCTCCCGCCCCAGACGATCATCTCTTCGCCTGTCCACACTGCGGTGTCTTCAATAATGTCTTGAGGTGCATTCTCTTCGGAGATGGGGCGCCATTGGTCTTTGCCTGGATCGTAGATGCTGCCCTCGCCACTTCGTCCACGCCAGACGATGAGTTCGGCGCCCGTCCACACGGCTTTGCCGTACCGTGGTGCCCCTTCGGGGTTGACGACCCTCCAGGTGTCGCTCTCTGGGTGGTAGGCTTCGATGGTCGATCCACCCTGACCCTCCCGTGTCGCGGCTGCGACGATGATTTCATCCCCGGTCCATAGCGAAAAGAAGAGACTCGGGCGCAGTCTGGCGGGCTCTGCCATGGGGCGCCAGGTGTCGCCGAAGGGCGTGTAACGGGCGCCACTGAACTGCTTTGTGGCACGCTCGTCGATGTTCCAGGTGTCGCCACTCCATACGACCATCTCGCGCCCGGTCCATGCCAAGAGGTAGGCGTCGTAATAGGGGTGGGCGCCTGCGGTGGCGATGGGCCGCCATTGGTCGCTCTGGGGATCATAACGCCCACCGTGGGCGCCCGTGCCGCCCCAGACGAGCATCTCGCTGCCTGTCCACACAGCGCCAGCACGACAGCGCTCTGTAGGTGCGCCGTGGGTGGACATCTCGCGCCAGGTGTCCGTGCGGGGATCATAGCGACCACCTGTGGCAAAGTAGACGCTCCCTTGGAGTTCCGCCACATTCACATCTTCAAAGTGACTGCTGGCTCCTCCCCAGACAATCATCTCCTCCCCCGTCCAGACAGCGCTGTGTTCGCTTCTTCGATGAGGTGCGCCTACGGTCGAGATGGGCTTCCAGGTGTCCGTGCGCGGATCGTAGCGGCCGCCGGTATTGATTTCAAGGTAGTTCACATTTTGGCCACCCCAGACGATCATCTCGCTCCCCGTCCACACGGCGCTGTGCTTCGTCCGCGCTTCGGGTGCACCGGCGGTAGAGATGGGTAGCCACGTGTCGCGCGGCCCACTTGGCTCCTCTGAGAGATCGGAGGGTGATGCTTCCTCCTTGTCGGGGCGGTGGTGCGCGTCCTGGGCTTCTGGCTCCTGGTCGAGCGGCGGCGCCGCGGGCGCCTCCTCTTCGACCACCGAGTGGGGTGAGCAGGCGTAGAGCAGGACTAGGCCCAAGAGTAAGGGTGCGAGCATGTGATTGCTCCGGGAGAGGCGTCCCGGCGGCGCTGGGCCAAGCGTTGGGAGCTGCGTTGGGGCTTGCAGGGTTCGTCTGGCGGAGCAGCTCGGGGGGGGCCGGTTGAACATGGTGCTGCCTTTGGGTGCTCGTTCTCGAGGGTGAAGAGGCGATGAGGCGGCCCCGAAAAGGGGCACAACAGTTAGTCACCAAAAGTCGGCTCGCTAACCGAGTTGAAGTCGTTGCCGGGGCAGCCCTCGCCGTAGGTCAAGCCATTGTCTTGGCAGTAGTGGCATGGGTTGGCGCTTGGGGGGCAGGCACACTGGCCCTCGCCGCCTGCGATGCCTTCAGGGCAATCGGTACAGGGGTCTGGTGCGTTGGGGTCGCTGCAATCGTGAAAGAAGCATTGCTTATAAAACTGATTTCCCCAGTAGTTGCAGTCTAAACCCTGCGCCCTTCCTATCCACTTATCTGGATCTTGATCTTTGCAGCGAGCCTGACATGCTGCGCATCGTTCAGTATACACCTTACCGTCAATAACAATGTTTACTGCATCTCCCGCTACTTTACTATTCATGCAAGCAGTGTAGGCTTCATCACAATTCGCAGCCTTTCTAATGCAAGGATTGAAAAACCTTGTCAAATCAATGGGTGCGAGGGGCTTCGTGGTGGCGTTGGCAAGCAGCGATTCGAAGTATGCCACCTTGCAGATCTTGAGAAGACGATCCTGCCACCATATGTGGGGCATGACTAGGGCCAATTGAGTGACCATGCCTGGGGACAGTGTCAGGGGAACCTCGCCAGCGGGGCAACTCGGCGGCGGCCAACCAGCGAAAGGAATGACGCGCCCGACGATCACCTCGACATCCGCCGGGTAGCCGCGATCGGCCAAGACCCACTGGCCGGCATCGGTGGTGCCGTCCCACGCGCTGCTCAGGGAAACCTGGCTGGGGCTCGCGTGGCTGATCTCAGCCGCGGCATAGAGGGTGCGCAGCTCTTCCAGACTCTCGTTGTCGCGCAAGGTCCTCCTACTCACCGCAAAAAACACGTGACTGGGAGGCGCACCCGCCACGGCACTGGTCGCATCGATCCCGATGGCCAGAACACTCTCTTCTCCTTGGCTGGGGTTGAAAGGGATGGGCCCGAGCTCGAGGGCAAAGATGTGGGCTTTCTTATTGATCCCCCACAGTGGGTTAGCGGCGTCGACCGTCCTGACGGCGAAGGTGTGGCTGAGGGGCGTCGAGCTCTGTCCGGCAAAGTCGGTGGCGATGACGGACAGGGTGTGAGAGCCCGGGGCAAAGTCGAGGTCGGGGACGAAGTCGAAGTAGCCCGCGAGGTCGACCTGGCTCTCACCGATGAGGCTCTGTCCGTCGTAGAAGGAGATCACCGTATGTCGGGCTGCCCGCCCAGTGAAGGTGGGGCGCAGGCTGAGGGTTTCGCTGCCGGCGATGGGCGAGAGCAAGGTGGGTGGATCCGGCGGAGAGAGATTGCAGCCTGTCGCGATGCCATGTTTCCAGTAGTCTGAACCGCTGTAGGGGTAGGAGTCGACGAGGGTAGCGGGGTCAGTATCGACACCGGCCACGAAGAGAGGGCCCGGGCATTGGCGTCCCCACCAGTTGCCCTTTTGGTTGTGCGACACTTCTGCGGTGACGGCGTCACCGAGGAGGCCCGTCTCGGCCTCGATGGCGTTGTGCCAGATGGTGTTGGGCCATCCGCCTTCCCTGATGTCGATAGCGACCCCAAGAGCCTGGACGCCGTCGCCGTTGAAGTGGTTGTTGACGATGTGATTGCCCTCGGCAAGACGCAGGCGCAGGGCCGTGGCGCTGTTGGGGCCGGAGAGCTGATTCTCTGCGATCGACACGTCTTCGATGGGGATGACCTCTCCCGAGCTCAGGCCACGCAGCTCGATGCCGACGCTGTCGGCGCCTAGCGTCAGCGTGTTGCCGAGCACATTGGCCGTCCCGATGGTGTTCGGCCCCCAGATCTCGATGCCCGTGCCGTAGTCAGGGCTGATGATGCTGTTGGTGCCAATGAAGGCCTCTTCCGTGTTGAGGGCTGAGACGGCGATGGCGTTGTCGGCAAAGGTGTTGTGATGGATGTTGGCAAAGCGAGTGCTGCTGAGCAAGATCCCTGTGGCATAGGCGTTTCCTGGCGCACCGATGGTACAGCGCTCGATGCTGATGTTTTTGATCGTTGGGGAGCTCTGTGCTGGCCCCGGGACCAGGATCGCGATGCCTTCGCCGTGGCTTTGAGCCTCCTGGGTGATGGCGTGACCGTCGCAATCGAGGATCTGATTGGATTCGACGATCTGGATGCGACCGCTGACGTTGCCCGTGAGGGTGCAGATCTCTCCTTCTCTGACACCAATGAGGTGGCATTCGTCGTTCTGACCGCCGAGAGTATAGGTCGTTACGCTGCGCTGGAGCCACATGAAGAGCTCCGATTCACCGGCGACATGGGTCGCGAGCTGTGTGTCGCTGGCGGCGAGGGTGTGGAGTGGCCCCTGGCGATCGCTGTAGAGCTGATAGGTGTCGTCCGTGGGGAGGCCGCTGAGGTTGAGGTCCACCGTGTTGGGGGTGGCGTTGTTGACATAGAGGAAGATGGCTTGCGGTGATACGTAGAGGCGGCTGTAGACCGGAGCGGACGCTGTGAGGGTGACGCCGTTGGCGTGCCATTGGCTGCCTCGAGCGGAGACCTCGGCGGGTGGGGCGACCAGACCATAGATGCTGTGGGCTTCGAATGCGGCTTGCAAAACAAGGCCGTCCTTCTGGGCTTCAGGGAGGGCGTGCCAGCGCCCGCCTCGGTAGCTCGCCAAGAAGAGCGTCTCCGGTGCGGTGCCGGGCGGCAGGCTGAACGTCTCGAGGTCGAGCTGGAGGGTGGCAACCAGGTCGCTGTCGAGCTGGGCGTCCTCGCAGGTCCATGCGAGGAAGGCTCCCCGGGGTGGCGTTGGCATGGGGAGGCAGTTGAGCGTTGGGGGCGTGGTCATGCTTTCAATTTGGAGGATCAAGCTCAGTTCACCCTCTGCAGAGAGTGGGAAGGTGAGAGATCCTATGGCATCATCACCGTGTGCGGGGGGGGGGTAGCCTCGCTGCAAGCGAGGCCCACGAGGCAACACGATGTGACGACAGCGAGCGCAAATTTGCTGGGCATTGTCGTTCCCTTTGCTATGGATGGTGTGTCAATGAAAAGGCTTGGGGCCTCGGTACCTCGTTTGGGATGTGAGCGCAATGATGCATCGCTCAAACGCTAGAGGCGCTTTTTTGGGGTGTCAAGTGTTTTTTTGCCTTCCTGCGACAGGTACCGTAGGTGGGCCACTCCCTTCGCCGCGCGCCATGGGACGGACGCTGAATGCGACAGATCACTGGCGAGCGAAGCGCCGTGCAGGGAAGGGCCGTGGCGCTGGGGGGCTAGTGCCGACGGGATCTCGCCGCGGCGGCCATGCGGCCGAGCCCGACCTTCAATGAGATCATCGCCCAGGTGCCGCGCCTGCGGGCTCGCGCGCGCCGGCCTCGAAAGGCGCTCAGGGACCTGCGCCCCTCACTCTTCGGTGCTGCGGTGAGGATTCTGGGCGAGAAGGGCATCGATGTGATCGGCGAAGGTGGTGGGGTTGATGGGCTTCTCGATGTATTCGCTGCAGCCCGCGGCGAGGGCTTTGGCCCGGTCGCCGGCCATGGCATAAGAGGTGAGGGCTACGATGGGGACCTCGCTCAGGTGGTGTTGTTCCCGCAGGCAAGTGGCGACGGCGTAGCCATCCATGATGGGGAGCTGGATATCGAGGAGGATGAGGTCGGGGTGCTCCTGGAGGGCCGTCGCGATGCCCTCTTGGCCGTTGCGGGCCCACAGCACGGTGTGACCCCGGGACTTCAAGATGAAGTCGACGAGGTAGAAGTTTTGGTGGTTGTCTTCGATGTAGAGCAGCTTGGCGCCCATGGCGCGGCCTCCGTTTGGGTGGGGATCTCGAAGCCGAAGGTGCTGCCTTCGCCCCAGGTGCTCGTCGCGGTGCAGGTGCCACCGAGGAGCGCCGCGAGGCTCCGGCAGATGGAGAGGCCGAGGCCGGTCCCCTGTTGGTGCCGACCGGCGCTGCTGTCGACCTGGGAGAAAGGCCGGAAGAGGCGCGCCATATCTTCCTTTTTGATGCCGATGCCCGTGTCGCTGACGGTGACGACGAGCCGGGCGTCTTGGACGCGGACCCGGACCGTAACGCTGCCCTCTTGGGTGAACTTGATGGCGTTGGAGAGCAGGTTGAAGAGGATCTGCTCGAAACGCCGCTGGTCGCTGGTGAGGCTCGCGACCTCAGGTGCGACGTTTACCTCCAGGCGCAGCGCCTTGGCGTCGGTCTGGGGCTGAACTAGGGCCGCGACTTTGTGCACCGCAGCGCGTGGGTCGAAGGGCGCGCACTCTACTTGGAGTTGGCCGGCCTCGATTTTGGACAGATCGAGGATGTCGTTGATGAGGGCCAGCAGGTGCTGGGCGCTGTCACAGACCATGCCGAGCTGTTTGCTCTGTTCTTCGTTGAGCGGGCCGGCCAAGCCCTGCAACAGGATGCCCGAGAAGCCGATGATCGCGTTCAGCGGCGTGCGCAGCTCATGGGACATGGTGGCGAGGAAGGCCGACTTGAGGTGATCGGCCGACTCGGCGCGCTCTTTGGCGGCGGCCAGCTCGGCCGTGCGCTCCCGGACCTCTTCCTCCAGATGCTCACGGGACTGGTGCAGGGCGCGTTCGGCACGCTTCTGCGTCGTGATGTCGCGCACGGTGACGAGAAAGGCGCTGTCGCCATCGACGTCCATGGCCACTACGCCGATGGCCACAGGGAAAGTCGTGCCGTCGCCGCGTCGATGTAGCCCCTCTTGCTGGACCCCATCGGCGAGGCGCAAGGCTGTGGCCGGGTCTTCGGGCGCTGCGACGGTGAGATCAGAGAGCGTGCGGGTGAGGAGCGCCTTTCGCGGGCCGCCATAGCGCAGCACCGCCTGGTGGTTGGCGTCGAGGATCGCGCCGGCGGGGCTGAGGAGAAAGAGGGCGTCAGGGCTGGAGTCGAAGATCTGCCGGAAGCGCTGCTCGCTGCGGGCGATGGCCGATTCAGCACGGCGGCGGCGGCGCAGCTCCTGTTGGAGGAGCAAGAAAATGACCGCGGCGCTGGCAAAGACGAAGAAGAGCCCCTTGAGGGTCTGCATCTGCGCCGCTTCAGCAGGCGTGTGGGCCATGGCGTCGACGACGTGGTCCGAGAGGAGGATCCACAGGGCCGAGAAGGCCAGATAGACCGCCACCACCCGGAACACGAGGCCGATGTCACTGCGTCGTCTGGAGGTGAGGCGCTGCAAGGGGCGGGCTCTGGATGGGAGATGTGGACCTGTTGCAAAGGATCGCGCTGGAGTTGCCGTGCTTCGTCTGCACCTGCTGGGCAATGCGCCGTGGTCGCGGGGCGCTCTCCTGCGCTGGGGCAGCCCATGACACGGCGCTGGGCCCAGATCCTGTGCGAACACCACTAGGATAGTGCAGCGCCTGCGGGCCTACAAGCGGCAGGGTCCAGTTGACAGGTCAACGGCGCTGCACCTGACGCCCTGCAGCCCGGAGTGGCTCAAGGCGCGGCGGGCGCGGCGCAGAAGTAAAGGGCGTCGTTGTCATTCGAGTTCATCCACATGCGGTCGTATTTGACCCGCGTGTCTTTGAGAGCCCTCAGGAAAGACCAGAGCTGGGCCTCGAGCGCGTCGGCTTCGCTTCCGCAAGAGCGCTCGGTGAGGCTGAGCTCGCCCAGCTTCAGGCTTTCACCCTCGAGGGTGTAGGTGCCGCTCAGGTGATTGCAGCCGAGGGACCCCGTGGCTTGACCCTCGGCAAAGGTGAGGTGCACGGGCTGGGGCGTCGCGATGGTGCTCTCTCCACCCCCCTGGTAGAGGGAGTAGGCCTGCCATTGTGTCCCTTCGAGGGGGAGCGTCGCCACGCTGCCCTCGGGCACAAAGACCAGCTCGCCTTGGGCCGTGCTGAGGATCAAGCGCTCGCCGTCGCGGCGGTGGGCCTGCAGACCGTTGAGCTGGCGCCAGTAGCCGATCTCCTGCTCATACCAGCCCGGGGGCAAGCCGACGCAAGCGATCTCCGTGAGACCGCCGTCTTGGCCCAAAACGAGTTGGCCGTCGGAGGATAAGGTGTAGGAAACATTATAAGTATTGCAGATGGCGGAGCCTCGTATCACCCCGCTGTCAAAGCTCAAGGTCGTGCCAGGTAGCGCCTCTTGGCCCCCCATCTCGACCAAATGCCAGGTGCCCTCGAGATCCGCAGGATCACTTGGGGGCGCCTCAGGGGTGGGCGCTCGTTCAACTTTGGCAGGGGGGGACGCCTTATCGCCCTTGGGCTCGCAGCCCACCAGCGCCACTGCCACCACGACAACCCCGATCCACAAGTGCTTCACCATCATCCACTCCATCTCTGCTAGGCCGCCTCAGTGGCGACAATGCTGCCTCACAAGCACCAAAGCACGCAACATAGGCTTCAGCGCGCCAGAGAGACAAGGCTGCCGCGGCCAACGTTTCTCGCTGGCCTGCCGTTTCAGTCGATGGGCGTCGCTTTGCCGTCGCTGTCGAGGGCGATGATGTCGGCGTCGGCCATATAGGCGTTCACCACGTAGAGCAGGCGAATGTTCTTGGCGTCGAGCTCCGCCAAGAGGCCCGGGTCGAGGCCGGCCTCCTGAAAGGGCTCGAAGATGAAATCTTCGCCGAAGTTGTGGTGGTGGGGACGGTAGGTCTGGGAGAAATACCCGCGCAAGACCAAGGGCGTCGTCGTGAGGCCCTCGATGGTGGTCTCGACCCAATCGACGAGGGGCGCCGTGTAGCCGGCGCTGATGCCCCTGGGCGGTGGCGGCCAATAGAAGGAGGTGGTGATGTGCACACCGCCCAAGCTCTGCCAGGTCCGGGTCTGTAAGTCACCGCGCACCTGAGCGGGATCGTCGGGACAAAGGCCGAGACGGACCTCATCTTCCGAGCGGGTGTTCCAGCCATTCCAGTCGTGGACCGGTACGGGGGTCGTGTAGCGGGCCTGCAAGGTGAGCTGAACCTCATCCAAGGTGAGGATGGGGCCGTTGACCGGGCTGTGGAGCCACTGCCAGCGGTTGCTCCAGAGCTCCAAGTGGCGCAGGTCGTCGCCGCTGCCCATCTGCCAGCCGTCAACCACGCCGTCGGGGGCGCGGTGACTCGCCGCAGGCCAGGTGCTCGGGTCACCGCTGATGCTCTCGAGTCCTTGGGCACCATAGAGACGGAGATCGATGTGGGTGTAGAAGGGCGTGGCAAATCCGGCCGCGTCCAGGCGCACGTTGCGGGTGCGGAGGGTCCACTCGGATTTCAAACGGTGGTTGGACCACACGTCAACGGCCTCCCCTTGGAAGGTACAGAAACGGTACTCGCCGGCGAGCAAGTAGGGGTCGAGGCGCGGCTGGTTGTCGGGGTGGGGCTGTTGGTGCGGCAGCCACAAGGCGACCTGGCCATCGTTGATGGACCAGTGGAGGGTGAGGCGGCCGCTGGCCGCGTCGAGGGTCTGCTTGAAGGGGCGAATGGCGTCGACGATGGCCAGGTAATCCTCTTCCCAAGCCAGCACCAGCTCGCCGCGGCGCGTCTCCTCGCTGCCCTGGACGAAGTAGACGTAGTCGCCAAAGCCGAAAATGGCCACGTCGATGTGCTCGCTGATGCCCACGGGGTCCTGCGCTTGCCACGGGCCCGGGCGGGCGACGATGCGGGCGGTGGAGCTGCTGTCGAAGGAGATGAGGCCGTGCCCCTGGCCCGGCGTGGGGAGGGGGTAGAGCAGGGCGCCGAAAGCCCAGTTCGCCGGGGGAATCGCGGCGCGCAGCCGCGCCAGGGTCGGCGTGGGGCTCAGTTGCTGCTGCCACAGGCGCAACAGGGCGGCCTCGACGGGCTGCGGCGAGGAGACGCTGCTGTCACAGGCGCTGGGGCCGCTGGTGGCACCGCTGAGGTCGTCTGCGGGGCACACCCAATAGCTGCGCAGGCCCTCGTCGAAACCGGTGCTGCTGCTGGCGAAGAGGCGCATGGGGGTCTGGCCCAGGGGGGCGAGGGCGGCGTGCAGGCGCGTCCGCTCTGCCGCAGGGAGGGCGTCGCCAAGGGCAGCGCGCAGGGCCGCGAGATCCGCCACCAGGGCGGTCATGTCGGGGTCTGGGCCGTGGGTCTGCATGCGGCTGACCAGGTCGGCGCCCAGGCCGGCGGCGGCGGTGTCGAGCCACAGATCGAAGGGCAGGGCGTAGCCCGCCAGGGTGAGGCTGGGCTGAGCGGCCTGGAGGCGCTGGGCGCGCAGGGCCGCTGGGCCGTAGGCGGCCGCACTGATGGCGGGAATGAGGGCGATGGCGCTGAGATCCTGCCCAGCCTTGCTGGGCGTGGGGACAGTGCGCGGGGCGGGGAGCGCCAGGGCTAGCAGCGTCGCGCGATCCGCTGCGGGCATGGTGTCGGCGTCGTCGAGGCGGAGCGAGCCTCGCCCTTCGCTGGCTTCGCCATTGGCCCGCAGCGAGACGAAGCGCCCGACCAAGGCCTGTGGATCCCAAGAAGGCTGCACCAGGTGGGTGAGTAGGATGCCCTGGGACCGGGCTTGGGCCACGGCGGCGGCGCGGCTGGAGAAGGGTTGGCGAGTGATGAGGGCGGCCACGGGCGGCAGCTCCGCCGGGAGGCTATCCGTGAGGAGGATGTCCTGTGGGCCCAGCTCGCCTGCGGCCACGGCGGCGGCGATGGCCTCGGTCGGGAGCGCGCGCAGGGTGCCCAGGGCCCAGCCCGAGTGGGCGCTGGTGTCGCCGCCGGCCCACGCCGCCTCTTCGCGGATGGGGAAGCCCAGGTCGGCGAAGAAGGCGGCCGAGTTGGCTGCGGCTCGGCGCTGGGATGCCGCGGGGAGGTAGACGTGGCGCGTGCCCTGGGGGGCGATGACCGAGTCGGCGACCAAGGCCAGGACGTGGGCCACCATCTCGGGGTGGTAGGGCTCGTGGCGCAACAACTGGACACCATACTCGGGGAAGCCCGGGGCGTAGATGACCGCGCCGAGGATGAGGCGCTGCTGGTCGGCGCGCAGGGTGATGGCCGCGAAGTCCGCTGCCGAGATGCCTTGCACCGGGTCGAGGTGGGCCGTGGCGAAGTCGTAGTGGAAGGCGTAGTGCGCCGTGTCTTGGTAGTAGACCTTGGTCGGGTCATCGATGAAGACGGCGAACTTGATCCAGCGCGGCAGCATGACATCCCAGAACTGCATGGCCGACAGGAAGGGGTCGTCGGGGAAGGTCACGGTGTGGCGCCAGTAGGGCGATGGGCTCACGTCGATGGGCCCCACGTCGCCGGGCCACTCGAAGTCGGCCGCGTCTGGGTCCGGGCCCACATCGGTCTGGTCGACGTGATCGGGCGTGTCGGCGAGGTCACCCAGGTCGGGGTCGTGCGGGAGGTCGGAGAGGTCCAGATCGCTCGCGACGTCGCCGTCGTTGGGATCCACTTCTGTGGGATCCACGTCCGCCGTGTCAACGCCTTCCGCCGCGTCCAGTTCAGGCGAGGATTTCTTCCCGTCGTCGTCGCAGGCCCAGGTCAGGGTGAGCAGGGCCAAGGCGCAGAGGGCGAGGAGCGAGGGGCGAGGGGGGAGGAACGAGGAACGAGGGGCGAGGAACGAGGAACGAGGAACGAGGGG
>Ga0334883_1005486_pt1 | contig 11157 bp, 10 predicted proteins | sample GraSluR1_MG_6_FD_207230 | JGI IMG/M metagenome (GOLD analysis project Ga0334883, IMG submission 207230) | Sludge microbial communities from methane-producing bioreactor in Wageningen University, Netherlands - Granular Sludge_09_05-R1 | ecosystem: Engineered > Bioreactor > Anaerobic >... | reverse complement strand
CCTCAGGTATTTCGGTAGACGCCCCATTCGATGTAGAGCACCCCTTCCATCGCCGACAACTTTTCGAGCGCGTTCTGCTCCAGCGTCAACCGAAGCTCCTGCGACGACGCCGGAAGCGCGAACAACGACGAAAGAATAAGAATCAATATCCCGCACAGAAAAAATTTTCTCTTTTCGGACATACTCCATCCCCCTCTTCAAAGTTATTCGCTTTCTTTCCGCAAATTGTATCATGAAGCGCATTCCGCATGCGGCGATTTCCCGGGACGTCCAACTCTTGAAACGTAACTTTCGGACTCCGTCCTTCGTCCGCATTTTCGAGAAGAGACGCTTTTGCCGATTAAGACGTTTTTTTTCGAATTCATAGGACGAATAAAAAAATACTTGCAAGGTAAAGCGATATTTGGTAATATTTTTTCATAGTTGGAGGGGGCGAAAAATGAAACGATTAAAACTTGCTCAATCGAATTTCAAAGGAGCTCGGGGGAAAGCCGTACATTTCATTCTGGACTACCCCGAAATAGCAGCTTTTCTCTCAATAGACGCGCTTGCCGAAAAGATCGGCATCAGCACTTCGTCTTTGTCCCGCACAGCCGTCGACGTAGGATATTCGGGCTTTCCCGAGATGCAGAAAGAAGTTCAGGAGCATCTTCGACAGAAACTGCTGCCGGCAGTTCGAATGGAACAGGCGATACCAGAGAATAGAAAATTCACTTTCCGGGATTCTCTGCGAAAAGACATCGCAAACGTCGAGAAACTCCTTTCAAGCCTTGTCGACGCTCAGTTCGAGCGCGCATTGAACTTGCTTATTGAAGCCAGGGAGGTCTTTATAACCGGGTTGGGAACGCAATTTCCTTCCGCTGTTTATTTCAGCGGCGTCATGAAGCAAATCCGCGAACGAGTGACCTTGATCAGCCAGGAATCTATGGATTACCTGGACTGCTTCTCTCGTTTCTCGCCGCAGGACGTCCTTGTCACCATCTGCCTGCCGCGATACGGCCGCTTTACATACAGGACGACGAAGGAGGCGATGCAAAAGGGGTGCCGAGTCGTCGCGATAACGGACAACGAACTCTCTCCCACGGGGCGGCTTGCCGATGTGGTTTTGCGGGTGGAATACGAGAGCATGAGTTTTTTCAACTCGAATGTTGCCGTGATGGCTCTTTTGAACAGCCTTGCGACGACGCTCGCTCTCAGACGCAAGGAGACCGTTCTCGAAAGAGTGAAAATATTCAGCGACATAGCGACGCGGTGGGAAATTTTCCACACGGAAAAAAACTAAGAAAGCACTGGTGATGAACTATGAAGCTCAGCGACAGAATACTCCGGATGCAGCCTTCGGCTACGGCTTTAATGGCCGCGAAAGCTCGCGAAAAAAAAAGGCGCGGACTGGATGTTATTTCTTTTGCAACGGGCGAACCGGACTACGATTCGCCCCCGGAAGCAATAGCGGCGGCGAAGAAGGCGATGGACGAAGGACAAACGCATTACCCCCCTACAAACGGCATAGCTCCTCTCCGGGAGGCAATCGCCGGGTATTATCGGACGCATTTCGGACTCCGGTACGACCCAGAAAAAGAGATCGTCGTCGGAACAGGAGCAAAACAGCTCATTTACGAGGCGCTCGGCGCACTGTTGAATCCCGGCGACGAAGTAATCGTCTTTTCTCCGGCGTGGGTAAGCTACGTGGAGCAGATACGTCTTTTCGACGGCATACCGGTGCAAGTCGACACCGCCGCATCCGGATTTATACCCGATATACAGGCTATCGAAAACGCCGTTACCGCAAAAACGACGGCTCTCATAATCAACTCGCCGAACAATCCAACGGGAATCGTCTACCCGGCGGATTGTCTCGAAGCGATCGCCCGACTCGCGCTGCGCAAGGAGATAACCATCATCAACGATGAAGTATACGAGCGTCTGGTGTTCGATCAGCCGCAGTCCCCCCAAATAACGCGCATCTGTCCGGAAGCCGCGGATCGCGTGCTCAACGTCAACGGAGTAAGCAAAGCGTTCGCCATGACGGGCTGGCGAATAGGCTACGCTCTGGGACCGGCGCACTTGATGAAGGGGATTTCGGATTTTCAGGGACATTTGACATCGGGGACAAGTTCGATCTCTCAATGGGCTGCGACAGACGCTCTTCTAAAATCTCACGAAAAATGCGAAGAGATGAAAGCGGGATTCAAAAAGCGACGGGATCTGATTGTGCATCTTCTCTCGGACATCCGAGGGATTCGCTTCATTCCTCCTCAGGGCGCCTTCTACGTTTTTATCGATATAACCTCATTTTTGGGCGGCGCGACCCGCCTCCGACTCGAAAGCGATGTCGCCTTCTGCGAGGCATTTCTTGAGCATAAGAATGTTTCTCTTGTTCCAGGAACGGCGTTTCTTGCCCCCGGGTTTGTCCGATTATCGTACTCTTGCACGGAGGAGGAGATTCGCGAGGGGGTGAGACGCTTCAAGAACTTTTTGAATGAAATACGCGCTATGTAAATTTGTTTCAGGCATGCATTCGAGATTTTGTTAAGGAGGGAATTTGTATGAGAAAGCGTTTTATCATTGCAGCGCTACTCCTTGTTGTTTTTTCCGGAGCGGCTTTTGCCGCCTACCCGACCAAACCGGTCACAATGATCGTCGCCTACGCAGCCGGCGGAAGCACGGATATTCTTGCCCGCATTACGGCAAAGTACCTTGAAGCCGAGTTAAAGCAGCCGTTCGTTGTAGTCAATAAGCCCGGGGCCGCCGGGAGCGTCGGTTTCACCTCCATAGCCAAAGCGTCGCCCGACGGCTATACCATCGGCCTCGTCAATCTCAGCGGAGTCATCGTCAATCCCATAGTGCAACCGGACGTCGTCCGCTACAGGATCACGGATTTCGTCGGCATCGCCAACGTGGTCACCGACCCCGGAGTTTTCTGCGTCAAAGCGGATAGCCCGGTAAAAACGCTGGAAGACCTTGTCGCCGCAGCAAAGGCCGCCCCGGGGAAATTGGCGATATCTCACGAGGGGGCAGGTTCGGGAGACCATCTCGGCGTCATGGAATTCGCAAAAATAGCCGGAATTGAACTGAATCCAGTTCCCTTCGAAGGGGACGCTCCCGCAAAAGCAGCTCTTCTTGGAGGACATATCGACATCCTCGCGGTGAACGTATCGGAGGTGGCGGAGATGGTCAACGCAGGACAGCTTCGCGCCCTGGCCGTACAGAATACGAAACGCTCCCCGGAACTGCCCGACGTCCCCACGTTCACCGAACTTGGATACCCTACGGTCATGCAGGGAACGGCCTCCCGCGGTTTCGCCGCGCCCAGGGAGATTCCCGCCGAAGCGCTTGAAGCGCTTGTGAACGCCATGAAAAAAATCGTGGCATCTCCCGAATACCGAGCGGAGCTGAAAAAGCTGAATATGCCCGTCGATTTCGTACCCGGAGCGGAGTTTACCGCTCTTCTTCTCGAACAAGACAAGCTCTGGTCCGAGCTATGGAAAACAGACCCCTGGATTAAGCAATAAGAAACAACAGGGAATTCCTTTATTCATCGGATGCCGAAAACATCCGCGGAATACGCGGGGGAGCGCGCTCTCTTCGCTTCCCCGCGTTTCTGTTATCAGCAAAAGGAGGACGCAATGAAAAAATCCGACCTCGGCATTCCCGCCGTGATGATATGCACAGGGATAGCGGCGTTGATAAAAGCGGGGGCGTATCCAGCGCAATCCAGAATGATGCCCTCGATTTACGGCGTCGCGCTGATAGCCTTCTCTCTGCTGCTTGGATTGAAAGCGCTCGCGAGCCGGGAGAACGATGCGGACAAAGACCCGGCAATGGAAGAAGAACCGTTATCTCGGGTCTTTCTCGTCGTCGCTCTGATCCTCGGGTACATAACATCGATCCAGGCTCTTGGTTTTTATTCGTCGACCGCTCTCTTTTTACTTCTTTTTATGAGCCTCATGCGCGCCGCTTCGTTGCGAATTTCGCTGGCTGTCGCCGCGACCACATCGCTCGTAGTGTATTTCTTCTTTGAAAGATTACTGACTATTCCTGTCCCAGAAGGAATATTTTTCTAGCGAAAGGAGGGACTGAGAGCACAATGAACGAATTCCTTCTTCCCGCTCTGGTGCATGTCTTCGAGCCGCAATCGCTTCTTGTCTTGCTTGCTGGAACCGTTGCAGGGCTGATCATCGGAGCGCTTCCAGGACTTTCTTCCACTATGGGCGTGGCCCTTGCCATTCCGCTCACGTTCGGCATGGATCCCAAAACGGGGCTTATGCTCCTAGGCGCCGTCTACTGCAGCTCCGTCTATGGAGGATCGCTGACCGCCATCCTCCTTCGAACCCCCGGTACCGACGCGTCCATAGCCACGACCTTCGACGGCTTCCCCATGACGCAACAGGGTCTCGCGGGAAAAGCTATCGGCATGTCTACGACGGCGTCCTTGGCGGGGGGCCTTCTAAGCGCCGCCGCGCTTCTCTTCATCGCCCCCTTCCTTGCCGGCCTGGCTCTGAAATTCGGACCGTCGGAATATTTTCTTGTAGGGCTTTTCGGCCTGTCGGTCATCGTCAGCATTTCTTCCGGATCGTACTTGAAAGGGCTCATCGCGGGCTCTTTCGGTTTACTCGTCGCAACTGCGGGCATGGACAACTTCACCGGATACCCTCGCTTCATATTCAACAACGACTCTCTTCTGGATGGAATTCCTATTCTACCGGCCCTGATAGGCTTGTTCTCCCTGTCTCAGGCCATCAAAATAGCGGTGAACAACCAGAAAACCATCGTGTTGAACCCCGGAGATCTCACCATATCCGATCGAATACTTCCGGAAAAAAAAGACATGAAACAAACATGGAAGACGATACTGCGGTCGTCTCTAATCGGCGTCGTTATCGGCATCATGCCCGGCGCCGGTACGAGCATCGCTTCCTTCCTGAGCTATAACGAGGCGAAGAGAGCGTCGAAGGATCCGTCCTCCTTCGGCAAAGGAAATATCGAAGGAGTCGCAGCGTCCGAAGCCGCCAACAACGCCGTGACCGGGGGGTCCCTCATTCCTGCGTTGACGCTCGGCATTCCCGGCAATGCCGTAACGGCCGTCTTCATAGGAGGCTTGACTATCCAGGGTCTCATTCCGGGGCCGAATCTCTTCGTAAAATACGGAGAAATCACCTATACCCTCCTCCTCTCGCTCTTCCTGGCCAACATCATGTTCTGGGCAATAGGGATCGCATTCGCGCGCCAATTCGTCAAAATCGTTAAAACGCCGACGAAAATACTGGCGCCGATCATCTGCGTCCTCAGCGTCATGGGCTCCTACGCTATCAGGAACAACTTCTTCGACGTCTGGTTGCTTTTCGGGTTCGGAATTCTCGGCTACTTCATGGAACGGTTCAAAATCTCCCCCGCGCCTATCGTACTTGCCCTTGTACTTGGTCCAATGGTGGAATCCGAACTCAGACGAACGCTCGTTCTATTTCACGGAAGCCTGCTTCCCGTTCTCCACCGACCAATAAGCCTTTGTATACTGGTATTGATCGCGATCTCGATAGCTTTTCCGTTGGCGCGGGAATTCAGACGCAAGCAGGCATGAAATTTAAAAAGAGAGGATTGAAAGCATAATGGTGGAACTGTTGGACTGCACATTGAGAGACGGCAGCAATATCGTCGGAGCGGGTTTTTCGAGAGAAATAACGGTCATGCTCATAGAATCGCTGATCGCAAGCGGGGTAAAAAGCATCGAAATAGGACATTCCAGTGGCCTGGGCGGCAACAATTCGGGCGCGAAACTCGCTCCCTTATCCGACGAAGAATATATAGAAGCCGCCGCGCCGTACTTCTCGCAAGCCGAGATCGGGATGTTCTGTCAACCGAAATGGGCAACGAAAACAGGGATTGAATTCGCGGCAAGACAGGGGCTCGGATTTCTTCGCGTGGGAATCAATGCCGGAGACGCCTCGAAAGCGGTGAATTTGATCGAAGAAATCCGAGGATATGGTCTGAAAGTCCGTACGAGCCTCATGAAAGCATATGTCCTGTCTTCGGAAAAACTGGCGGAGGAAGCGCTCCTTCTTGAAACGGCAGGCGCCTGCGCAGTTACCATCATGGACTCCGCAGGCTACATGCTTCCGGAACACGCCGCCGAATACGTCTCCGTTGTGAAAACCGCGGTCTCCATACCGGTGGGTTTTCACGGACATAACAATCTCGGCCTCGCGGTCTCCAACGGTCTTGCCGCCTGGCGCGCGGGAGCGGCGTCCATAGATTGCGGCGTCATGGGAATGGCCCGCAGCGTCGGGAACATTCCCACCGAGGCGATCATCGCCGTCCTCCAAAGGTGCGGGGAGGGTATGGAGTACGACCTCCGAACACTTCTTTCCCGGATCGACAACGACATCATGCCTCCGACGCAGTCGTATTATCATAACCCCATACCTCCCGTGGAACTCATTCTAGGAATGTCCGGATGCCATTCTCATTACCTGCCGATGTTCAGAGACGTTGCTACAAAACATGGAGTAGATTTATATAAATTGATACTCGATGTCTCCGTTCATGACAAAAAAGCCCCTTCCATGGAATTCATCGAGTCCTTCGCAAAAAAACGAAGCGAGAAGTCCACGTCCGCCTGTTAGCGGGTACGTCGCCGCAAAAAGAGTTATTTGTGATCGGAAAAGCTTTACGTATAATTTTTTATAAATTTTCAGATTGACACTTCGACGACGCGTGATATAGTTTTTACAACAAAAGTTTAAAAACCTGTCGTTGTAAATTCTTTTTCCGAGAAACGCCTCGGAAAAACAGAGCAACGAAAGCGCCCGCCGGCATCGCGGGCAAAGAGTTTTCTCTGCACGAACTTTGTTTGACTTTAATTGGCTTTATCGTGCCGCAAGGCATGAATCTGATCGGAGGAGGGGTATTGCATGCGTTGTCGTATCAAATTTTTTCAAGTAGCGTGTATTCTTCTGTTGATTGGTTCGGCTGGAACTGTTTTTGCCGGAGAATGGCCTGAAAAACCGGTGAAGATCATTGTTCCGTACGCCGCAGGAGGGGCCGCCGACCTTACGACCCGCCTCGCCGCCCAGGTTGCCGAAAAACACCTCGGCCAGCCCATCGTCATCGAAAACCGAGCCGGCGGGGGCGGCGTCACCGGACAGAGCATGGGCGCCAAGGCGGCTCCCGACGGCTATACGCTGACTGAAGTAAGTCCCAGCGTCATCACGAATCCTCATTCAAAAAAAGTGGACTACAGCGCCGACTCCTTCGTCTACATAGTAAACATGCTGCAGGATATCGAAGCGATCGCAGTGCGGGCGGACAGCGATCTGACAAGCGTCGAGGCGTTGATGGAGTACGCGAAGGCCAACCCGAACAAGTTGAAGGTCGGTGTCAGCGGCGCGAATAACAGCGATCACCTCACCGCGATCCTCTTCGCACAGAAAACGGGTATTGAATGGACCCCCGTTCCCTTCAACGGCGCGGCCCAAGCTCTGGCTTCCTTTCTCGGAGGTCATGTTCCCGTGGTCATCGCGGGTCCGGCCGAATTGGCGGAGCAGGTGCGCAAGGGGGACGTCGTGTATATTCTCGCGTTTTCGGAAAAAAGAATGATCGATTTTCCCGACATCCCTACGGCAAAAGAAAAAGGCATCGATGTGGTGATGGGACCGTGGCGGGGCATTGCAGCCCCCAAGGGAACTCCTGAGGAAATCGTCGACAAGATCGAGGCTGCGTACATGAAGGCCTTCGCTTCCCCCGAATTTGCGGACGCGTATCGGAAAGCCGACTTTTTCGTCGACACATACCAGAACAGAGCCGATTTCAACGCACTCATCGAACGCGAAAAGGAAGCGCTTCCGGCGATTCTCAAGGAAATAGCCGAAGCGGCTGCAAAGTAGGACGCGAGGGCGAAGGCATGTTCGAGATTGCAGCTCTTGTCGGCGAAGCGTTTTTCGTCGCGACTTTTTTCCGACTTTCCTTCGAGGAACCTCCCAACGTCCGCTTCTATCCCCAGGCGATCCTCGTTTTGATGGGGCTTTGCCTTGTTTTCTCCGCTTTGAAGCTTTTCAGAGAGAGAAAGGATCGTTCCGCGAAAAATGGCGCGCATCACGCGAATGTCCTGCTTGCCTTCGCCCTGTTGTCGGGGTATGTCGCCGCATTGAACTATCTGGGGTATATTCTCGGCACATCGTTCTTTTATTTCTTGTGGCTGTGCCTTTTCAATCGTCGGTTCCGGTTCTCTTACGCTGCCGCCACCCTTATCCTGACCGTCGGCATGGTGTACGTTTTCGGAAAACTGTTCAGCGTCCCTCTTCCCCAGGGTCTGTTCAGCCTTTAACAGGAGGATGCATTCATGACCGAATGGATTCAGGCAATTGTTTTAAGCTTTGCTCCGAGCGCTCTTTTTTTCAATCTGGTAGGCACTCTGATCGGCATAATCATCGGCGCGTTGCCCGGACTTACCTCCACCATGGGCGTCGCGCTGGCCGTCCCCTTGACATACGGCATGAACCCCGCGGCCGGTTTCGCAATGCTCGGCGGACTTTATTGCGGTTCGGTCTACGGCGGTTCCATAACTGCCATTCTGGTGAATACGCCGGGAACTCCCGCAGGCGCCGCGACCGTACTGGACGGTTTTCCCATGACCCAACAGGGCAGAGCCATCGAAGCGTTGGGCTTCGCCACGATTTCCTCGTTCATCGGAGGACTGGTCGGAGTATGCGCGCTTGCGCTTTTTGCTCCGATGCTGGCGAAGGTTGCGCTGCGCTTCGGACCGGCGGAGTATTTCTCGGTCATGGTATTCGGTATCACCATCATTTCGAGCATCTCGGGAAAAGATATCGCAAAAGGGCTTTTCGCGGGACTTCTCGGCATGTTTCTCGGAACGGTCGGCTTCGATCCTGTCAATGCACACCCCCGTTTCGCCGATGGAATCATGGGATTATACGGCGGTTTCGAGATCGTACCGGCGCTCATAGGACTATTCTCCATTCCTCAGGTGGTCGCGATGGTTTCCAGCAGCGTCGTCGATATGCGGATGGGCGCATTGAGCGGAAAAATTCCCGGAGCGTCCTCCTTGAAACGCTTTATTCCCAGTTTTATCCGATCTTCTCTTATCGGTACGTTCGTCGGTATTCTGCCGGGAGCGGGGACATCGATCGCGACTTTTCTTTCGTATAGCGAGGCGAAACGATTTTCAAAATATCCGGAAAAATTCGGCACCGGCATTCCGGACGGGATTGTCGCGACGGAGACTGCGAACAACGCCGTGGTCGGGGGATCGTTGGTTCCCCTGCTTACCCTCGGCATACCCGGCAACGCCGTTTCCGCGGTTTTCCTTGGCGCATTGACGATCCAAGGGCTCAAACCCGGCCCGTTCCTCTTTCAGGAGCAATCGGCAATAGTGTACAGCCTTTTTATCAGCCTGCTCATAGCGCATTTTATTTTTCTGGCGATAGGTTTGAGCGGGGTCAGGTTTTTTCCTAAAATACTCAAAATTCCTCCGGTAGCGCTTGCGGGAGCTATCGTTGTTCTTGGGATCGTCGGTGCGTTCGCACTGCGGAACGAGTTTTTCGACGTTTGGGCCGTACTGGCTTTCGGATTGTTGGGGTGTTTCATGAAAGCGATCCGAACCCCGACAGCGCCGATCGTGCTGGGATTCATTCTGGGCCCTATGATCGAGAGCAATTTCGAACAGGCGATGCTCCTTGGCGACGGTTCCTACATGACGTTTCTGACGAAACCGATCTCCTTGACGTTTCTGATTCTCGCGATCATATCATTTTTCACTCCGTTCTGGCTTCGCTACCGTCGCAGAGTAACGCCAACGCGTAGCGAAAGCAGCGATGAAGAGCTGTAGATTTTTCTTGTCGTATTTCGACCGGGCACGGGCTGAACAGCGAAAATCCGGCGCATGCCCGGTCTTTCTTTGAGTATCGGATCGATTGCACTACTTTCAACGCATCTCCGTCTACAAAGGAGGAGAAATCGTGTATTCGAATTTGGAAATAGCCGTTCAAAAAGCTAATTTAACTAAATTAGAAAAGAAAATCGCCGAGTACGTACTGAAAAACTCCGAGGAAATTCCATTTCTTACCGCCCTCGAACTTGCACGACGTTTGAATGTCAGCGATACTTCCGTCATCAGAACCACACGAACTCTCGGATTTTCCGGCTTTTCAGATTTTCAAAAAAGCATACAACACGAGCTGCTCTTAAAGATGCAGGAATACAACAATAGCCTCTCTCCGAAGATGAGGGTGCTTTCGAAAAACCCGAATCGAGAGGGGAAAAATTTGTTGTTGCAAGGATTGAACCTCGCCCTCGACCACTTGAACGACGCGTTCCTTAACAATAACGAGGAAAAATTGAACCATGCGGTCGATATCATCATAAACAGTCGTCAGAAATTTCTATGCGGCTACCGGGGGAGCGCGTCCCTGGTCTATTTTCTCGCTCAAAAACTCCGTCTTTTCCTTCCTTCCGTGCATACGCTCCTTACAGGCGACAGCGAGATGATCGAACGGCTGAGCGATATTTCCTCCGAGGACTGTTTGTTTGTTTGCAGTTATCCTCGGTACAACCACATTGTCATGGCGGCCATAGAGATCGCGCTCCGGGCGAATGCGAAGATCATTGCTCTGACGGACAAGGTCACATCTCCAATAGCCAGAGACACGACGGTTGTATTGGTTGCGGACGCTGATTTTCCAGGTTTTTGCAACTCATACACTGCGCCGATGTTTCTTTGCGATCTTCTTTTGTTGCTGTTAAGTGAAAAAATTAATATGGAATCGAATAAAAAGGCCGATCTTATAGAGGAATATTCTCAGAAAATGAACATCAACTATATGCGATGATCAGATAACGTCCAAGCATCGTCTCAAAAGCGAAATTCTACGCCGCGTCCCGCCGAAGAACGAGAGCTCCTCGGCGGAAACTCCGTTGCAAGCGCCGACAACACGAAAACGCGAAGAGAGCGCTTTCGAACGGCCTCTTCTGTCTCCTCCGGGCTGTGCTACACTTATCGCGAGTCGCGAAACGATCGCACGAGGAGGCGTTCCCCCTGAAACTGCACACCTACCGCACACCCCGAAGCCTTGCCGGACCGCTGCGCGAAGAGGCCGCGCGCGGCGACGCGGTGTTTCTGACGCCGTCGAACAGAGACCGGCCGCT
>Ga0334883_1005477_pt1 | contig 11165 bp, 10 predicted proteins | sample GraSluR1_MG_6_FD_207230 | JGI IMG/M metagenome (GOLD analysis project Ga0334883, IMG submission 207230) | Sludge microbial communities from methane-producing bioreactor in Wageningen University, Netherlands - Granular Sludge_09_05-R1 | ecosystem: Engineered > Bioreactor > Anaerobic >... | reverse complement strand
CGCCGAGAAGAATCGCCAGCTCGCCGCCAAGGACGACGAAATCGCCGATCTTCAAAGGCTCCTGGCCGACCAGAGCAGCAACCTCGACGGCGTCGCGGTCGGGGCGGCCGCGTTGGGAGAATTGCTCGACCAGGACGCGATCATCCAGGAAGAGCGCGAGAACCTCCGCCGGCTCAGGGCCGAATGGGAGGAGAAGCTCCGCCAGGCCGAGGTCGACCTCTCGATGGAACGCGCGAAAATCGCCCGCGAACGCGCCGTGGTCGAAGAGAAGCTCCAGGCGATCCAGGCGGCGAGTTCGCCTTCCGAGGCCCAATCGGAGTCGGCCCATGGCGCGGACAAACCCGCCCGCGGCCGCTGGCTTGCCCGGCTGGGCCTGAAGGACGCGGAGGACTCGTAGGGCCAAGTCCCTCGCTCGCCACGCCGCGGCCCCTCTCTTCCCGCCCTCGGCCCCCCTCTCGTTCGGACCCGGAGAGTCAGCCCACGGCATGTGCGCCCGAATCGGCGCCCGACCCGCGGTGCCGATAGACCACGGTCCCCGCGGCACCGGCCTGGCGCGCGTAGGCGTGGCTCCGAGCCGGGGGCTTCGCCAGCGCGTCGTGGGCCCGGGCCACCATCGTCTCGAGGTAATCGAGCTCGTCGCGATAGTCCTCCCTCGGCCCTTGGCTAGCGGCGGCCAGCTCCAAGAGAATGACTTGCCCCGGCGCCAGCGCGGCCTCGAAGGTCACGCCGTCCCAGGGCCCCCCCTCAAATCGAATCTGCATCGGATCGACCCTCGCCCTTGTGCCCCGCAACGTCCCACGGTGCGCCCCGACCAGCACGCCGAGGCGCCGGCTCCGTTGGTCATCGTCGACCCTTCCGTGCGACGGCCCTTGCTCGGGGCGTCGCACCGACCGGGAAGGCAGCATTGCGGCAGCCACGCCTTTCGGATTTTTCCATAATCGACGGGCCGCAGATAGCCCCTTTCGGAGGGGGGGGCGGTGCGTTTGCGGTGCCCGCCCCGATCTGCTCAGCTTGCGGCCTGCCCGCGAGCCCCCTAAAATGTGCCGCGCCCGTTGGGATGCCGCGCTCGCGTCGACGGCGCCCGCTTCTCGCCCCCCGAACCGCTGGAGACCCCGCCCATGCGACGCCGCGACCTGTTGAGAGCCGCTTCGGCGGCGGCCCTGGGGCTGACGGCCTTCCCTGTCGGTTGGGCCGCCGGGGCCGATCCGAAGCGACGGAAGGTGCTCTACTTCACCCGCAGCGTGGGGTTCGAGCACTCGGTCGTCCACCGCCCGGAAGGCGGCCTGAGCCATTCGGAGAAGATCCTCACCGAGATGGGTCAGCGGGCCGGCTTCGACGTCGAATGCACCAAGGACGGGCGCGTCTTCGACGGCGACCTCGCCGCCTACGACGCCATCGCCTTCTACACCTCGGGCGACCTGACCAAGCCCGACCGACAGAACACGCCGCCCATGTCGGCCCGCGGAAAGCAGAACCTGCTCGACGCGGTCGCCGCGGGCAAGGGCTTCGTGGCCTTTCACGCCGCCAGCGATTCGTTCCACTCGAAACCCGGCGAGATCGACCCCTACATCGCCATGCTCGGGGGCGAGTTCGTCACCCACGGAGCGCAGCAAGAGGCTTCGCTGGTGATCAGTTCCCGGTTTCCGGGGGCAGGCAGCCTGGGCTGTGCCGAGGGCATCTCGTTCTACGAGGAATGGTATACCCAGAAGAACTTCGCCGACGATCTGCACGTGATCCTGGTCCAGGAAACCCAGTACATGAAGGGCGACTGCTACCGGCGGCCCGATTTCCCCTGCACCTGGGCCCGGATGCACGGCAAGGGCCGCGTCTTCTACACGTCGCTCGGGCATCGTGAAGACGTGTGGACCAACCCCTTCTTCCAGGCGATCGCGCTGGGCGGATTCGCCTGGGCCATGGGAAACGTCGACTACGACGTCGCGCCGAACGTCGACCAGGTCACGCCCCATGCCAATCAGTGGACGGCGTAAGCCGGTGCGGCCGTTCGAGAATCAAGTTAGGAGCCATCCGATGCTCAAACCGCGTGTTTCCCGACGTGCGTTCGTTCAAAACACGGCCGCCGCGGCCGCCGGGGCGGCGCTGGGAGCCGGTGTCGTCGACGGCGCCGGTGCGGCCGCCGCGGCGCCCGACCCCACGAAGACCCGAAGCTACAACGAGAACATGGAATACCGCCGGCTCGGCCGCACGAACCTGATGCTCTCGGCCGTGAGCATGGGCGGCCACTGGAAGCAGATCCCCTTCCCGATGGGAAGCGACGAGTTCAAGAAAAACCGCCGCGAGGTCCTCTGCGCCGCGATGGACCACGGCATCAACTACATCGACGCCTGCTGGTCGGGCGAGGTGCGAGTCTATGCCGAGGCGCTCGGCAAACGCCGCGAGGATATCTACTTCGGCTTCGACTGGACCCTGGGACGCGACCCCAAGATCGTCGACTCGGTCGAACCCATCAAGCAGGGCCTCGACGAGGGACTGCGCCAGGCCGGGCTCGACTACGTCGACGTCTGGCGGATCACGCTCCGCGAGCAGACCACGCGCAACACCCCGCGGCAGATCGAAAACGTCATGGAGGCCCTCGCGTGGGGCAAGAGGGCCGGCAAGGCCCGATTCACCGGCGTGTCGACCCATCACCGGCCCTGGATCGCCGAGGCCGTCGCCAAGTATCCGCCGCTCGAGGTGATCATCACGCCCTACAGCGCGGGCAGCAAGGAGAAGCCCGTCGGCAGCATGTTCGACGCCCTGCGCCGGAACGACGTGGGGCTGATCGGCATCAAGCCCTTTGCCAGCGGCACGGTCTTCCAGTCGCAAGGCGAGCCCGACTCGGCGACCAAGGACGAAGACGACCAACGCGCCCGGATGTGCCTGCGCTATTGCCTGGCGTGCGACGTGCTCGCCGCCACCATCCCCGGCCTGATCACCGTCGACCAGGTCAAAAACGCCGCCGCCGCGGTCAACGAGCGCCGCCAGTTCGACCTGGCCGAGACCCGGCGCCACGAGCAGATCACCCGGGAGATGTGGAGCAACCTTCCCGAGCACTACGCGTGGCTTCGCGAATGGGAGTGGGTGTAGCAAGTTGCCGCGGCACCGGGCAGGGGCGAGGGACCCCCGCCCCCCATTCTCGCCCTCGGTTCCACTCTCGCGGCAACGCCGTTGACCATCGTGCGTCAAAGCCTGTATAATCAACGCCGTCTCGCGATCGGGGCGTAGCTCAGCCTGGCTAGAGCGCTGCGTTCGGGACGCAGAGGTCGCTGGTTCAAATCCAGTCGCCCCGACTTGTAAGTCCTTGCGAGAAAAAGACTTATGCAGTAACGAAAACTACCCTCTTCCACGATTCTTGTGGAACTACCTTTTCGACTACCCTCGTAGGTACATTGAGAAGGTACACTGCCGGCCGCACCACTGCCGGGCCACGCCCACGCTTTCGGTTCCCGCCTTCTCAAACCCGGACTCGTCGAACACGCCCACCGTGCCCAGCGGCCACGGCACGGCCGTGGGCACCAACTCTTCGGCGAAGACCGCTTGAATCTCCTGAAACACGTCCCCCGCCTCCCAGGGAGAATCGGTGAGGAATCCCTGCAACGCCACGGCTTCGTTCGGCGTAGCCGCTGCGCCATGAGGCCCTCGCGCAAAGTGCAACGCGATCGGCTCCACGCTTTTCCGCTTTTGCTCCGACATCAATCCCTTCAAATACACCAGCGAGTGCCCTTGCGGTTCCTTGCGGCCAAACAGGCCGGCGAATCGCTCATGCCAGTGGGTGACACGCTTTGCCGCGGCGCGCACTTCTTCCCTTGTCATCGGAGTGTCCTCCGGACAGATGCCCGCAAACAAGGGACTGATCAGCCCTTACGGCCATGACCACATTGGGAACCTGGCAAGCTGGAATTGCGTGAACGGGCCGAGACCGGGATCGGCGACGAGTCTGACAGAAGCCGACGAGCCGGGGCACCCGCCAATCCCCAATCCCGGTCTGCCACATCGTTCCGCTCACCCCCGGCCATCCGACGCGAAGCCGACGTGCGCAGCGCCGCCCGGGTCGCCGCGACGAATCGTCGTCGGGTGAGGTTCATCGTTTTTCCCGTTTCTCCAGCTTCGTAAAGAAGTCGCGGAAGATGCCGTCTCGATGCACGAAGTGCACCGTGCGGATGAAATGCCGCGAGCGATCGACGCTCAACGTATGGTTGTCGGTCACGATCGGGCTGTGGACGAGATCGGAAGGCAGCCACCGGGCATTGATCAGCCAGGCGACGGCCGTCATGTCCCACAGGACCTTGGACCAGCCGAAGTGGTCCTCCCGGTAGGCTTTGAAGATCTCGAGCAGATAGTCGCCGATCGCTCCCCGACCCGCGACGTAGCGCTCCATCTCGGGCACGGACGTCGTGAAATGGGTGACGACGGGGGTGCAGGGCAGTTGCACGAAGGGCACCCCCGAGTCGAACACGATTCGCGACGCGTTCAGGTCCTGGTGGAAGTTGAACTCCCGCTGATGGGGCCACTGATGGCCGTTGCCGCCCAGCCACACGACCACGACGTTCTGGATGATCGACGGCTCGATGAGAAAGGCGTTGCTCACGTTGGTGATGGCCCCGACCGCCACGACGTAGAGGGGATCGTCGGGGCTGCTCCTCTTCGCGCGCTCGATCAGGTCCAGCGCCGCCGGGCTCTTTTCGGGCCGGTTCAAGTCGGTCAGATAATGGGTGCTGCCCTGAAAGGCGAAGCCCTCTGGATCCTTGCCGAGCCGGCTGAGCAGGCGGAGGATTTCCTGGTAGCTCTTTTCCATGCCGTCGCCCGGACCCGTCGAGCGTTTGTTCGTGAAGGGAGCCGCGTACACGGCCTGAACGTCCAACTCGGGCGAGATCAGCGCGTAGACCACGGCGAACTGGTCGTCGATTTCGTTGAACGCGTCGGTGTCGAGCACCATACGCACCGGTCGAGCGGTCGGTGGCTCGAGCATCTTCAGCCGCTGCCCCTCGGGAATCGCGGGGAAACGCTGGGCCCAAAGCGGCTGCGCGGCGACCATCGTGCCGAGCAGAAACAACGTCGCGACTCGCGTCTTCATGGTCGACCTCTCCTGAGAATCGGCGGCGAACGGACAAGGCTTTCGCGCGGGGACATTATTGCATGGCGGGCACGGCCCGGGCAACCTGGCACAGGCAATGGGGAACGTCGAAGATGACGGGGACGCCGGGAGTCGACGGTGTGGCGGGATTTGCGTTTTTCGATCGCCGCCCGGCGGACGATGTGCGGCCCGGCTCGCCTCAACGGGGCAGCGTGATCGTGAAGGCGGTCCCCTGGCGCGGCCCGCTCTCGACCTCGATGCGCCCACCGTGGTTGGTGACGATTCGCCAGCACTTCGACAGCCCGAAGCCCAGGCCGCGCCCGGCCTGGCGGGAGGAGTAGAAGGGGTCGAAGATGTGGCGGCGATGCTCCGGCAGGATGCCGGGACCGTCGTCGGCGACGCGGATTTCGGCGCGGTCCGGCGCGCCGCGAACCGCGATCTCGATCTGCCCGTCGTGGCCGATGGCCTCCAGGGCGTTCCGGCAGAGGGCCCGCAGCGCCACGTTCAATTGGGCCGGGTCGGCCTCGACCGGTACGGGCCCGGCGTCGCCGACGCGACGCAAGCCGACCGCCTGTTTCGCCGCCTGGGACGCCAGGTCGGCCACGAGGGCGTCGACCAGTTCGACCAGGTCGAGCGGCTCGGGCTCGACCTTGGGAGGCCGGGCAAAGAGCCGCACGTCGGCGATCATCTCGTGGGCCCGCTTGACCTGGGCGTTCACCACGGCCAGCTCGCGGCGTCGCTCGGGGTCGGTCTCGTCGCGGAGCAGCAGTTGCGCCCGGCCCCCGATGATGGCCAGCGGATTGTTGATCTCGTGCCCGGCCCCCGCGGCAAACTCGGCGAGCGACTCGAGCTTCTCGCGTTCGAGGGTTTCTTCGAAGCGAGCCTCCAACTGCCTCAGGCGCGAAAGCCGGGCCATGAGGCCGGGCAAGCGATCGACCGGGCCCTCGACCGCCTCCAGCCATCGCCGGCGCCCCTCGGCCGCACGGTGGCGACAGGCGTCGGGAGGACAGCCGGGCGGAGGCGATCCCACTCCCTCCAGCAACTCGGCCGCCTTGGCAACCCAGGCGCCGGCCCGACCCGATTCGATGCCGGCGGCCGACTCGGGCAACCGCGCCGAGGTCGAGTCGTTCGGGCCGTGGGCAGTCAAGGCAATCCACGCACCGGGGTCGTGAAGCATGCCCGCGAGAAACGCCTCCTCGGCCACGTCCTCACCCTCCGACGCAGCGAGCAAGGCCGACAGGTCGGCCAGCTCCAGAAGCCCGGCAACCCGGTCGGCACACGGCGCGCAGGCGCCGTGGAGAGGACCTTCGTTCCAGGGATCCTGTTCGCTCCATCGGAGCGTGTCCAAGGCGTGCTCCAGCAGCCACTCGGTCACCTCGGAGAGCGATCCGAGGCGCGTCTGGTCCCGAAGCCGGGCCTGGCAGACCGCCCACAGCACCAGCGGCGGGTCGCCGGCAAGCTGACCGGCGAGCGGCCCCGCCGTGGCGCGCGGATCGTCGGCCAGCATGGCGTCGATCAGCAGGACCGCCGAGCGGTCGGCCAGGGGCAAGATCCAGCGGACCGAGCCCGACTCGATAGGGGGCAGATGGCGCATGAAACGAGGAAGTAGGAGTGATGAAGGATGAAGGAGCGGGCGCCGACCGGCCGTTCATCGCTGCCCGCGGCACGGCGAGCGCGCGGTGAATGATGGTTCCCGAGTCCCGCACGAACGGCCGGCAGGAGGAACCCCCGCGGCCTGCGCCGTTCATCCTTCCTCGTTCGTCGTTTTCATTCACCGGCTCGACACGGTTTCGATGTCGAGCAGTTGACACATGCGCTCGATGAGCCGTTCGACCTCGAAGGGCTTGTGCATGAAGTCGTCGGCGCCGGCCGCCCGCAGCTCGCCGACCTTGTCTTCCTCGACCATGCCCGAGATGCAGATGATGCGGACGTCATCCATGGTCTCGTCGCTGCGGACCCGCTGGCAGACCTCTTTGCCGTTGATGTCGGGCAGCATGACGTCGAGGACGATCAGGTCGGGGCGATAGTCTTTGACCATCATGCCCGCGTCGAACCCGTTGTTGACGGTGCGGACCTCGAACCGTCCGTCGCGTTCGAGGACGTCGGAGATCAGCTCGACCAGCTCTTCGTCGTCGTCGACGAGGAGGATCTTGCGTTTTCCGCTTTCCAAGGCGTCGGTGGGAATGCCGTTGTCCCGCATGAAGTTGTACAACTGTTCGCGCGGGATGCGGCGAAACCGGCTGCCCGGCACTCGGAATCCCTTCAACTGTCCCGAGTCGAAGCAGCGAATGATGGTCTGCTGGCTCACCTTGCAGATTCTGGCTGCCTCGCCGGTTGTGAACACAGTCTTCGTTGACATCGGTACTCGACTGTCCCTCTTCCTAGCCACATCGCCAGCTAGCGTCAGCGAAACTCCCGATAGCGAACGTCGGCCCAGCGCCCAGGAGTTTCTAGGCATCCATGTCAGACTCGCGGGAAACTAGCCCTGGGTTCGCGATTGTCGCAAACCCCGTACCTCCCGAAACTGTATGCAAATCGCAGGCTTCTCCGGTTCTGCCGACCTTGCCGAATTTGCCAATTGGGTGTAATTATAGCTATCCTCACGCCCGTGTCAATACAAGTCTTGATTTTTTAACATCTTGCACCATAAGCACTTACGTTGATCGGGCCCCCGCCGCGCCCGCCGTATTTCGCCCTTCCAGGGCGGAGTGCACCGGGCCCACGGACGTGCGGGACACCTCCTCGCAGCGGCCGGCGCCCCGCCGCTTACGGCTCCGCCGCGGCCTTGGGCGCGCGACGGCGGCCGCGCCCCTCAAGGTGCACCATGAGCACGGCCAGATCGGCCGGCGTGATGCCGCTGATCCGCGACGCCTGCGCCAGATCGACCGGCTCGACTTGCGCGAGCCTCTCGCGGGCCTCCATGCGCAGATGCCCGAGCGCATGATAGTCGAATCCCGCGGGAATCCGCCTGCCCGCCAGGCGACGCTGACGCTCGACGTCGGCCTCTTGCCGGGCAATGTACCCCGAATACTTCGCGTCGTGGCTCACCTGCTCGGCCACCTCGGGCGAGACGCGCGCCAGCTCGGGAAGTCGCTCGACCAGGGCCGACCAGTTCACATCGGTCCGGCGCAGCCATTGGGCCAGCGTGGCGTCGCCCGATCGGGTCGCCGCCAGAAGTTCGGTCACGCGGGCGATCTCGGCCTGCTTGGCCCGAAATCGGTCCCAGCGCTCGGGCTCGACCAGGCCCAGTGCGTGTGCCACGGGCGTCAGGCGCCGGTCGGCGTTGTCGTGGCGGAGCAGCAGGCGGTACTCGGCGCGGCTGGTGAACATGCGATAGGGCTCGTCGACGCCCCGCGTGACCAGGTCGTCGATCATCACCCCGAGGTAGGCTTCGTGCCGCCCGAGCACCAGGGGCTCTCTGCCCGCCAGGGCCAAGGCGGCCGAGGTCCCGGCGACGAGGCCCTGCCCGGCGGCCTCCTCGTAGCCGGTGGTGCCGTTGACCTGCCCGGCCAGATAGAGCCCGGCCACCCGCTTCGTCTCGAGCGAGGGCTTCAACTGGATCGGCGGCACGTAGTCGTACTCGATCGCGTAGCCGTAGCGGAGGATCTCGGCCCGTTCGAGCCCCGCGATCGCGCGCAAGATGGCGTCCTGCACATCGCGGGGCAGGCTGGTAGCCAGCCCGTTGACGTAGATCTCTCGGGTCCGCCGCCCCTCGGGTTCGAGGAACAACTGGTGGCGCTGCTTGTCGGCGAACCGGACGACTTTCGTCTCGACCGACGGGCAGTAGCGGGGCCCGGTCGACTGGATCTGGCCGGTGTACATGGGGGCCCGATCGAGATTGGCCCGGATCAGCGCGTGGACCGCGGGGTTCGTGTAGGTGATCCAGCACGGGAGCTGATCGCACTCGATGCGGTCGGTGAGGAACGAGAAGGGGCGCGGATCGTCGTCGCCCGGCTGGAGTTCGATCGCGTCGTAGTCGATCGTGCGCCCGTTGAGGCGCGGAGGGGTGCCGGTCTTGAACCGGGCCAGTTTGAGGCCCAGACGTTCGAGGGCTTGGCTGACGCCGGCGGTGGCGGGCTCGCCGGCCCGGCCGCCGGGCAGGGTCCGATCGCCGTAGTGCAGCAGGCCCCGCATGAAGGTGCCCGTCGACAGGACGACGGCCCGGGCCCGATACTCGGCGCCGCCGAGCACGCGTACGCCCACGACGCGGGGCGAGGAGGCCGGTCCTTCGACGAGCAGGTCGTCGACCGTCTCTTGGCGCAGCGCGAGCCCCGGCTGCCGTTCGAGCCGTCGCTTGATTTCTTCGTGGTAGGCTTTGCGGTCGGCTTGGGCGCGCGGGCCGTGCATGGCCGGCCCCTTGCGGCGGTTGAGCATTCGGAACTGGATGCCCGCCGCGTCGATCGCCCGCCCCATCGCCCCGCCCAGCGCGTCGATCTCGCGGACGATCTGCCCCTTGGCCACGCCCCCGATGGCGGGGTTGCAGCTCATCTGGGCGATCGTGTCGAGACGGTCGGTCACCAGCGCGGTCCGGGCGCCCAGGCGCGCGGCGGCCAGGGCGGCCTCGGCGCCCGCGTGCCCGGCACCCACCACCAGTACATCAAACTCGTCGCGCGATCCCATCATCCCGTCCATGATAGAACGGGCGGTCTGGGCGTAGAAGGGCAACCGGCCGCCGCGGACAGGACCGTGGCGACACGTTGACATTCCCGGCGCTTGCCGTGAAACTGAAGGGGCGTCGAGGGCCCGCAGCCGCCGCCCCCCATATCGGGCGGAAAGCTGGCCGCATGTGAGGCGGGCTCTGAACGGGCAGGAGTCAACCGTCTGGAACGTCATTCAGAAAGGCAACCGGCAATGGCAGGCGAAACCGACCGGCGATGTTTCTTGGCGCGAGGTGTTCTGGGAGCGGCTGGAATCGGCGCGGCATACGCGAGCATCGAGGAAAACACCCTGCTGGCGGCCATGGCCGACGGCTCGGCGCAGCCGAGCGAAGGGGAGGCGAAGGGCCCCCTGACCGACATCCCCCCCGGCAGCTTGCCGTGCGGCAAGATCGGCAACGTCTCGCTCAGCCGGCTGTTCATCGGCGGCAACCTGATCGGCGGATGGGCCCACAGCCGCGACTTGATGTACGCCTCGAAGCTGTTCACCTCGTACAACACCGAGGCGAAGGTCTTCGAGACCCTCGAACTGGCCCAAGCCTGCGGCATCAACACGATCCAGTTGGATCCGAAGTGCTGGCCCGTCGTCGTGAAGTACAACGAGAACCGCACGAACAAGCTCCAGGCCATGGTGTGCGTGCCGCTGATCGACGACAAGACCAAGATGAACGACGAGATCAAGCGCCAGATCGACCTGGGGGCCACCTTCGTGTACTCGCACGGCGGGGTGACCGACTCGCACATGATGCGCGGCGGGAGCATGGACGTGGTCGGGCAGATGCTCGACCTGATCAAGGCGCAGGGCGTGCCCGCCGGCGTCGGGGGCCACTCGCTCAACATGCCCATCGCTTGCGAGGAGCAGAATCTCGACCCCGACTTCTACGTGAAGACCTTCCACATCGACCGCTACTGGTCGGCCACGCCCAAGGAGCATCGGAAGGAGTACGACTGGATGCGGGGCGACGCTTCGGACCACAACGCGAACTTCGACGCCATGTGGTGCAACAATCCCGAGGAGACCGCCGCCTTCATGGAGAAGGTCAAGAAGCCGTGGGTGGCCTTCAAGGTCATGGCGGCCGGGGCGATCAATCCGCGCGTCGCGTTCTCGGCCGCCTATCGCAACGGTGCCGATTTCGTCATCGCCGGCATGTTCGATTTCCAGGTCGAGGCCGACGTGAAAATCGCCATCGAGAGCCTGTCCAAGTCCGCCCAGCGAAGCCGGCCCTGGTACGGCTAGGGTTCCCTCGGCCCCTCCATGACTTGCTCATCGGCCGAAGGGCCGTATAGCGCGGGGACCGGCACCTCGTTCAACCGCAGGTACACGCACAAGTGGGCGCGGTGATGGATGGCGTGGTTGAAAACAAAACCGCGCAGCACCGCTCCGCGGGGCATGGTGAAGACGTTTTCGCCCCCGTTCAACAGCGACCAAGGCTTCGCCA
>Ga0334883_1005474_pt1 | contig 11165 bp, 9 predicted proteins | sample GraSluR1_MG_6_FD_207230 | JGI IMG/M metagenome (GOLD analysis project Ga0334883, IMG submission 207230) | Sludge microbial communities from methane-producing bioreactor in Wageningen University, Netherlands - Granular Sludge_09_05-R1 | ecosystem: Engineered > Bioreactor > Anaerobic > Unclassified... | reverse complement strand
GAATTTTGTACTTCCCGAAGGTAAAAAGCAATTATGAATTGCAACGAAATAAGATACAACTCTATAGCAACCAGGTATTTGTAACAGACTCAGTGGAAGGCATTGTGCCTGATTTTCTCACCCTGCTGCATGGCGTAATCGACTCGCCCGACATCCCGCTCAATGTGAGCCGGTCGTTCCTGCAAAGCGATCAAAATGTGAAGAAAATCTCTGGTTATATCACCAAAAAGGTTGCCGATAAACTTGAAGAGCTCTTCAAAAAAGACAGGGAAGCTTTTGAGAAAAAATGGGACGATATCAAGATTTTCATCCAGTATGGAATGATTTCCGATCCTAAATTTTACGAAAGAGCCGAAAAATTTGTTTTGTTCAAAAATACCGATGGCAAATATTTCACTCCCGAAAAGTATAAAACGCATATTGAAACCCATCAAAAAGACAAAGATAAAAAGCTGATCTATCTGTATGCCAACAATATGGACGAGCAATTCAGCTATATCGAAGCTGCTAAAGAAAGAGGCTACGATGTGTTGTTGATGGACGGCATTTTAGACAGCCATTTCATCAACACCATGGAGCAAAAGCTTGCCGACAGCAGCTTTACCCGCGTGGATTCCAATACCATCGACAAGCTGATTGTGAAGGAAGAAGATGCGCTTCCTTCAAAACTCGACGACAAGCAGAAAGAAAGTCTTAAAACTGTTTTTGAGCAGCTGATCGACAAAAAAATGTTTGATATAAACTTTGAAAGCCGCAGCGAAACCGATTCACCGGTGGTTATCACCCAAAACGAATTTATGCGCCGCATGAAGGAGATGAATGCTGTTGGTGGCGGTGGCATGATGGGATTAGGCGATCTGCCCGATTCCTATTCACTGGTGGTAAATACAAACCATCCGCTCATCGCTTCACTGCCCGAAAAGGAAGAAGCCGAACAGCAAAAAACCATCAGTCAGCTTTACGATCTGGCACGCCTTTCGAAAAACCTGTTGAAAGGAAAAGCACTCAACGACTTCGTGAAAAGGAGTTTGGACATAATACAATAATAATATTTTAAGGATTGGCCGGGACAGAACCAAAATTCGAGTCCCGGCTATTCTTCAACTTTCCACTCATAAATATTACTAGCCAATACAGATCAATTTTCCGGTAAACTCATCCAGATACTAATGAACTGATCACCTTCGAACAGATAAATATTACCACGATAATTATCCTGTTTGGTTTTGATAGGAAGACTCATCAGTTCATTTTCAAAATATCGGGAGTATTTATAACTCAAACGGGTTTTATAATATTCTGTATCAATGGCAAATAAGGGAGCATCAACATTTTGATTCAGCGTAGATGCAAGGTTTGCATAACCATTCATCACTAAAAACAACCTATAATCGTGCTGGTTTGCATAGTGTAAATAATCAGCTAATGGTTTACAGCCAATTGCTGAACAGCCATTTGAGAAAAAGTAAACCAATGACTTTTCATGCTGCTTCAATTCTTCACGAAGATCTTTGGCATTAATCTCAAAAATGTATCCTGGTTTTATAGCTGAAAATCCCTCAAACGGAAGAATTTTTGCTTTCTCACTTTCATTTAGTTTGCCAAAATCGTTGGTAAGCCCCTGTACCACACATGAACTTAACCCAATGAGTAATAAAACAACAATTCCAATTGTTCTTTCCATATCTTTTTATCCAAAGATATAAACTTATAACATGTAGGGACTTAAACCTGTCTTTCTCCATTATCATAATGCGTGGTTCCAATGTGCCTCTCCACCCATTCATAGGTTTTTCGGCCAAGAATTATCGTATCGATTGTTGAGGTAAACTCCCCATAACCATAATCTTCTCCCTGCTTTTCGACAAGCTTTAAAAAGCTAAGATCATCACCTGATTTTGCAATGTAACCATCCAGACTTGCAACAATATATAGGATTAACTTTCTATTCATATGCTTTATATTTGATTTCACTGTTGTCCGGTAAAATTATAATGTCGTCTCGTAAGTACGGGACGACATTAATACAACGATTGAGTATTTTTATTTGAATTTTACCGAACAACAATGATTTGATTTATAAACAGCATTAAATCCATATTATTATCAGTACTGACAAATTTCAAATAGTTGTATTAACACGTTATCAATCAGTTACCTTCTGATGATAAAGGTGTAGGTGATCGTTCCTTTTTGAAGGTCTGCTGCAGTGGGATCCTCGCTAAAAGTTGATTTTAAGGCTGCCCTTACCGCAATTGACCTCAAATTCGGATCGATAATGGTGGTGCCTTTTGCACTCACAAGAGCACGTTTGACAATACCCTGCTTGTCAACCCAGATGTCAACCACCACATCGCCCTGTTCTTTAAACTGTTCGGTAGGTTTCTCGAGGTATTTAGCACCTCTTCCACCTAAACTGTAGGCGGGACCATCGCCCTTACCGCCCTGGCCATCATAGCGCTTCACATCACGCAAGCCATCCGGCCTTCCCTGATCGCCAGGCTGACCTGTTATACCTTCTGATTGTGGCGATTGTCCTGCTGCACCTTTAAAAAGAGCGCGTTCGTTCACCACAGGTTTAGGTTCTTCCTTTACCGGCTCGGGTTCTTCCTGAGGCTGGGTTTCGGGCTCCGGCTCAACGACTTCTTCCTCTTGTATAATTTCCTCCGGCTTCTCCTCCTGCACAATCTCTTCTATCTGTGGAACTTCTTCATTTTCGGCTGTCACGATTTCCTCTTCCACAAGCTCCTCCACTACATTCTGGGCTGGAGGAGGTGCAACGGGTGCGGCTTCCTGAACAAATTCGTCAGGCTGCACCAAGCCCATTCCCTGATCATAAAAACCCAGATCTACTTCTACTCCTTCCTCGCCAGGTAAGGGCAGTGGGGTGGTGAGTGCCATAAAAATCAAGGCGATCAAAAGCAGTGAGTGGAAAACGATTGTCCCAATCAATGCCCTTCTCCGATCCCTATCTTTTATTATTTTCATTGTTTTGCCGAAGTTGCAAGTATTACTTTATGTTTTTGCCCCGATTTTTGATTGATCTCGTTTACAGCATCAATCACATTAACCACATATTGCACAGCCACGGTTTTATCTGACCTCAAAACCACTGTTGCTTCCTGCTGCCCGCCAATACCAGCTACTAGCCTGCGTTCCAGATCATCAGCATTCACACGGCTTTCGCCAACAAAATACTGGTTATTATTGTCGATATACACTGTTACTGTTTGTTTGGCCATCGTCTTGCTTTTGCTTGAAGGCAATAACAGCTTAATGGCGTTGGGAGCTACCAGGGTAGAAGTAAGCATAAAAAAAATCAACAGCAAAAACACCAGGTCCGACATAGATGCCGTACTGAAATTTACATTGCGTTTATTTCTGGTTTGAATTGCCATAATTGTATTTTTTAGCGTGCTGGTTCGTGCAATACATCCATAAACTCCGTTGCGCGAGCCTCGAGCAGGTAAACCACCTTTTCGATACGCGACACCAGCACATTGTAAAATATATACGCCAAAATCCCAACGATCAAACCGCCGATGGTTGTGATCATCGCCTGATAGATGCCCGAAGATAACAGGGCGATATCAATATTATTGCCAGCCATCGACATATCATAAAAAGCCCTTACCATGCCAATCACTGTACCCAAAAAACCAAGCATAGGTGCAGCTCCGGCAATAGTTGCCAGTCCGGCTACACCCTTTTCGAGCTTGCTAACCTCCAGTTTACCAACATTTTCGATAGCTGCATTGATATCATTCAGAGGCTTGCCAATACGCGAGAGTCCTTTCTCAATCATGCGTGCAATAGGTGTTTGATTGTTCTTGCAAAGTGCGACAGCGGCATCCAGCTTTCCGGCATGAATAAACTCACGAATGTTATTCATAAAATGCTTGTCACTTCCGGATGCTCTGGTAATAACAAGGTATCGTTCGATAAAAATATACACTGCGATAATCGAAAAAACCCCCAGCACGGCCATAATCCATCCGCCTTTAATAGCCAGATCAAGAACGGAAAGCTTCAGTTCACCTTGTTGTGCTTCGAGGGCTGCTCCACCCAAATCGTTAGCAGCTGACTTTACCTGCAATAAAAAAGCTGTTAGCATAAGTTTAATTTTATTGTAAAAGTATTTTTTATTTCTCTCATGTCATCAATCGTCAGGCTTCAGTTTTCAACCTTGTATTGTTTACATAACTGATTTTTGCCGGCTTTAGTATATTTTGTTCCCCAAAGCCGGATACCAAATATTACCACTACTGCTGTCGGAATCAGCTCCCGTAACTGAGGCCAGCACATTAACCTCTCCTCTGATCTTCAATACACCCAACAATGCAAACACCAGTGCTTCCTTAAAGTCCACCAGCCTTTGATCGGGTACGATAATTTCAGCTTTGCTCAACTGCCGAAGTTGATCTACCAGATAAGTGTTGAATGTCCCTCCTCCGCTGAGCAACACCGTTTTTACTTGCAGGCTTTTAAGTTCAGCACTTATGCGGCTAACAAGATGCTGAACATAAGTATGAGCAAGGTCAGCGGGCCGATAAGCCTGTTTTGTTAAAAGAGGCAGTTGCTGGTTTTCAAAAAACTCTCTACCTAATGATTTGGGTGCTAGTTGATTAAAATAGGCTGATGCTTCCAATTCATCGTAAAGCTCTGTAATCAAATTACCAGAGGCAGCCATTTTCCCGTCAAAATCCATTTCCCGGCCATCAAGTGTAGCGATATAATTGAGTGCCTGATTGGCGATACAAATGTCGTAAGCCAGGCGGTTCCCCTTTCGCTCAACAGAAAGATTCGCTATTCCACCAATATTCAAACAACAATCGTAATCAGAAAACAGCAACTGATCACCAATAGGCACCAAGGGAGCACCTTGTCCGCCTTTTGCCACATCTTCGCTTCTGAAATCGTTGATCACCATGAAGCCACAGCGATCTGCAAGAGCTTGTCCGTTTCCTATTTGCAGGGTGAAAGCAGCTTCAGGCTGGTGAAAAAGCGTATGACCGTGTGAAGAGATGAAATCCGGTTTTAACTGATGTTTACTGACAAAATTCGCGACCGTATCACCCAAAAAATCCCCATAGTCTTTGTCGATCCGTGCTATCGTGGCTTCATCCGCATGATAAGCCTCCCTGAGCCTGTTCTTCCATTCATCTGTATAAGGAACAAACTGTGTGGTTTTAAACGCATACTGCCATGAATTGGAATCCCGAATAAACTCAACCGCTACCATATCAATGCCATCCAATGATGAGCCAGACATCAGACCGATAACTAAATAATTATTTTTCATCTTTATAAGAATGGTAAAAGCTTCTCGAGTCGAATGCCTCTTGAGCCTTTGATCAGTATCTCATAGCCAGTGGGAGCATCTTCCTTGAACAGGCTGATCAATTCCTCCACTTTATTTACATGGATCCAATCGTTGCCAGCGTAAACCTTTGCAAACTCGAGCCCTACCAACACTACATTTCTGAAATCCAGATCAATCACCAGCTTCAAAATGTTGGCGTGTTCGGCTTCACTGGCATCACCCAGCTCGAGCATATCGCCCAATATAAGCATGGCGCGTTGCCCGCATCGTTTCGAAAAATTGATCAGAGCGGCTTCCATGCTGGTGGGATTGGCATTGTAGGCATCCATCAAAAGCTGATTTCGTTCTGTTTCAATGATTTGCGAACGATGATTTGCAGGCAGGTAATTTTCAATCGCCTCCACAATTGCATGAGTATCCACCTCAAAGTAGTTGCCAACAGCCACTGCTGCCATGATATTCTCAAAATTATACTGCCCTGTAATCTGCGTATGTATTATTGCTTGCCGCGAATGATATTCGCACACCAGGCTAAGAAATGGGTCATCGGCAACAAGCTCACCATACACCTCGGCTTTGTTATTTTGTCCGTAAGTGAAACGATCCAAATTAACAGACAGCCGATCAAGTAATTCATTGTCAATATTTACGAATACCTTGCCCCCATGATCGTCAAGATAAGCAAAGAGCTCACTTTTGGCATTGATCACCCCTGTAAAGCCACCAAAACCTTCCAGATGCGCCTTTCCAATATTGGTAATCAACCCAAAATCAGGCATTGCCAATCGCGAAAGTGCTGCAATCTCACCCTGATGATTTGCTCCCATCTCGATAACAGCCAGCTCCGTATCCGGCTTAAGCTGAAGCAATGTAAGCGGAACACCAATATGATTATTCAGATTTCCCCTGGTATAGAGTACTTCGTATTTTTTCGACAGCACAGCTGCAATAAGCTCTTTGGTTGTGGTTTTTCCATTTGAACCAGTGATGCCGATCACTTTGGCAGGCATGGCTTTGCGATGCATCCTGGCCAGCTGCTGAAGTGCCCGAAGTGTATCATCTACCACCCAAACCTGCGGATGCTCAGAAAATTCGGTGCGATCAGACACAGCAGCAGCAGCACCGTTTTCAATTGCCTGAAGCACAAATTGATTGCCATCAAAATTATCGCCTCTGAGTGCAAAAAATATCGCGTCTTTCTCCAGGTTTCGGCTATCGGTGCTTACTTTACGGTGTTTCAAAAAAAGTGAATACAGTGATTCGGGTGTTTTCATTGATTTGCTTTAAAAAGTAAAGACAAAAATACCGGTTTTAGTTTTCAAAAGTCCAAACCCAAACTAATATCACTAAAAAAGCCCCATCATCTGACGGGGCTTTTGGTTTTATTTTCGGTTAGCTTTATCGGTTTACCAGAGAGCTGCCCACTTTATTCATGGCACAGCGGAATCCGATAGAGCTGGCTGATTCGTCTTCGTTCAGGAAACGGCGGGTGCCGGGGCTCAGATAATAGGGGCCGTCAGCCCAGGAACCACCTTTATACACGCGTGCTTTATCCGAAACTAGAGAAGTTACACCATACTCATACATCTGGTCTGTCATTTCTTTCTGATTTTCGGGAGGTGTACTCCAGTCATCCTGAATGGAAGACATAAAATCGCCATCGCCATAGTTGACATTGTAACCCCGACGGTAGTTTTTGCGGTTAGCAGCTTCTTCGGGAGAAACTTCAACATATACCATCCGTCCGAGAGAGTCTTTTTCGGCCAAAAAGCCGTCAGCATCCCGTTTTTTATTCATAAAGATGTTTCCTCTGAAAGGATTATAGTCTGCAACATCCTCAAATGACAGCGGGCGATACACATCGAGCACCCATTCCGAAACATTGCCTCCCATATTATACAAGCCATAATCGTTGGGCCAGTAGGAGCCCACAGGAGCAGGCAAATCGGCACCATCATTCAAACTTCCGGCAACACCCATATAATCGCCTCTTCCGCGTTTGAAATTGGCTACGAAGCTCCCGTAAAATTTACTGTCGTCTGTTCTGAGGCCGTCACCATTCCAGGGATATACTCGTCTTTCGACAATACGTTCCTGCATAGTATTTCCTACCAGACCCAAGGCAGCATATTCCCATTCGGCTTCGGTGGGAAGCCTGTATTTTGGCAGCAGCAAGCCATCTTCAAAGCGAACATTTCGCACGCCTGTCCCGCTGGGGTCAAGGTCTTCCTTGCCATCTTTCACCAAACCTTCGTATTGGCCAGCCAGATAGGCTTCGGAGTTGAAATTATTTTCATTTTTTTGGTCGGGGTCAAACTCGAGCACACCGGCTTTGATGAGCAGCATTTCGTTCACCCGGTCAGTACGCCAGTTGGCATAATCATTAGCTTGCAGCCAGGTGACGCCAACAACAGGATAATCGTGATAGGAAGGATGACGGAAATATACCTCAACCAATGGTTCGTTGTACGACAATCTGTTGCGCCACACCAGCGTGTCGGGCAAAGCGCGCTGCACGACAAGTGGGAAGTCCTGGCCGTAAACCCTGTTTAACCAATAAATATACTCCAGATAATCCAGGTTACTCACCTCGGTTTGGTCCATATAAAAACTTGAAACCGTAACCTGGCGCGGAAGGTTGTTCCATTCATACAAAACATCTTCCTGAGTGGCACCCATCATAAATGTACCCCCTTCGATGGCAATAAGCCCTGGACCTGTAATCTGTTCCTTAGACTCTGCTACTTCAAAACCTCCCATCTGCGGATCGTTGTAATTCCATCCTGTTGTCCGGGAAGTTTCTTTCTGACATGATGAGGCCATGATAAGCAGGGCTCCAAAGGCAAATAATGAACTAAATTTTGCTTTTCTGAACATGTGAAACTTATTTTTCTTTTTATATGAACGTGTTATTAACTAAAAACCTGGTGCATTTATTGTTCTGATCATGCGTTTTTTCGGCGATTTTAAGATACAAAAATCCCATGCCAGCGAAATTTCGTGTGCTCCTCCTGTATTGGCACCAATTTGCGAAAGTGTGAAATCGTAGCTGTAGCCAATCCTGAAGTTGTTGTAATTAATACCCACCAGCAGCATGGCTGCATCAACATTTTCAAAGGCATGTCTGAACCAACCACCAAAAACAAAAGGATACATATTAACATATACCCCGGCATTCACCTGGCTGAAGATTCCCTGGTTAACAAACATCACATTAGGCTGCACGGTGATATCACTGTAATCATAATTTCCAAAACCTCCCTGTGAGAGGTTGATCACTGCTCCTGCGTGAACGGTAAGTTTAAGATCAAGTGGAATGGATTCTGTTTCGTAAAATCCCAGCTGTGGCTGAGTGAGATGGTCAGCAGCAACACCTGCAAAAAAAGCATCCTCGTAGCCAAACAAAAGGCCGGCACCAAAATCAACAGCTGAAACCTTATTGTTGTCGGGTTTTGTCTCAAGACTTTGATCATGTATTATCCCGTTCGCAACATCAATTTGATCTGCAAAAATAAGCTTTTCCCAGGCTAGTTTCTCCTGATAATAAGCACCACGCACTCCAAAGCTTAGGTTAGTGCTCGAAGTAAGCCTGAGCTGATAAGAATAATAGGCATTGATGGCGGTGCGGTTGTAGGCTCCGTCACCCTGCTGGTCGTTCATGAACATCAAGCCATAACCGCTATTGATCGCAGCCAGGCTTTGATCATAAGCCAAACTGTAGGTAACATAGGCATTTGAAACGGCCGGCCATTGATTGCGATAGTTTAAATTCAACCTTCCGCATTCGGTATTCCCTGCAAAGGCTGGATTTAAATACATTGGATTGGCATAGAACTGCGAAAAAGCCGCATCTTGTGCTGTGGCATAAAAACCTGAAAAACAGGCAATCCAAACGAATAAAATTACTCTCCTTAGTTGCAAGCGATTCTGTTATTGATAGAATTTTCGAGGCACAATGTTACAACGTTTTTCTGAAACATCAAGCATTTAATCAACAAAAAGAGCCCATTACAATAAATTATCCTACTCTGCGTTCAACAATGTAAACATCCGGCATGTCCAGATTTTCAACACAGGCCGCAATTTTTTTCACCCTTTTACGTTTCAGAAAAAACTAGTAAATGAATTTCAGGCTCCCTAAAAAAAACATCCAAATGATAAAAATTGCCAATGTCTGTGCAGTTTTATTGTTTTTCAGCACTTCAATTCTGGCACAGATCACCGAGAAAATACCTGTAAACATACGATGGAATCAACCTGACACCTTGTTTTTTGATGGTTACGACAAAAATACCAGGTTGCATTTTGAGGGTGCTGTTTATGAAGATATGCTCTCTGATATACCTTATTTTGTGAACACCTTCCCTGTTTTTGATGATCAATTGGAAGCTGAAGTTCAAATCACCAACGAAATTGTTGAGGATCTTCCAACAACAGAAGAAAAGCTGATCGACAAATCCGGATTGACCGACCAATTTACAGTTCAATCCAACCTATTAATCTCAAGAGAAATACCTTATCTGCAATTAAAACTGAATCCTTTACGACTTCATAAGGGCAAAATTGAACGGCTTGTCTCAGCTGAATTAGATATAAATTTCATATATAACACCGGGCAGATTGACCGAAACGCAAATCAATCCGGTTTTGCTGCTTCTTCCGTTCTGGCAAGCGGCAACTGGTATAAAATCAAAGTTCCAAAAACCGGGGTTTATCAGCTTACTATAGCCGATCTGCAGGCTATCGGAATCGATATTTCCGGTACCGATCCACGAAACCTGAGGATATACAGTAACGGAGGGGGCGTTTTACCGGAAAACAATCAGGCTTTCAGACATGATGATCTGGTGGAAAATCCTATCCTGGTTGTAGGCGAAGAAGATGGGGTGTTTAATGATACTGATTATGTTTTGTTTTTTGCTTCCGGGCCCTTGAGCTGGTCTTACGATCCGGATGATAAAATTTACTTAAGAAACAATAATCCCTATGACGATTTCAGCTATCTTTTTCTCACCACAGATTTAGGAAGAGGAAAACGAATTCAGGCAGCGGCCAGTCCTTCAGGTGCTGTTAGCAAGGTAATTACTGACTTTCCGGATTACCAGCTTCATGAGATTGATGAGTACAACCTCACCAATACGGGTCGCACCTGGTATGGTGATTTGTTTGATGTAAATCTTAGCAAAACCTTCTCCTTTAATTTTCCTGATCTGATAAGCACAAAGCCTGCACACCTTCAGCTGGAAGTGGCCGGCAGGGTACTTCAAGGCAGCGCAAATTTTGGCGTTTATATAAATAACGACCTCAAACGAACCTTAAACATCTCCAACACTTCAGCAACCGGATACGATTTTGCCCGCACCAATCAAACTGCATTCAATTTCGACCCTGTCGGCAGCAATATCGAAGTAAAACTGACCTTTAACAGAAGTGTTAATTCAGCGCGTGGATGGCTCGATTACATCACAGTAAATGCCTGGAGGTCGCTCCGTTTCAATGGAACCCAATTTGAATTTCGCAATCCGGAAATCTTTAATGCCGGAACTGTGCACGAATATCAGATTGCCAATGCCGACAACGGGCTGATGGTATGGGATATCACTGATCCGGTTGATGTGAAACGGATCAATGGCACCAGTAATAATGGCCGCTACACCTTTAAAACAGAAGCTAACAAAGCCAGAAGCTTTTTAGCCTTCAACGGTTCTGACTATATGAAAGCAGAATTTGTTGAAATGGTTGAAAATCAAAATCTTCATGCCTTAAGAGATGTTGAATACCTCATCATCACGCATCCCGACTTTTTAGACCAGGCCAACCGGCTGGCTGAGATACACCGTGA
>Ga0334883_1005469_pt1 | contig 11171 bp, 7 predicted proteins | sample GraSluR1_MG_6_FD_207230 | JGI IMG/M metagenome (GOLD analysis project Ga0334883, IMG submission 207230) | Sludge microbial communities from methane-producing bioreactor in Wageningen University, Netherlands - Granular Sludge_09_05-R1 | ecosystem: Engineered > Bioreactor > Anaerobic > Unclassified... | reverse complement strand
GCCGCCCTACAACGGCCACGGCCAACGACAGCGGCGGCGGCGCACAGGTCGCCGCCCTACAACGGCCACGGCCAACGACAGCGGCGGCGCACAGGTCGCCGCCCTACAACGGCCAACGACAACGGCGGCGGCCCAGCCGGGGCACGGGCAGGACGGACGTTCAGACGGGAGGCGACGGAAGTGGCAGACATCAATGTGGGGATCGTCGGAGCGGGCTTCATGGCCCAGTCGGCGCACATCCTGTGCTTCCAGCGGGCACAGGGCGCCCGGGTCTCGGCGCTGGCCTCATCCCGCGTGGAGCTGGGCCGGCAGGTGGCCGACCGCTTCGGCATCGGCACACGCTACAAGACCCACCATGAACTGGCCGCCGATCCCGCCGTGGATCTGGCCGTGGTGCTCCAGCCCCCGGAGTACAACGCCCAGACCTGCATCGACCTGCTCCGGGCGGGCAAACACGTGTTGTGCGAAAAGCCGGTGTGCCTCAGCCTCGAGGAGGCCCGACGCATGCAGAGGGCCGCCGAGGAGAGCGGCCGTCTGCTGATGGTGGGGTTCATGAAGCGCTTCGACGCCGGAGTCCAGGCGGCCAGGGCCGTCACGGAGCGCTGGCTGGCCTCGGGCGAGGCGGGACAGTTGCTCTGCGGCGGGGTTCGGTCGCTCATCGGCGGCGATTGGCTGGCCAACATCGGCGGGCTGTTCCCCGTGCTCAAGACCGAGGAGCCCAGCGGCGAGAAGCCCCGGGGCGCCGGGCCCGACTGGCTGGCGGAGCCGTACGGTGCCGAGCCCCTGGGCTTCGGCAGCGCGTACTACTTCTTCAACCACGTCCACAGCCACGACATGGACCTGCTCAACTACTTCCTGGGCCAGGAGTTCGAGGTCCGGTTTGCATCGTGGGAGAGTGCGGCGAAGCTGGCCGTGCTGTCCTATGACGGCAGGCCGGTGACACTCACCGTCGGTGGCCCGATGCCCAACAACCGCTGGGATGAGACGCTGTGGCTCTGCTTCGAGCACGGCCGGGTTGAGGTTCAGCTCCCGCCACCGATGCTTGTCAACAGCCCGGCGCAGGTGACTGTCTACTACATGGGGGAGCGTCAGGAGTTGTGCGACGTCCGGGCGCCCTATAGCTGGTCGTTTCTGCGCCAGGCGCAAAACGCGGTGGATGGTGTGGCCGGCCGGGCCGAGCCGATCTGCACCATCGACGACGGGGTGGCCCAACTGCGCATGACCGAGGCCGTGTTCCGGTGGCTGTCTGACAGAGCCTGAGCGCCTCATCACCCCCCGGGCCGATCTGTCTCACCTCGCCCGTGGTGTTTGCCATGGGCGAGGTGTTCCTCAGCCGCCGGTCCGCGCCGCTCAGCACTCCTCCGCCTTGGCCTTGATCGCCGCCAGCATGGCCTCGGTGTTGTCCTGCATCTTCTTCTTCACAATCCCCTGGATGAGCGCCCCCAACAGGGGCACGTTGAACTCGTAGTCGATCTGCAACTTGGCCAGCGTCGCCCCTGCGGTGGTGGGGGTAAACTCCCACGTTCCCTCATACCTGGTGAAGTCCCCTTCGGTCTGTTGCCAGGTGCAGGTCTTGGCCGCATCGTCCCAGTGGTCTTCCTCCACCCAGGCGATCTTGCGCCCGAACTCCCGGATGATGCTGGACCAGCGGCTGATCTGGCGCTCCGGGGTCTGCTCGAGGATCTCCACACTCTCCACGTCCTCCATGAACTCGGGGAAGCGCTCGATGTCGCGAGCGATGGCATAGACCTTGTCGACGTCGGCGTCAATGGTGATCTCTGAGGTGACCGTTGGCATCGGTTCTGTCCCTTTCAGTGGTCTGCTTGCGCGACTCCGAGCACCGCGGCGAAGTCCGGGTCAGGGCTCCGGAGGCAAGATACGCTTGATGCGGCGCTGTATCTGCGCTCTGGGCGCCATGAACTCGCGACCGCACCCCAGACACCTGAGCTTCAGGTCGGCCCCCAGTCTGACGAGCTCCCAACGGTTGGCCCCGCAGGGATGGGCCTTCTTGAGCTCAACTATGTCTCCCAGTTTCAGGCGAATCGGCGGGTCCATGGGTGGCGGCAAAGACCTCCTGCGCCGGGCGTAGCGGGATGGTGAAACCAAACGTCGTCCCCTTCTGGCGGGGGGTGGCCCAGATTCGGCCGCCATGGGCCTCCACCAGGTGTCGAGACAGGTACAGTCCGATACCCGTGCCGCGCACCCGCTCCCGTGCCTCCCCTGTCCTGCGGAACTGCTGGAACAGATTGGGTATCTCGTCCGGGCTGATCCCGACACCCTCATCGCTGACCTCAAACCGCATGTGGTCGTCCTCGGCCCGCGCCGACAGGCGTACCTCACCCCCGTCCGGCGAGTACTTCACCGCATTGTTCAGGAGGTTGGCCAACACCTGCTCGAGCTTCCCGCGGTCCGCCACAAACGGCGCCAGTTCCGCCGGCACATCCACCGCGAACCTGTGGTCTCCCGCCGAGACCTCCTGCAGTTCCACCAGCCCCTGCAGCCACGCGCCGGGCTGCTGTATACTCTCGTAGTGCATCTCCAGCCCCACGCCGGACTGCAGACGCGTCACATCCAGGAAGTCCTTGACCAGCCACAGCATTCTGCCGGCCGCGTGGCTCAGGTGGCGCGAGGTGGTGGCCACCTCCGATCCCGCCTCCACGCCCCGCTGGATGGTCTGGGCGAAGGCAAGGATCGAGGACAGAGGGCTCTGCAGCTCATGGGACACAAAGGAGACGATGTCCGTCTTCATCCGGTCCAGCTCTTTGAGCCGCGTGATGTCCGTGAGCAGACAGAGTCTTCCGGAGTCCCCGCCGGTCTCGTCGAGCATCGTGACAAAGGCCCGGAGGATGAGATGGCCCGGGTCGCCGGGTCGCCCGACCTCGATCTCCTCCGACAGCCGGCCCCCCGACCGCGCGAGCGGCTCGGTCAGCAGCGTCGAGAGCCGGGGGTGCGTGACCACGGCCAGGATCGGCTCACCCACGAGCCGCTTGCCCTGCAGCCCCAGCATCCGGACGGCCGCCGGGTTGAGCGTGACCAGACGATCATGGGAGTCGGTGGCGATCACCCCCGCGTCCATCTCGGCCACCAGGGTCTCGAGCTTGCTCTTCTGTGCCGCCAGGTCCCGGTTCACGGTCACCAGGTCCATCGTGGCCGCCTCCACCGCCTGCTGCAGCTCCGAGTACACCCGGGAGCTCTCCAGGAACAAGGCGGCCTGGTGGGCGATGACGCTGAGCAGCGATTGATCGTAGGCGGTGAAGGGACCCGTGGTCTTGTTCATCGCCTCGATGACGCCGATCACCTCGCCGTGCAGCCTCATCGGCACACAGAGCAACGACTCTGCCGGGTAGTCCAGGGCCTCGGCGATGTCCCGGGCCTGACGCGGATCGCTGCGGGCCTCCTGCACGATGAGCGGCTCGCCGCTGAGGGCCACCTGCCCCGCTACGCCCTGCCCTAGCTCGAGGGCGAAAGACTTCACCGCCTCGCCCTTCTCCCCGGAGGCCACCTCGAAAGTCAGCCGCCGGCGGCGCTCGTCCAGCAGCAGGATCGACACGGCGGGCACGCTGAGCTCCCGCTCCACCCAGCGCACGATCTCGGACAGCAACTGATCGCGGTCGGTGCTGGAGGCGATGATGTCGCCGATGCCGTCCATGGCCTGAAGCCGCGAGTTCAGGCGGGTCTCGGCGTGTGCCCGCTCGTTCTCGGCGATGACCCCGGCCTGCGTGGACAGGGCGCCGCCCGCCAGTCCGACACCCAGTAGCAGCATCCCGGCAGGGAGCCACAGCCCTCGGGCGAAGCAGACCATCACCACCACCAGGGCCGCGGCGAAGCACAGGACACTCACGGCGACGCAGCGGGCCGGCCGCAGCCCCGGCAGGGCCCAGCCCAGCGCCAGCACGGCCACGAGCACGCCGGAGAAGGGCACCCAGGGCGCCGGAACCCGCAGCCAATCGCCGCGCAGGAGATTGCTGATGACGGTGGCCTGGACCTCTACCCCGGGCATCATCGGGTGCACGGGAGTGGCCCAGAAGCTCCCGGCGCCGACCGCCGTCGGACCGACGATCACCACCTTGCCGCCCAGGGCCTCCCGGAGCTTGTCGGGGCTCAGCGACGGCAGGTCGGAGGCGGCCACACAGGGGAAATGGCCGGGGCCGCCGGCGTAGTTCAGTGGCATCTCGCCTGAGCCGGACACCTCGTAGCGGCTCTCCCCCAGGCCCACAAACCCCCTGCCCAGACGCGCGCCACCCGGCGGCAGACCGCGATAGACCCGCACGGCCTCCAGGGCGAGACTGGGCCACAGGTGCCCGCCGGCGGGTGACAGCAGAGGGCCAAAGCGCACCGCGCCGTCGGCGTCGGGGTATACGTTGATGTGCCCGAAGCCGGCGGCACCGCCCCCCACCGCCTCCGGCCACAGCACGCCGCTCCCGCGCAGACCGACAGGGACCACCGGCCTGCCCGCATCGGGCAGGCTCTGCGCGGCGAAGGCCGCCGGAGGCCCCTCGCGCCCCGCAACCAGCCTGTCCAGCACCGTCGGGAGCACCACATTGCCGCACCGGCGGACACTCTCGTCCAGCGCGGCGGCCTGCTCGCTACTCCACTCGCCGCCGCCGGCGGCCATCAGCGCCAGTACGTCCAGAGCAATGACGCCTGCCCGGCCGGCTCTGAGCGTCTCCAGCAGGGGGGGCCAGAACTCAGGAGCGGGCGGCCAGACGGCCGCCGTCTCCCGCCGCCCGTCATCCGCCGCGACGATCGTCACTGCCGGGTCCGTTCGCAGCGGACCCCGCACCTTGTAGCATAGCGCCAGCAACTGGTGGTCCACGTTGTCCAGCCACCCCGACCGGTACGCCCCCTGGGAGAGGACGAAGGCCGTCACGGCAAGCAGCAGCCCGGTGCGCCGGCGGGCCAACATCGCGAACCACCTGTGCCCGTGAGTCAGCGGTGTAGCTCGAAAGTGTATGCGCTTTGTCCGGAGCGGTCAAGCTGAGGGCTGCGGGACACAGGCCGGGCATGGAACCATTCCTCTCCCGGCGTGGTTTGCAGCGTACTGTCTGCCCCAAGTCCGCGCACGGAGGTGTCTGGCCCATGAAGCGTCTGCGCCTGGGTATCGCCGGGCTCGCGGTGCTCGCCGGCGTCGGTGTTGCTCTGTGGTGGCTCTCCCGCCCCGACCTCAACGATGAGGAGCAGATCACCAACACGATCATCGAGATCAAGCGCGCCGTGGAGACCAAGGATGCCGGTAGGGTACTGAAGTACATCGACCACGACTACGACGACGGCTTCTACAAGCGGAAGGACCTGACGCAGTTGCTCGTCGGCGGATTCCGCACCCCCGAGGAGTTCCGGGTGGAGGTTCGCCCGCCGGAGGTGATCGTCTCGGGCAGGGAGGCGGAGGCCAGGCTCCAGGCCGTGTTCTCCTGGGGCGCGCTGGGGGCCGACGATCGGCGGCTCCCTCTGAGCATCGTGGCACACCTGAGGAAGACGGGAGGCACCTGGAAGGTGGTGAAGGCCGCGGGCTGGGAGCCCGCGATGGCGGGAGGGCAATGAAGGGCGGCGGAACCCGGGCCCGAGGCCGCGCCCGCCACCGAGGATCATGCCGGGGCGGTGGCGAACAAGACCCGCAGTCCACACCCGGTGGCGTTACCCTCTCCCACGTCCCGGGGCGATCCGGAGGTAGACGCATGCTCAGATCAGCAGCGTTGCTTATGCTTGGCCTTGCCGTCTGGGGCCACTGCCAGGACACACCGACCGTTGTGGCGGTCGCCACCGACGGACCCGTGCGGATCGACGGCGACCTGTCCGATCCCACGTGGCAGGCCGGGGAGTTCTACACCGGCTTCTCCATGCTGGACAAGCCCGAGCAGGCCGCCACGCACCAGACCCGCTTCAAGGTGGCCTTCGATCGGGCCGCCGTGTACATCGGCGCCGTCCTGGACGAGCCGGCCATCGGGCAGCTCCGCGCGGGAGTCACCGAACGGGACGGTCACGTCTACAGCGACGACTGTCTGGAGGTGATGCTCGATCCCACCGGCGAGCGCGTGGAGTACTATCACTTCATCGTCAACCCCCGGGGCACCATCTACGACGCCCAGATGCGGCAGGGCGGTCACGTGCGCAGCTACGAGTGGAACTGCGAGGTGCAGGTTGCCGCGGCGGTCGGCGAGGATTCCTGGACGGTAGAGATGCGGATCCCGGTGGTCGAGCTGGGCCTGACGGCCGCCTCGAAGGGTAACTGGGCACTGAACGTGACCCGCGAGCGCCAGGCCGACGGGGAGGAGCTGTCCTCCTTCGTGCCCATCACCGGGGGCTTCCACCAGCCAACGCTGTACGCAAGCCTGGAGCTGCCCGGCGCCGACTTCTCCAGGTACCTGTGGGAGGTCAAGGCACCCTACGAGGTGCGCGTCGAGCCCGCCGCCGAGGGCGGACTAACCTATCGCGCCAAGACCCATCTGACCAACTTCGGCTCGGCGTTCAGCTTCATCCAACTGCGGGGTACGCTGGAAGGTGCCGGCGGCGAGTGGGTCCCGGACGGTCTCGACGCCGGACAGGGGCGGGAGTATGAGTTCGCCGTCCCCGTGCAGCAGCAGGGGCCCCAGACCCTGCAGCTTCAGCTCGCCGACCGCACGGCTCCCGATGACCTGCTGGCGCTGCGCAGCTTCATCGTCGACATCTCCTACACACCGATTGCCATCGACATCCTTCGCCCCTGGTACCGCGACAGCATCTACGCCACCGAGAACCTGCCCGGCGTGGTGGCGGACGTCGTGCTGAGCGTGCCGGAGCGCGAGCTGGGCGAGCTTTCGCTGCGGGCGGAGCTGCGTGACGCCGCCGGAGGCGTGGTGGGTGACCACAGCGCCGCCGCGGCCCGGCAGCAGCAGATCGAGATCCCCCTGCCCGCCGAGATGGCCGTGGGCGACTATACCCTCAGCGTGGCCCTCGTGCGCGGCGAGCAGGAGGCCTATCGCGCCGAGAAGACCATCCGCAAGCTGCCCGCGGTGGAGCACGAATGGCGGCTTTCCGAAAGCAATGTCCTGCTCCACAACGGCGAGCCCGTCCTGCCCTTCGGCTGGTTCAGCATTCCGGCCCGGGCCATGGCCGCGCCGGGCCACGCGTACCAGCTCATGCAGGCCTACAGCAGCTACTACTTCCCGGTAGAGAAGGTACGCGCCGACCTGGACGAGATCGTCGCCGCGGGCAGCCACGTCACCATCTACCCGTACCAGTCCCCCGCAATGGTGGAGACCCCGGCCTGGGCCAGGCCGCTCACGGAGGAGGAGGCCGAGGGCCTGCGGGCGCGGGTGGCGGCCCTCAAGGACCACGCGGGCGTCTTCGCCTGGTACATGGCCGATGAGCCCGAGCTGCGGCCCGCGCTGGTTGAGCGGTGCCGACAACTGCGCGAGGTGGTGGCGCAGGAGGACCCCTTCCACCCGACGATCATGCTCAACGACACCATCGCCGGGGTCTACAAGTACATCGACGGCGGCGACATCACCATGCCGGACCCCTATCCGTGCTTCATCAAGGGCGGCCTGGCGGCCCAGCCCATCGAGAAGACCAGCGAGTTCATCAAGGCCTGCCGGGAAGCGAGCCGCGGCCGCAGGGGCATCTGGGCCACTCCCCAGGCCTTCAACTACGGCGACTACGGCCGCAAGAACCAGCGCGGCCCCACCCTCACCGAGCTGCGCAACCAGCTCTACCAGGCCGTGATCTACGGGGCCAAAGGCTTCCTGTGGTACACCCACTCGCAGGTGAGCAACTACCCTGACCTGTGGGTCGGGATGCCCTGGCTCTCCTTCGAGGTCGCCGACCTCAAGTCCGCCATCCTCGCCGACCCGGCGGACGAGGTGGAAATCGCCGTCGAGGCCGAAAGGCCCGAGCACGTCCACGTCTCCCCGCGACAGGTGGACGGGAACCTGTACCTCTTCGTGGTCAACACCTCCACCGAGCCGCAGGAGGTCAAGCTCACCCTCGACCCCGCGCCGGGCCTGCGCTCCTTGTACGTGGTCTCCGAGCAGCGGAACGTGCCGCTGACAGATGGCGCACAGATCATCGATACCTTCGACACCTATGAGACCCACATCTACACCACCGATGCCGAGGTGGGCGGCCGAACGAACATCGCCGAGGCGGCGCAGCAGATCCGCAGGGACGTCGCCGCGCTCAAGAAGCCCGGGAACCTGGCCTACGAGGACAGCGGCGCCGAGGTGGAGGTGTCCAGCAAGTCCACCTACGGTTCGACCCCGGACCGCCTGCTGGATGGGGTGGAGACCGGCATGTTGTGGCGCGACGGCACCCGCGGCCAGTTCCCGGACTGGGCGCAGGTGCGCTGGCCGCAGGCCCAGACCATCGGCCGCGTGGTGCTCTACACACCCACTGTGGCGAGTTTCGAGGTCCAGGTGCCCGAAGGCGATGACTGGAAGACGGTGGTCGCCGTGGACGGCAATGCGGAGCAGAGGGTGGAGGCCGTCCTGCCGCAGGCGGTGCAGACCGAGGCCATACGCATCCTCGTGACGGGGATCATGGCCGACAAGCAGGACACCGAGATCTGGGAGGTCGAGGCCTATGCGAACTAGCCTGCCGCCGATTGTGGGACTGTGCCTCATCCTCGCCGGCGTCGCCTGCGAACAGGAGCTGGTGGCCCACTGGCCGCTGGACGCGGCGGAAGGCAATGTCCTCCCCGACGCCTCCGGAAACGGCCATGACGCCACCTTCGGCGATAAGGCGGAGGGCCTGCCGGTGTTTGCCCCCGGCATGCACGGGCAGGCGCTGCGGATGGACGGCGCGCTGGAGCAGTTCCTCACCGTGGCCGGATCGGAGGCCCTCAACTTCGACGGGCCCTTCACGGCGATGGCATGGCTCAAGCCCGTGGCCCGCAATGCCACCTATGAGGTGCTGTGCTTCAAGGGTGACAAGAGCGGCGACCCGCCCTGGCCGGGTTGGCGGCTCCGGTACTTCTGGACCCGGGCCGTCCTGCAGGTGGGGAGCCCGGACGGGGCCGAGCCCACGGTGAGCAGTGCCGAGTGGTCGGTGCCGGCCGGCTTTTGGACTCACATCGCCGGCACCTGGGACGGCGAGAAGCTGCGGATGTATGTCAACGGCGTGGAGCGGGCCGCAGTGGAGTTCGCAGGCACCATCGCACCCCAGAACCGCCAGATGGTGATGGGCAACTACATGGGCCGCAAAAACGCCTATGCCTTCACCGGCCTGCTGGATGATGTGCGGGTCTTCAAGGGCGCGCTGACGCAGGAGCAGGTCTTCGAGCAGGCGAGCCAGGCGCCGTAGGGCCGGGCGCCACCGACGCGGGGCGAGGCGGGCCAACGACAGAACACACTCCACTGAACAGGACCCGGCCGCCTCGGTGCCGAAGGGTGAGATGCGGGCGTGCTCACCGGACCCAACGGTCCGGGGCCGCGCGCCACTTTTCGCCCGAAGGGTGGTCTGTTCCCATGCGTCCCGACCTCGCTTTGCCCATGCGCCCGGCCGTCCTCTGGGGCTGTGTGCTTGCCGCCGGCGTCTTCCTGCCATACCACGCCCGCGCCCAGTTGGTCGGCGCGGAGAAGGTCCTCGTCTCGGTTAGCAATGCCGATGAGACGGCGGACACGCTGCACGCCCTGGACCCCGAGCCCGGCGCCATCCCCGTGAAGCTCTTCGACTTCACCGGCCACCCCAGGGACCAGACGGGCCGCATCCTTGGGCTGAGGGTCTCGGCCGATGGGGGGATGATCTACTTTTGCTCAGACAATAACTATGTCTACGGCCCGGCAAGACGCAACGTCTTCCGCATCGCCTCGGATGGCGGCTGGGTGGAGCAGATCACCCCCGGGCCCAGCTCCGGTCTCTGGGGTCAACCGGGACCGTATGGCCTGGTCGCGGCAAAAGTCACCCGGCCCGACGGATCGGCATGGGGCTCGTGCCCCGTGTTCCTGGAGGGTGTCGGGATGCAGTATTCCGAGGCCGACGGCAGCGCCGCGTTTCCCCAGGTCCCCCGCGGGCCGCGCTGGATCGTGGCCTATCGTCCCGGCTCCAGCGTACATGACGCCAAGACGGTGAATGTCGAGCCAGGCCTGTCCGTGCAGGTATTCCTCACCCCCAACTCCGATGGTCGCGCGAACCTGGAGCAACCGATCCCCGCCGGCGACCGCATCTACTATCTGCTGTGGCCCAACACCATCCAGTGGACCGATGTCGAGGGCATCGCGGCCAACCCCGTCTACACGGCGAGCGGGACCGGGGTGGGGGTCACGGATGTCGACGGTTACGACGTGGGCCCCGCGACGGGGCGCCTGGCCGTGATGGACTACCAGACCGGCTGCCCCACCAATCGCGGCCTGTATCTGACGGATAGGGACGGCGGCGAGGCGCGCCTGCTTCTGGATCTGAAGCAGGACTTCAACTGGGGGGGAGGCGGGGAGGTGCTCTGGTCTCCGGATGAGACCAGACTTGCCTTCAAGGCGCAGTATGGGCCGTACGTGTACTTCGCCGTGGTGGACGCGACCTCCGGCGCGATCCTGGGCTCGGTGGGCTTCGCCGACCAAAGCTACACCATCCACAACGCGCGGCTCCACGGCTGGAGCCCTGACGGGGGGTGGCTGCTGTTCTCGCACTGGGCCCCGAGCCAACCGGCCAACCACATGCTGGCCAAGGTGCGGGTGGGAGGCGATGGGGCCATAGACGGTAACAGCACGGTGCAGCTTCTGTCCGGCGCCGTTGTGAGTTCGGCCACATGGGCGCGACTGGGCCCGCCGGCGTCCGCGGTGAAGGGCCGGTGAGGTGGACTGCTCCAGCACGCCTCCCGTCGGGGGTTGCCGTTCGCCGACGAGCCCGAACCGATCCGCAGGATCGGCGAGCGACACATAACCAGGCGCCAAGCGGCTCGCAGAGACGCCGAGGGGGGACGAGGGTGAGGCGATCCCGCAGGGCGGGACCGTTGCCTGTTGTAGGGCGGCGACCTGTGCGCCGCCGCCGTTCGCCGTGGGTCTTTGATGACACCTTCGGCGCGGTACAGGCCCGCGCCCTGCAGAGTGGCGCTGCCGAGCCGTTTGCCGTTGTAGGGCGGCGACCTGTGCGCCGCCGCCGTTCGCTGTGGGTCTCTGATGACACCTTCGGCGCGGTACAGGCCCGCGCCCTACAGAGTGGCGCTGCCGAGCCATTTGCCGTTAGCCGCTGTAGGGCGGCGA
>Ga0334883_1005465_pt1 | contig 11184 bp, 7 predicted proteins | sample GraSluR1_MG_6_FD_207230 | JGI IMG/M metagenome (GOLD analysis project Ga0334883, IMG submission 207230) | Sludge microbial communities from methane-producing bioreactor in Wageningen University, Netherlands - Granular Sludge_09_05-R1 | ecosystem: Engineered > Bioreactor > Anaerobic > Unclassified... | reverse complement strand
CATCGGCGAGTTTGAATGCTCTGATCCCCTGCTCAACCGCCTGTGGGAGAACATTCGATGGGGGCTGAAAAGCAATTTTGTGGATATTCCCACCGATTGCCCCCAGCGGGACGAACGCATGGGCTGGACAGGCGATGCGCAGATTTTCTCCGCCACGGCCTGCATGATTGCCAACACCTATCCTTTCTTTGATAAATGGCTGACCGATCTGGCGTGCGACCAAACGGCGGAGGGCGGCGTGCCCCATGTGGTGCCCGATACGCTTACGGATGCTAAGCGCGCGCAGGATAACTGGCTGGTACGGGAGGGTACCCACAGCGCCGCCGCCTGGGCGGACGCGGCGGTGATCATCCCCTGGAACCTCTACCTGGCCTATGGCGATACGGCCATCCTGCGCAAGCAATACGACAGCATGGCCGCCTGGGTGCGCTTCATGAAAAACCATGCCGAGGATGGCATGTGGCAGTATCGCCTGCAACTGGGCGATTGGGTGGCGCTGGATGCGCAGGAAGGCAGCTACTTTGGCGCGACGCCGCTGGAGATCACCTCCACAGCCTATTATGCCTATAGCGCGCGTTTAATGGCCAAGGTGGCCGCCATACTGGAAAAACCGGAGGACGCCGCACAGTTCGCGGCCATTGCGCAGGAGGCGCAAACCGCGTTTGTACAGCATTTTTTTACCAAAGATGGCAGGATGACAGCGCAAACGCAGACCGCGCATGTGCTGGCGCTGCACTTTGATCTGGTGCCGGAAGCCTGGCGCGCACAGACGCTGGCAGGCTTGGTGCGGCTGGTGGAAGAACGAAACGGGCACCTGGTAACCGGCTTTGTGGGAACGCCCTACATTGCCCATGCCCTGAGCGATAACGGCGCATGGGACGATGCGTTTGCCCTGCTGATGAAACGGGATTTCCCCAGTTGGCTGTATCAGGTGGAAAAAGGCGCAACCACCGTATGGGAACACTGGGACGGCATCAAACCGGATGGCACCATGTGGAGCGCGGGGATGAACTCCTTTAACCACTACGCGTATGGCGCCATTGGGGAATGGATGATGAAAAACATCGGCGGCTTGCGGGTGGATGAGCGTATGCCCGGGTACCGCCACAGCATCCTTGCCCCGCAGGTGGGCGGCGGGCTTACCTTTGCCAAGGTGAGCGAGCAGACTGTTTACGGTGAACTGGCGGTGGCATGGCGCCTTGCGGGCGGCACGCTTACCGTGCAGGCAACCGTGCCGTGCAACACCACCGCGACGCTCCTGCGCCCCCGGCACGCATTGGGTGAAGAAGCGCTTACCTTGGGTTCGGGCACGCATACCGTGGTTTACGAGTATACGCGCTAAGCGCGCGACAGCATACAGGGGGAGATGTGGCATGGAGCAGTCACTTCCGTTTCAGGCGATTTCCGCGTTCCCGCCGGAGCGGAAAGGCGAGGTGGATCATCTGCTGCGGGAAGCCGTGCAGAGGAACCGCCGCAAGATCATCGTGCTGGATGATGATCCAACCGGCACACAGGCCGTACACGATGTGGCCGTGTATACCGATTGGTCGCTGGACAGCATTCGCAGGGGCTTTGACGAAGAAAGCGCGCTCTTTTTTATACTGACCAACTCCCGCAGCTTCAGCGCGGCGCAAACCGCCGCCGTACATGCGCAGATTGGCCGCAACCTGATTGCGGCGGCACGCGAGCGCGGTACCGATTTTCTGGTTGTGAGCCGTGGGGACAGCACCCTGCGCGGCCACTATCCGCTGGAAACGCGGGTTTTGGCCGAGGCGATGCAAAAGGCTGGTATGCCCGTGGATGGTGAGGTGATCTGCCCCTTTTTTGGCGATGGCGGGCGCCTGACGGTGGGCGACATCCATTATGTGCGCACAGGGGAAACGCTGGTGCCCGCATCCCAGACGGAATTTGCCAGGGACGCGACGTTTGGTTATGCCAACGCGAATCTGCGTGCCTATATCGCAGAAAAGACACAGGGAGAATACCCCGCCGAAGCGGTGGTTTCCATCTCGCTTGCGGAGCTTAGGCGGCTGGATTTCGATTCGATAACCGTGAAACTGCTGGGCCTTAAGCACTTTGCCAAGGTGATTGTCAATGCGGCGGATGCATACGATGTCAAGGTATTCTGCATCGCCCTGTACCGGGCGTTGCAACAGGGCAAACGCTACTGCTACCGCGTGGCTGCTTCCTTTATCAAGGCGCTGGCGGCCATCAGCGACAAACCCCTGCTGCAACACCACGAGATGGTGGGCGCAAAAGGCGTGGGCGGCGGCATTGTGGTCGTTGGCTCGCACACCCAAAAAACGACCGCGCAGCTGGAAGAACTCTTAGCGCTGCCCGCCCTGCAACCGCTGGAAATGGATACGGCGCTCGTGTTCAAGCCGGGCGCGCTGGAAGCGGAGGCGCTTCGGCTGGCCGCGGTGTGTGACAGCCTGATGCAGCGCGGCGTTACGCCCGTGGTATACACCAGCCGTACAACAATCACGCGCAAAGAAGATACCGCCGAGCAAGCGCTTTTGCGCAGTGTGCAAATATCGGAGGCCGTGCAGGCCATGGTGGCCGCACTGCGGGTGAAGCCCGCTTTTATCGTGGCAAAAGGCGGCATAACATCCAGCGATATCGGCACCAAGGCGCTTGGGGTAAGGCGTGCCATGGTGCTGGGGCAGGCAATCCCCGGCGTGCCCGTGTGGCACACGGGTGAGCAATGCCGCTTCCCGGGCATCGCCTATGTGATTTTTCCCGGGAATGTGGGGGATACGGCATCGCTGCGTGATGTGGTGGCGCTGTTGCAGAATCAACCGCAACCCTGACAGGCGAGCCGTTTCACGGCGGCTCAGCCTGTCACAAATCGTCGGTGGGTCTCTGCCAGCGCGCGCTTCATCGCCCTGCGGGCTGTGCGCTTGCTTTCACTAAAAGGCTTTTGCGGTAAGCCGTTGGGGCGCTTGCCCGCTTAGTTTAACAAGCACACGGCACTGCCGTGCCCTGTGCTTGTTAAACCGCTCACATCCAGCTCGCTTTCGCCTACTGCGAAGTCTTTCGACCCCGCCTGTTCCATCGGCGCGAGGCGCACTGTCGTGCCCCTCACTTGTGGAACAGGTCACCTCCAGTTCGCTTTCGCCTTCGGCGAAGTCTTTCGACCCCGCCTGTTCCATTGGCGCGAGGCGCACTGTCGTGCCCCTCACTTGTGGAACAGGTCACCTCCAGTTCGCTTTCGCCTTCGGCGAAGTGCCCACAGGGCACACGCTCTCTTCCGGTGCCCACAGGGCACACACTCTCTTTCGGTGCCTTAACCCCGGCAGGGGTTTCGCCCCTGCACCCAACTTTTTCGAGCCGTTGCACGGCCAATGCCAGCGGGCGGGCATTGTTCGACAGGTTGAACACGATGCAGCAAAGAAAGGGCGGTTACGCATGAAAATCGGGTTGATCTATACCAGCACCACTCCCGAACTGATTGAACTGGTGGAGCGGGAGGTACGCATGGCGCTGGGCGAGGGCGTGGAGCTGTTAAGCTGGCAGGATCCTTCGATCCTTGCGGATATTCGCGCGGCAGGCTATGTGGAGGCCGCACCGGCCGCGCGGCTGGTGAGCCTGTACATGCAAGCGGTGAGCGCCGGATGTCAAGCGCTGCTGAACCTTTGCTCCTCGGTTGGCGAAGTGGCCGATAGCGTGCAGAGCCTTGCGCGTTACCTCGGCGTGCCGATTGTGCGGGTGGATGAAGCGATGTGCCGTCAGGCTGTGCGCAGCGGCGCGCGGATTGCGGTCGTCGCGACGCTGCCCACCACCATGGCGCCGACAAAGGCAACCCTGTACCGCGTCGCGCGGGAAATGGGCAAACGCGTTACCCTGCTGGAGTGCCTGGTCGAAGGCGCTTTCGGGCTGGATCAGGACGCGTTTCGAGCGCGCATGGCGCAGCACATAGACGCGGTGGCAGAGGAGGCGGAAGTCATCCTCTTTGCGCAGGGCTCCATGGCGTATTGTGAAGCGTATATTGCGGATGTATACCAAAAGCCCGTGCTTTCCAGCCCGCGTTTTGGCGCGGCGGCGCTGCGCCGCGCACTGGAGGAGCGGGGAAGCCTGTAAACGGCTGCCCGGTCTTGTTCATCTGCGGCGTAAACACGCCCCCAGCAAACTTGGATAAGGAGAAGCAAACCATGCGGAAAATCATGATCTCGGTGGCGCCGGTTCCTGCTGCGGCATCGCCCCATGATCCGAAGGCCATCGCGCGGGATGTGGTGGCGTGCTATCATGCGGGCGCGGCCATGGTGCATCTGCACAGCCGGGACGCAAGCGGCCTGCTCACGGCGGATACCGCGCTGCTGGCCGAAACGGTTTCCCTGATACGCGCGCAATGCCCCATCATCATTGAGGTATCCACCGGGGGCGTATCAAACCTGACCATTCAGGAGCGCTGCCAGACCTGTTACCCCAGCTGGGTTGAGTGCAATTCGCTCAACGTAGGCTCGGTGAACCTGGGCGAGGCGGTGTATCAGAACCCGATCCGCGATGTGCGTTACTGTGTGGAGCAGATACTGCAAAACGGCAAACTGCCGGAAATCGAAGTGTTTGAAATCGGCATGATTCACACGGCGCGTGTTCTATCCCTAGAATATCCCATGGCCAAACCGCTGCTGCTTGCGCTTGTGCTGGGGCACAGCGGCGCGATGCCCGCGACAGTTGAGGCGCTGGATTTGATGCTGCAAGGGCTGTACACGTTCTTCCCCTGCCGTGCGGAGGTGCTCTGGGGCATTACCCAGGCGCACCGTGCGGGGTGGGCGTTGATCGACGCCGCGCTGGAGCGTGGCGCAAACGCTGTGCGCATCGGGTTTGAGGATAGTGATCTGCTGGGCGTGAACAGGAAAGCGCCCAATAACGCCGCGCTGGTGGAGGCGCTGGCCAAACAGATTACGCAGCATGCCCTGCTTTGCGCAACGCCTGATGAGGCGCGTCAGATGCTTGGGATTTCCCCTCGCTCCTGAACACGCAGGCCAAACAGATTACACAGCATGCCCTGCTTTGCGCAACGCCCGATGAAACGCGTCAGATGCTGGGGTTTCCCCTCGCCACTGAACGCACAGGCGCAGGCGCTGGCCAAACAGGTTACGCGGCATGCCCTGCTTTGCGCAACGCCTGATGAAGCGCGTCAGATGCTGGGGCTTCCCGCTCGCTTCTGAACGCGCAGGAGCAGGTGCTTCCCGCTCGCACCTGAACGCGCAGGTGCTGGCGCTATACCGGGTGGAAACCTTACAGGCTTGCTTATTTTGCTGCGCCGTATGCCGTGTTGCCTGCCGCTTCTCGGGCTCGCGCCATGGCTATCCCCTGCGCAAGGGGATTTTTCTTTTGGGGCAGGCTAACGCATTTGCGCGGGGCGCGCATACGGATGCGACAGCTCCCCGCGCAACGGCTTGCAAAGCCTGCCGCGTGAAGGCGGGCAGCACAGCCGCAAGCGCGGCGCGGCCGCGCCGAAGCAGCGCCGCCAGACGACGCGGCAACAGACCCGTAGGACGGTTGGATAGTAGGTTTTGGCGCAGGCGCAGGCGTTACAGCCCCAAATCACCCTGCTCATGGACGATGGAAACGCTCGGGTCATACCGTTTGGTGAGGATGCGGTTTGCCTTGCGGTGCTCGACCGTATCAAAGATGATGGAAAAATCATAATCGGGCGGATACAGTTCCGCGGCGGCTACCTGTAATTGCAGGCGCGTGTGCTTGACCATGCGCTTTACGCCTTTGACCTGCACGATCACATCCCCATGTTCATCCGCGGGGCGGTACACGATGCCGGTTTCCTTGTGCGGCAGCACGATCACGCTATCGCCCATCGTGAATTTGGCGGCGGTATCGGCGGCCTGTCGGATGGGCTGGATGCGGGTCAACCCGCTCTTGGGCGCGCGTACCGCGGCCTGCGGCAAGGGGTCGTGGACAGCGGAGCCGTACACGACATCGTGCGCGCGTGCCAGCAGGTGCGGCGCAAGCCCCAACCGCTGCGCAATTTGCAGGGCGCAGCTTTCGCCGGATTTGCCCATCTCCAGCAGGTACAGCGGCGCGAGGCTTTCGGGGTCAAAGGCCATGCGGGCGCTTTTGACATGCTCGGTTGTCTCCGCGTAGGTTTTGACCTGCGGATAGTGCGTTGTGACCAGAAACATGCACCCGCGCAGGCGAAGCTCTTCCAGCACGGCGATGGCAATTCCCATGCCCTCCGCGGGATCGGTGCCGCTGCCCAGTTCATCCATCAGGACGAGGCTATCCGGGCTGGCGTTTTCCAGAATGCGGATCACGTTTTTGATGTGGCCGGAGAATGTGGACAGGTTTTGCGTGATGTTCTGGCTATCGCCGATATCGCACCAGCAGGCATCCTGCATGGCGATGTAGCTTTGCTCCCCGCAGGGGATGTGCAGGCCGCATTGCGCCATCAGGGTAAGCAGCCCCACGGTTTTGATGGCGACGGTTTTCCCGCCGGTATTGGGGCCGGTGATGATGACGCCGCGGTTTTCCGCTTCCATGGTGATGGTAAGGGGCACGCAGGTATCGCGATGCAACAGGGGATGGCGACCCATGATGATGGAAAGCCTGCGCTGCCCGCCGATTTGCACGGCGTTCGCGCCCATGGCGGCGCTCAGCTTTGCCTTGGCAAACAGTACATCCAGCGAAGCCATGGTGTTCATGTTGCGGCTGATGGCCTGGGCGTTTTGCGCGACCTGCGCGCTGAGCGTATACAGGATGCGGCGCTCTTCGGCATCTTCCTGGGTGATGATGCCTGCCATATCGCCCTGTAGCGCGCTGATGGCGTTTGGCTCCATAAACACGGTTGCCCCTGTGCTGGAGGCATCGATCACCGTTCCGCCAAACTGATGCTGGTAGCGGCGCTGTACCGGCAGCACATAGTGCCCGCCCCGGTTGGTAATGTAGTCATCCGCGAGGTATTGTTTGCGGGTCTGGCGTATCTGGTTCAGCTTTTCTTTGATTTTGCTTTCCAGATACACTTTTTTACGGCGCAGATCGCGCAGCAGGGCGCTGGCTTCGTCATAGATGCGATCTTCCGCCACGCTGTTTTCGATATCCGTTTGCAAATCGGTCAGGGGCGCGATGGCCTGGCTGTAGCTCGCCAGCGCCGCATCCTGCGTGGCGCACCGCGTGAGGTAGGCCGTCATGCGCTTGCAGGCGGCCGCAAACAGCGCCACGCCTGTCAGTTGATCGGGCGTGAGCATGGCGCCGATTTCGCTCAGCCGCAGGGTCTCATCCAGCGCCTTCATCATGGGCAGGGGCGGCGAGCCTAAGGCGTCGAGCACACGCCGCGCCGAGGTGGTCTCCGCCATTTTTTGCTGGCAGACAGCCTCCTGCAGATAGGGTTCCAGCTGTGTGATTGTGTGCCGGGCGGTATCGGATACGGCATGCTCCTGAAGCATGGCTAAAACCGCGGGAAATTCAAGGGTCTCAAAATATGGATTCAAGGTGTATCTCTCCTCATGGTATTGGGCAGCAGTGTGCAGCTTCGCGCATGAGTGAGAAACGGGCGCTTGTTTGGTACAAAACAAAAAGACATAGACCACGCTATGCCCACAGTACCGCTATGACGGACTGCCGGCTATCGATCTGTATCAAACATGGCACGCCATAAACAAGCGATCATGCGGTCGCCTGAGAATATGGAAATGCCGGCGCCCTTTACAGAACCGATAACAAACAGTCACCCCCTGATGGATTTGCTTGTATTGTACAACGATTGTCCGGAATCGTCAAGGGGGGGATAGGGAGGAGAGGGGTTGCGGCGGGGGGCTTACGGTTTTACCAACCCTCCTCCCCCAGCAGGCAGTGACATATCGCGTGGTTTCTGCTATTATGATAGCAACCGCTGCGTGGCTGACAAATGAATGCGCAGCATAGCACATGCCCTTTTGGTGGTAGTGGAGGTGCCTTATGATTTCTGACGCCCTGTATCAAGCAGCTTTTACTTTTCGCAAAACCAAACTCTGGCATCAATTATACGATTCCCAGATTTTCGCTATCCAGCATGCGGATGGAACCATCGGCTATTGCTGCGTCATGGGCATCATGGGCGAGCATCTGGCGCTGGCCGTATACCCCGGCGAAGAGGGGCTGGCGGCGTATCGCCGCATGGGCATGAAGCGCGACGGGTTGGATGAATTTGAAAAACATGAGCGCGCGTTCTCGCAAAACTGCCTGATGTGCTCCTTTGTGAGCAGGGAAGAGCTGCGCCCGCGGGAACTGGCGGAGGTGCGGCGCTATTGCAAGGCCAATGGCATTACACCGCGCGGGAAGAACGCGTACCCGCAGTTTCGGCGTTTTCGGCCGCATTACTTTCCATGGTACCTGGAGGATGAGAAGGAGCAGACGCACCTGCTGGAAGGGCTTCAGGCGTGTATGGAAGTCGCCGATAAATTGGAGAATCGTTACCCGGAATCGATGGGTTTTCTGGATATGGAGCCGTTTGACCACTCCATCCCGCTTCTAACAAAGGAAGGCAAACGTTGGGCGTGGACAGCGCACATGCTGCCGGACCCGCAGCCCATCGTATACCCGGTGGCGGCGGTCACGGATGAACTGCGGCTGGCAAGCATCCGCAGAGCCCCGCCGAGCAAGGCAAAAACGACCTCCGGCAAAGCAAGCCTTGGGCAGCGGCGCGCCGCGGGGCATCCATGGGCATGTGATGTAGCCATGTACCCCACCGCGATGCGGCAGCAGGATGACCCCGCCCCGGATGGCGATGACAGTATCGAGCCGCGCAAAGCCCCTTACTTCCCTTATCTGCTGATGGTGGTTGATATGCTCAGGGAACAACCGCTGCATATGACAATTACCGATCAGGCGGATTCATATGCCCCGCAGCTTGGCGAAGCCCTGCTGTCGCTCATAGAAGAAGCAGGGATGCCCGTGCGCATCGAAGTACGAAACGATCGCGCCTTCGCGTTGATTAAGGATATTGCCAAGCAGCTGCACATTCCCCTTCAAAAAAAGAAGAGCCTGCCGTTGCTGGCAGAATTGCTGCAAGATTTTTTTGAGCATATGACCACACAGGATGATGAAGAGCATCCCGACGACGGAGGCGCTTCTTTTCTGGAACAACTGGCGGATCCGGCGCGGCTGGCCATGCTGCCGGACGATGTTCTCTCTGAGGTTGCACAGGCGATACGGCGTTTCCATAAGGCAGAGCTGCCGGAGGGGTTGCTGGACAGCATCACGGCGGAACTGCGCAAGCGTGGGCTGCAAGCATAGCGGCGGGAGCGTGGTAACCGCCTGCTTGCCTGTGCGGTTGCGGGCTGGCGCGGGCATGCCTGCGATGGCGCGAAGGAAGCCCATCGGAAAGGGCTTGCAGCATAACTTTCGCATGTATGGCGTGCGGCCTGCAAAGGGTATTTTACCATGCAGTTGCGGGCGCATCGTACATAGCCCACTCGCATGGGGCTGCATAGCACCCTGCGCTGGTAGGGAAGGCAACCCAAAAGGGTTCTTTGCTCTTCGGCTGCGGGTGAATTGTATGCAGCCCATTCGCATGGCGCTTGCGGCATAACCTGCGCTGGTAGGGATGGTTAGCCCAAAAGGGTACTTTGCTCTTTGGCTGCGGGTGAGTTGTAGCAGCCCATTCGTATGGGGCTTGCAGAATAACCCGCGCTGGTAGGGAAGGCAGCCCAAAAGGGTACTCTGCCCTTTGGTTACGTGTGAATTGTATGCAGCCCATTCGCATGGGGCTGCATAGCACCCCGCGCTGGTAGGGAAGGCAGCCCAAAAGGGTACTTTGCCCTTCGGCTGCGGGTGAATCGTACGCAGCCCATTCGTAAGGGGCTGCATAGCACCCCGCGCTGGTAGGGAAGGCAGCCCAAAAGGGTACTTTGCTCTTCGGCTGCGGGTGAATTGTACGCAGCCCATTGGAAAGGCGCTTGCAGCATAACTTTCGCATGTATGGCGGGCGGCCTGCAAAGGGTATTTTACCATGCAGTTGCGGGCGCATCGTACATAGCCCATTCGCAAGGGGTTGCGTAGCACCCCGTGCTGGTAGGGATGGTCAGCCTGATAAGGAACCTTACCCTTCGTTCGCGGGCGCATCGGTACTGCGGCGCGAGGGGGGGTCGCTGCTTTCTCCCTTTTTGCGGCGCTTATCTGCGTACATCAGCCAGTCCACGCGCTCCAGAATGTTTTCCACGCTGGTTTGCGCGTCGTCTACAAATATATCCGCGCCCATGCTTAAGGAAAGCGCGTAAGGCTTACCGGTGGTTTGGTTGTAAGCGGTAATCGCCTTGCCGATGCGCGCTACCAGCTTAACGAGGGATGGCATATCGCGAAGGTTTGCGACAATGGCAAACTCATCCCCGCCCAGGCGGGCGATGGCATCGCCTTTGCGCAGCACGCTTTGGATGGTCTGGGTGGCGGCTCTGATGGCTGCATCCCCTTCGTTGTGCCCGTGCAGGTCGTTGATCTGCTTCAGGTTGTCAATATCCAGAAAAATGATGCCAAAGGGTTTGCGGTCGTTGGTGCGCAGCCTTTGGGTCAAATGACTTTCAAAGGATGCGCGCGTCCATGCCCCGGTAAGGCTGTCAAGCTGCACCATGCGTTCTTGCAGGTACATGTACAGGATAGCCAGCGCGCAGGCGCTGCTGGGCCATAACAGCAGTACGCCGTACAGGAAGCCCTGCACTAGCCCGCCGGTAATGGGCATGAGGCAAAACAGCGTCAGGAACAGAAAATCGGTTCGGCGGATGTTTCGCTTGCGCTTGAAAAGCAAAGCGAAGCCGGATAAAAGATAGCTGTAAGAAACGGTCATGATCAGGGGAAACAGAAAGCCGCGATGGTATACGCCCTGCGCGTCGATATAGAATATCGTATGCAGCAGGGGCGAGAGCAGCGTAAGCAGCAGCGTTAACCATATGGGAAGCCACAGCGGCCACGCGGCTTTGAGCTGGCGCACTTCGCCATAGGTAGTGAGCGAATCCGCCAGGAGGTACCAATACAGCGTGATGATAGGGGCAAACCCAAACAGGAAAAAATGCAGGAGTGTAGATAACACGCGATACTGGAGCGCGGGCTGGTTGTTGATGATGCAGGTAATGGCCTCAAACGTGTTCATGGCGATGATGAGGATGCAGCCCATGAAAAACAGCCGATTGAACGCGTTTTGATGATCCAGCTTTTGATAGGCCAGAAAAAGCACGATCACCAAAAATACGGTGGCGA
>Ga0334883_1005459_pt1 | contig 11199 bp, 7 predicted proteins | sample GraSluR1_MG_6_FD_207230 | JGI IMG/M metagenome (GOLD analysis project Ga0334883, IMG submission 207230) | Sludge microbial communities from methane-producing bioreactor in Wageningen University, Netherlands - Granular Sludge_09_05-R1 | ecosystem: Engineered > Bioreactor > Anaerobic > Unclassified... | reverse complement strand
GCATAAATATTATCGTAATATTCTTCTGCCCTCAGGGTTCCCTCAGGGATCCTGCCCGCCTCAGTTACCACGACACTGACTGCCTGCTGGTCTGAGGCAATGAAATAAAGATCGTCATATTCCCTGGCCACATACCGGCCCGAAGAACATGAATCCAGCGTCAGAGTCAGAATCGCTATGGCCGTGAAATAATAGATTGCTTTCATTTTAATTTCTCCCTTTAGTTTACTTAATTACGATCAAATATTATACCAAAGTATTAAAACAGATAATCTGAAGAGTGGAAATAGTAACAACTTTACAACAAATTTAATACTTTTTTAATTCAAATGCAATCCGGGTTCTCTTATCTTCTGCTGTTACTGCTGTTACTGCTGATTACCGGAGCTGTGATTCCCCATGACATATTTCCGCTGTTGATCTGCTGAGCTTTTTTTGTTATCTCTGAGATTTCTCTATTTTTGCGAAGCTTAACTTTTTTAAACGAATAAAAACGAAATCCTTACCAAACGATGGCGAAGTTTTTGACAGACAGGGAAGAAAACTATGCAAAATGGTATAACGATCTGGTAATCAAAGCTGATCTTGCTGAAAACTCAGCGGTGAGAGGCTGCATGGTCATTAAACCATACGGTTTTGCATTATGGGAAAATATACAGGCGGCACTCGACAGGATGTTCAAGGCAACAGGGCACGTTAATGCGTACTTCCCCTTATTCATTCCCAAGTCATTCTTCACGAGAGAAGCGGCTCATGTTGAGGGTTTCGCCAAAGAGTGTGCAGTTGTGACCCATTACCGTCTTAAGCACGACGAAAAAGGTAAAGGTATTGTTGTTGATCCGTCAGCCCGCCTTGAGGAAGAGCTCATAATCAGACCAACATCAGAAACAATCATCTGGAACTCATACAAGAACTGGATACAGTCTTACCGCGATCTGCCCATCCTTATTAACCAGTGGGCCAATGTTGTAAGATGGGAAATGCGCACACGTCTTTTCCTCCGGACAACCGAGTTCCTCTGGCAGGAGGGTCATACTGCACATGCCACCCGAGAAGAAGCAGTTGCCGAGACTGAGAAAATGATAAATGTTTATGCCGATTTTGCCGAGAATTACATGGCACTGCCGGTGATCAAAGGATATAAGTCTGTCAGCGAAAGATTTGCCGGAGCACTCGATACTTATGCAATAGAAGCCCTTATGCAGGATGGCAAAGCTCTTCAGTCAGGAACCAGCCATTTCCTCGGGCAGAACTTCGCAAAGGCATTTGATGTCCAGTTCACGGACAGATCGGGTAAACTGGATTATGTATGGGCCACATCGTGGGGAGTTTCAACAAGAACTATCGGAGCATTGATAATGGCACACTCCGACAATCGCGGACTGGTCCTTCCGCCAAAACTCGCTCCGCTTCAGGTGGTCATAATCCCGATTTATAACAATGCTGACCAGCTTGCCGCAATATCAGTGAAAGCCGCAGATATAAAAACAAAGCTCGAAAAGGCAGGTATATCTGTTAAATATGACGATCGTGATAATAATAAACCCGGGTGGAAATTTGCGGATTATGAACTTAAAGGTGTTCCGTTGCGCGTGGCAATAGGCCCGCGGGATCTTGAAAACAATACTCTCGAGATAGCACGCCGGGATACCCTTGAGAAAAGGACAATAGAAGCATCCTCTCTTTACAAACTGGTCCCTGAAATGCTTGAAGAAATCCAGAAAAATATATACGCAAGGGCCATTAAGTTCCGTGAAGAGAACACCTTTTTCATCGACAAATGGGAAGATTTTGTTGATATCCTTGATAACCAGGGAGGATTTATTATGGCTCACTGGGACGGAACAGCCGAAACAGAAGAAAAGATCAAGGAAGAAACAAAAGCAACTATCAGGGTTATACCGTTTGATTCTCCCGATGAGAAGGGATCATGCATATATACCGGGAAACCATCAGAAAGGCGCGTGCTGTTTGCCAGAGCATACTGATTGCTCCTCTTTTGTTTTTCGCCAATAATTACTACATTAGTTGCCTCCTATTTTAATATTAATAAATAGCGCAACCAATGCCGGACCCTGAAGAAAAAAAAGCTGCTATAATCGGAACCCTCAAGGAGAAATCCGTTTTAAAGGAAAAGGTTTACGATAACACTCTCGAATCTTTTAATACCGTTAAAGATATCCTCAGATCCCTCTCGAAAGAGGTCAACCAGAACATCGAGAATGCTGATCCGAGAATAAAACTTGAATATAGCGACCGGAGCAGTTTTGACGCACAGCTTAGGGTTGCCGGAGATATACTTCTCTTCAGTATGCATTCAAACATCTTCCAGTTCGACAGGGAACACCCTGCCTGGAAAACACCCTACATTCAGAAAAACAAGTATAATGCCTATTCGGGAATAATAAACATATATAATTTTCTGGCTGATTCATTCAAATATTCCCGTCTGGATGATCTCGGATACCTTATTGCCAGGGTTTTCATAAATCACGAAAAGCAATATTTCGTGGAAGGTAAGCGCCAGATGGGTATGCTCTTCACTAACTACGGACAGGAAGAGATTAACAGGGCTTCGCTTCAGATAATAATCTCGACTGCAATTCAGTATGCACTGGAGTTCGACCTTCTTGTCCCACCGTACGATACAGTGAAAATTGCCACGGTAGGACAGGCAGAAGCAAAAATCCAGCACTCGAAACTCATTACTGGCAAACGCCTCGGATTCCAGTTCAATTCGGATGATGTGCTGGGAAATAATTCTCAAGGAACCTGATGTGTATTTTACTATCCGACAACGGGAGCTGTACCGGTTTTTCTTCCTGCCTGTACTTATCATCACCTGCCTTTCAGCATCCTCCCAGGAAGTGGTCAGGCAGGAACCAATAGAAAAAATCCGGGAAAGAAAACTGAGTTTCAACGGCACCTGCCTCTTTCTTGCTCCTGAAAAAACAGCGCGACTAAGCATGAATCTTATACCTCCGGTTCATACCCGTAGCGAAAGAAACCATCCTTTACTTGACTCTCTGAGGAGCTATGTTTCAAAATCACTAATAGCCAGTAAAATATATAATATTTTAGTAATCCCGGATAATCCGGGACCGCTAAGGATATCTAACGAGGATACTGAGCTTCGCTATTCGCGGTATGCCGGTAGAAGGATCAGGAAAATAGTGGTTAACAGGCTTGAAGTTTTCGGTACTAACATTAACAATCCCAACTATTTCGACCCTGCAAAAATCGAAAAGCTTCTTAACAAAACCCATTTCAACACAAATGAATCAATTATCAGGAAAAATCTTCTCTTTTCAGAAGGAGATTCCATTAATCCCTTGATAATGAGTGATAATGAAAGGATTATCAGGCAGCTTCCCTATATCAGTGATGCACGCATCCTGTTATCTGATGCCGGAGACGGAGAGGTTGACGTTCTTGTAGTGACCAGGGATGTCTATTCTCTTGGAGCTGACTTCAGTTATTCAAAAATAAATAAAGGCCGCGTGTCGCTCTTTGAGAAGAATATATTCGGCATGGGTCATGAATTCGGCATTGAAGTGCCTTACGACCTTGATCACCCATCTTCACCTGGATTCGGTGTGAAATATAACATAAACAATATCAGCAGGAGCTTTGCAGATCTCAATCTCTTTTTCCTGAACGGGCTCACAGAAAAGGTATATGGCTTTGCACTCTCACGCAGGTTACTCAGCACCACAACAAAATATGCCGGGGGTATCTCCTTCAGGCAGGTAATAACAGACGAAGACCTCGATACCCTGTCACAACCACAGCCTCTGCGCTACAACCTTCAGGATTACTGGATATCGAGATCCTTCCTTATCGACATGGAATCAGCAACCAGAATGATAGTAGGTGCCAGATATACAAATAATATAGTATCTGCCAGGCCATTCATCCATCCCGATTCATATTATCATCTCCAGAACTACCGTCTCTATCTGGGGTCTGCAGCTTTTTCTGTTCAGAAATATTATAAAACAAATCTTTTGTATAACTATGGCAGGACAGAAGATGTGCCATACGGGGGAATGATAAGGATAACAGCCGGTAAAGAGTACAGCGAATTCAAAAGAAGAAGCTATTTCGGGCTTGATGCCTCCTCGGGGATCCGGACCAATATTCTGGGACACCTTTATCTGAAGGCTGGTCTGTCAACATTTATCAGTGAAGAGCATACAGAACAGGGCCTCTTTTCTGCAGGATTAAAGTACTTCAGCAACATTCTCTTTACGGGACGTTCCAGAATAAGGAATTTCGTCACCCTGGAATACACCAGGGGATTTGACAGGTATACTGACGAATATCTCCGTTTTGAGTCCGTTAATGGCCTGTCGGGATTCAGAAACGATTCTGTGCTGGGACGTCAGAGATTGTACCTGAGCTTTGAATCGGTACTCTTCAGCCAGACTTTCTTCTATGGTTTCAGGTTTGCACCTTTCGCATTTACGGACTTCTTGCTGCTTTCGGCCCCAAACCAGATGATTGGCGACGGCAATATTGTATCGGGCATAGGCCTCGGGATCAGGATACGTAATGACAATCTTATTTTCAGTACTTTCCAGATAAGGCTGGGTTTCTTTCCGAATCTTCCTGACTGGTCAAGAACGACAAACATTATATTTTCCGGCGAACAATTACTGAAACCTGATAATTTTGACCCCGGACCTCCGGCTGTTCTTCCATACAGATAATTGTAACAATGATCAATGATTTCCTGAAATACTCTGAAGATAGAAAGCTGTTTAAACTGCAGGATAACATTCTTCTTGCTGTGAGCGGAGGCATCGATTCAATGGTTATGGCCGATCTCTTCGTAAAAACCGGGGGGAAAATTGCAATTGCACATTGCAACTTCTCTCTCAGGGGAAGAGATTCCGATCTGGATGAAGAACTTGTCATAAAATTCTCCGCTGCCAACAATATCCGCATCTTCACAAAAAGGTTTAATACATTGAAGTATGCTTCGCAAAATCACATTTCAGTACAGATGGCAGCAAGAGACCTCAGATATGGATGGTTTGAAGAGCTGAGAAAAGAAGGCGGTTTTGACAGGATCGCGGTTGCACACAACCTTAACGACAACATTGAAACCCTCCTTATTAACCTTACACGCGGAACAGGGATCACCGGGCTGGCAGGCATGAAGCCTCTCAGCAACAACATAATCAGGCCCCTTCTGTTCGCAACACGCAACAGGATAGCTGATTATGCAAATACGTTCGATGTCCCCTTCAGGGAGGATAAATCAAACGCTGAAACCAAATATATACGTAACAGGATACGCCATAAGATTTTGCCGTTACTGATGGAAATCAATCCGTCGGTTGAGGCAACCCTTAACGAAACGGCTCTCCGCATGGCCGGAGCCGATGAAATCGTAAACCTCTATACTGATCAGCTCAGAAAGAAGCTGATCAGTAAGAAGAAAAGCTATTTATCAGTAAATCTCAGCGATCTGAACCATTGGCTGCACAATCAGACACTTATTTTCGAACTGTTCCGGCCCTACGGAATAACCGGATCACAGGTCAGGGACCTGATTGATGTGATAGAGGGAAAAACAGGAACCAGAATTATCACTGACAACTTCAGAATAATCAGGAACAGGGAGGAGTTGCTTATTACAGGTCATGCACAGAAAAAGATATTATCCTTCAGAGTAAATGAGATCAACGATTTTCATAGCATAAGCAGGGTGGAATCGGCAAAAATAATTGATATTTCAGAAGATTTTTCTATTTCACGGGACCCAATGACCGGTTGTTTTGACAGTGAAAATATAAAGTGGCCCGTGATCATCAGAAAATGGAAGCCGGGAGACTTTTTCTATCCCCTGGGGATGGATCACAGGAAGAAGATAAGTGATTACCTGACAGATATAAGATGTCCCCTGCCTGAAAGAGAGAGTGCACTTGTTATGGAGTCGGCGGGCAGGATCTTCTGGCTGGCCGGAAGAAGAATCGATAACCGCTTCCGTATCACCGCGACAACAAAAAGAGCTTTGGTAATAAACCTGAACTTCTGATATTACCTGTTTCCGTGTATTCCGCGGTCAGCAAGAAAAAGATCGGCCATTACAATTGCCGTTGCTGCTTCAACTATAACAGGCATGCGCAGACCAATGCAGGCATCATGCCTGCCCTTTATCTTAAGTGAGGTCATCTCACCGGTTTTAAAGTTAAGTGTCCTTTGCTCAGTACCTGTTGAAGAGGCAGGTTTGACAGCAATCCTGAAGATCAGGTCATTACCGTTGGTAATACCCCCGTTTACTCCACCTGCATTGTTGGTCGATGTTTTACCGTCACTTCCGGTAAACGGATCGTTATGTTGTGATCCTTTCATTCCTGAAGCGGCAAAACCCGCACCGAATTCTATCCCTTTCACCGCGGGGATAGAGAAGATAAGATGGCTGAGAGCAGATTCAACAGAATAGAAAAATGGTTCTCCAAGGGCTAATGGCGGATTCCTGACAATGCACTCCACAATCCCTCCTATTGTATCTCCTTCATTTACAGCTTCGTCTACTGCTCCTTTAATATCAGCCGACCCTCCTGCACTTATCAGAGAGGCAGAGATTATAGCAGAAGGGACTATTTTCTTTGCTATTACACCGGCCGCAACCAATCCCCAGGTAATTCTTCCCGAAAAGTGTCCGCTCCCTCTCATATCTGCGTGACCCGAGTATTTCTTAAGTGCTGTGAAATCTGCATGCCCCGGCCTTGGAACAGATCTGAACTCATCATAATCGGACGAGATCCTGTCTTTGTTACGGGTTATGACAGTGATCGGAGAACCTGTTGTTACACCGCTGTATAATCCGCTCAGGATCTCCGGCTGGTCGCTCTCATGCCTCTCCGTTGTACCTCTGGCTCCGCTCCTGCGTCTTGACAGATCGCCGGTAAAATCACCCTCTCCCAACCTGATGCCTGCAGGACAACCGTCAATAACAATTCCCGTCGCCGGCCCGTGCGACTCACCAAATATCGAGACCCTGAATATCAATCCAAATGAATTCATATTGTTATTTTTTACTTTTGCCTTTAGACTCCCTGTAGAAAGCTGTCAGCTCCTCAACCGCCACCTTTTCCGTTACTGCATTTCCTATACCCGTGGCAAATACGAACCATATATCCGATCCTGATCTTTTTTTATCATGAACAATAAACTGGCGAAGATGATTTTCCGGAATGTCATGATACCTTAACAGACCATATTTTGAGAGAAGTCCCGTTATCCTTGACCTGTGATCCTGGCTGATCAATCCCTTCCTGAAGGAGAGTTCTGTTGCCAGCACCATACCGGAAGCAACAGCAAAACCATGTTTTACAGGCCTGTACATCTCGATGGCATGGCCGTATGTATGGCCGAAATTGAGTATTCTCCTCAGTCCTGTCTCCCTTTCGTCTTCAGATACAACAGATGCCTTGAAGTTGATTGCCATCGATATCATAAGGGAAAGAAGCTCACGGTCACGCTTCATGATCTCATTATATCCCCTTTCAATAAGCTCAAAGAGCTTTTCATCTCCGATAATAGCCGTCTTGATAAGCTCAGCAAGTCCGGAAAGATACTCATCCTCCGGCAGTGTGTCGAGCATTGCAGGGTCGCAAATGACAAATTCAGGCTGGAAGAATGTTCCTATGATATTCTTGGTGTTACCCAGGTTGACACCATTCTTGCCGCCTGTGCTTGCATCAACCTGCGACAGAAGTGTTGTAGAAACGTATGCACACCTTATTCCTCTCATATAGACCGAAGCCAGAAACCCTGTGATATCACATACCACACCGCCACCTATTGCCAGCAGGTAGCCGTTCCGGTCCATGCCTGACACCAATAGCCTCTCGGCAAGATATTCAACGGTTTCCAGATTCTTGCTCGGCTCTCCCGGTTTGATATTAAATACCGGAAACTGCGGGAATTTATCCCCATACAGCCTGATTACATTATCATCACTTATAATTACAACCTCATTCCCCGATAACAGATCGCCGGAATGTTCCCATTGTTCTCCAACCAGTATTTCGGATTTCTTACCCCCCGTATTTATTGCTATTTTCTCCAAAGGTGATTATTATTTTATTTTATTTTATAATTGTTAAAGTTACTAATTCACCGCTTTATTTTGCTGCGTCACTTTCAGTAATCCGGCCGGGACTTAAATATTTTGTAAAGATAAAAAGTGTTACTTTACAAACACTATTTTATTTTTTTTAGGCATGACGCTGAAGGAAAGATATAAAAAAACCATTGAATATTTCCTCATTAATGTGCCGGTTGCAGAAACAGAGCTGGTTTATACGAACCCTTTTGAGCTTGTTGTTGCTGTCATCCTCTCGGCTCAGTGCACCGACAGGAGAGTCAATCTGATCATACCGGGTCTTCTTGAAAAGTTTCCTGATCCGGAATCTATGGCAAAGGCTGATCCTTCAGATATCTTCCCCTTTATTAAATCATGCTCCTACCCCAATAATAAGGCAAGGCATCTTTCGGGAATGGCAAAGACTCTTGTAACCGGGTTCGGAGGAATTGTGCCGTCGGAGCCCTGCCTTCTTCAACATCTGCCGGGCGTGGGAAGAAAGTCGGCCAATGTAATTGCCTCGGTTATCTACAGGAAGCCTGTTATGGCTGTTGACACTCATGTATTCAGGGTTTCGGTAAGGATTGGCCTCGTAAGGAATGCGAAGACGCCCCTGCAGGCTGAAAAGCAATTGTCGGAACATATTCCTGAAAAACTCATGCATAAGGCGCATCACTGGCTGATCCTTCACGGAAGGTATGTCTGCAAGGCACGCAAACCTCTCTGCGACCAATGTGGCCTCACAGCTATCTGCCGCTACTATGCCGGACTAATCAAACTAAAGTAATCATGATCAAATACTAAAAAACTTATTGTGAATTTTCCTATTTTAGCACGTCAAAACCCGAGGTCCTGATGGATGATTTTAAGGAGAAATATGAGGAGCTGCTTAGCTCTTACCGTGAGCTTGAGGAGGAGATCCGGATACTTCGTGCCAGGGTCACTGTACCTGACTCAGCAGATGATGATAAGCTCCACAGCGATCCGGCCAAAGAAAAGAGCAAGCGTATAAGAGAGAGCCAGGGTGCCATCCTCGACGAGATATTTGAAACGGTGACCAGCTATTTTGCCCTCTACAGCTATACGGAAGATAACCGTTTTTTTATTGTTGACCTCAACACAAAAGCTGAAGAGGTTGAATTCATTTCTAAAGGAGAGGTAATAGGGAAATACATAGATGAAACCCCGTTAAGAAACAGATCCAAGCTTCTGGAACTGCTCAATCACGTCAGGATAACCGGCGATGCCCATAAGCTTGCGGCATCTCCCGAGGGAAATGACTCCGAAGGTTACTACATGGGCTTCCGCATGTCATCGGGAAATATCCTGATAACATGGGAACAGGGTCAGCTTCAGAGAAAAAAGGAGAAAGCATACCTCGAGCATCTGATCGACTCCAATCCGGTTGCCATTGGCATTACTGACCTTGAAGGCAGAATAACAATGATTAACAAGGAGTTCACCAGACTCTTTGGTTATACCCGCGAGGAGGCTGTCAAACGACATGTTGACGACCTCATTGTCCCTGACGACCTGCAGGAAGAGGCTATGACGATCAGCACACTTGCATCTCAGAAACGTACCGAGATAAAGGAGACTGTCAGAAAGGATAAAACAGGTAATAAAATATATGTGTCGCTTATTGCCACATCGATCGTCGTAAATGAAGAAACAGTAGCATATATAGGCATTTACAGGGATATTACCGCCGAAAGAAAAAACCATCTCGTACAGGAGATCCTGTATAATATTTCATCGGCTGCCCTGAACCAGTCAGATATAAAGGACATATATCCGATCATTGTAAAGGAACTGAGTAAGATCTGGGATACTAATAATTTCTTTATAGCCCTTTATGACATCAAGAGTGGCATGCTTTCACTTCCCTTCTTTGCTGATGAAAAGGATAAATTCGGTGAAATACCGGCAAAGAATACAATAACAGGCTGGGTTATCAACAATAATAAATCTGCTTTGCTAAGGGAGAAAGACATCAAAGTGCTTGAGGATGCAGGCGAGATAGATCTGGTAGGCACTCCCTGCAAAGTCTGGATGGGTGTTCCCCTCAGGGCCGACGACAAGATCATTGGAGTAATATGCCTCCAGGACTATAACAATGAGGATAAGTTCACCCAGGATGATGTGAATGTTCTGGAATTCATATCCAACCAGGTGGCTATTGCCATCCAGAGGAGGAACATGCTCGACAATCTTATTGTTGCCAGGCAGAGAGCTGAAGAAGCTGCCCAGTCGAAACAACAGTTCATGTCGACGATGAGCCATGAGATCAGAACACCTCTCAATGAAGTGATCGGAATAACCAATCTGCTGCTCCAGGGTAATCCCCGTGAAGACCAGATGGACTATATAAAGACGCTTAGGTTTTCCGGTAATCATCTTCTGACACTGGTGAATGATGTTCTCGATTACAATAAAATGGAATCCGGCAAAATCGTTTTTGAGCAGATACCCTTCAGCCTCAACGATTTCCTGAACGATATAATGAGATCCTACTCATTCAGGTCAAGGGCAAAAAACATAGGATTCGACATCATCAAAACCAACGATCTGCCATCAGGCGTTATAGGCGATCCTATTAGGCTTAACCAGATATTATCAAACCTGCTTTCTAACGCCTTGAAATTCACCAGGGAAGGTCATATTTCTGTCATAATCGGAGAAGTTGAACGCACGGATAAAATAACGAGACTGGAGTTTATTGTGAAAGATACCGGAATTGGTATCCCAAAGGAAAGACAGTCGGAGATATTTGAAAGCTTTACGCAGGCCTCAGCAGATACAACAAGATATTACGGCGGTACGGGGCTCGGACTAACGATCTGCAAAAAGCTCGTCGAACTGCAGGGTGGAAGTATAAGCCTTGTTAGTGAGCCGGGAAAGGGATCAACATTCCGATTCTCACTCTCCTTTGTTATAGCAGAGAAAGAGAAGGGAATAACTGTTCCGGAGCCTGTTGAATCCTATTCGGGTCTTGACGGCAAAAGAGTACTTGTTGCTGAAGATAACAGGATCAATTTCTTTGTGGCAAACAAGTTCCTTACCGGCTGGGGAATAAAGGTAACACATGCGGAGAACGG